>Ga0206931_1046_pt1 | contig 41249 bp, 37 predicted proteins | sample Alteio_BWOrgHeat_17_FD_152946 | JGI IMG/M metagenome (GOLD analysis project Ga0206931, IMG submission 152946) | Enriched cells from forest soil in Barre Woods Harvard Forest LTER site, Petersham, Massachusetts, United States -... | ecosystem: Environmental > Terrestrial > Soil > Temperate forest >...
GCTAATTAATCAGGCCAGTAATCAAATGGCAGCATATTGCAGGCTTTATCGCTCCAACCCCAATAGCCAGATGTAAGCAGATCCTGCGGATCGTAATAAGCGCCATTATAGCTAACATAAATTGCCCTGCGGTTTATAAGCGTTGCTAACGATGTTATATACCCATTTGGTGAGTCAGGTGTAAGAAGGTGGCTGCGGTACTCGTATTCCTCTTTTTTGTTTTTGTACATTATTTGCAGGTAATCTTTAAATGCAAATACTGCAGTAACACTGTCGCCTCCGAATGCAATACTGTCTCCCGGCAATATCTGTGGATGAAGTACATCAAATTCTTTTGGTTCGGCCAGTATTCTGTTATAATAATCAAGGCTATCTTTTGTAACAGTTCCTTCCAACTTTTTGTCGCCATCGGCTCCTTTAAGGTATGTATATAAGGCCTGAACCCGCCGGCGTTCAGCATTAACCTTTTTTTCAAGCCTTCTAACTTCGTAACCGTTTTCCAGCAATTTGTTTACAAAAAGGCAACGCATAAAATGCATTATGCTGCCATAGTAAGCATCCTTCCTTGCTAAATCCCACTTATGTTTTTTGCGCAGGTTGCCGTCCATTTGTTCAAAAAGTGGGAAGCCTTCGTAGCTAATGGTATTGTTGTTAAAGTTGTGACTAAAATTCTCCAGCTTATAATGTATTGTATATCCAAGCGTACTGTTTACTATTATTATTGCCTCATCTGCAAATGCTGTCAGTTCATTTCTTTTTTGTGAGTAATGAAATTTAATTACGGTATCGTTTTTTATTTCACAATTATCAGCGTTGCTAGATGTACCTATAAAATCCTGTATAAAGGTTCTGCTCCAGCGCTGCCAGCCATCTTTATCGTAGGTTCCAATTACTACCCCGGCCAGTTCATTTGCTTTTTGCTGCAATTGTATAGTTAAAGGCTCAATTGCATTGGTTATATTAATTGTCTTAAAAAAGGTTGCATATCCCAGGCTTGATACAACAAGGTCATACTTGCCACCCGGCGCATTATGCAATGTAAACAGGCCTTTATCGTTTGCAGCAGTGCCTATTGATGTATTGCTTAAAAAAACGCTTGCCGCAGGTACCGGGTTACCCGAAGCGGCATCAACCACTTTACCTGTAAGTGTAAAGGTTTGGGGTTGCGCCTGGCAAATTGCAACCAGCAAAACAAGTATTGCCGATACAAGCTTTTTTCTCATATTGCAATCAATATTATAACTATGCATTTAGTTATACAAATATTTGTTGGTTAATTATATCTTAATATGATGGGCATTAGGTGAATGTTTTAAATTGCTCCGGCGGAAAATGGGCATACCAAAATTTGCTTATATTTACATGTATTCAATCTGCAAACATCCCACTTAAAAAACTCTGTATGAAAATATTTCTACGCGCCAAACACTGGCAGTTGTTTTTAGTTATGTATGCACTGCCTGTTATGGCGCAATGTGTGTTTTTGTTTATTTTTTTCAGGAACTTTTTTATGGTTGCGGGCTTTGATCACCCTGACCCTGACCCTGAAGAAATATTTTCTATTGTTTCATCGTTCATGCCCGGCGTTTTAATAACAGGAGTTGTAGTTGCAATAATCCATTTTTGCTGGTTTTATTCACTGGGTAATTTCCTGCACAAGAAACTGCCATCTGCTGTAACCATGCCTGTGCGTACATTCAGGGCATTTGTAATTATACCGGCGCTGTACTCAATTATCGCTTCTGTTTTAGCGTTCTATTTCGTACAGTATGTTTTTAGTGTTATACCACATCACATACACAATGCACACTACTTCGACGACAATGGTATACCAGCCTTCTTTTTTATCCCGCTGTTATTAATACCCGTTCACCTTTTTATGGCATTTTGTATGTTTTACACCTTTTATTTTGTTGCCAAATGTTTTAAAGCAGTTGAGAAGCAGAGAGGTGTAACCACCGGGGATTATATCGGCGAGTTTTTTCTGATGTGGTTTTCCTTTGTGGGTGTATGGCTGATACAACCAAAAATAAACAGGCTTGCTGCTGAAGAATAGCGGTTGATTATGACCGGGGAAGTGCGAACGTGATAAGTGATCTACGACATTTTTATCTTCGCCACCTGTTCCAGGCCCAACTCTTTTACCGATATTTCGCGCATCTCAACCTTACGCACTTTACCGGTAATAGTAACCGGGAAGGCATCAACAAATTTCCAATATTTAGGCACTTTATAATGGGCAATTTGTTCTTCGCAGTATGCTTCCAGCGCGTGCGATGTAATGTGGGCGCCTGCTTTTAGTTTTACCCATGCCATCACCTCCTCGCCATATTTCTCATCGGGTACTCCAATTACCTGCACATCTTCAACTGCTTCATGTGTATATAAAAATTCTTCAATTTCGCGCGGAGAGATATTCTCACCGCCACGTATAATAATATCCTTTATCCTGCCCGCAATATTTATATAACCATCATCATCCATCACAGCTACATCGCCCGTATGCATCCAGCCTGCCTCGTCAAGCACTGAAGCCGTTGCCTGCGGGTTATTCCAGTATTTAAGCATAACAGAATAGCCACGCGTACATAACTCACCAGGCACGCCTCTTGATGTTACCTGCCCAGTTTCAGTATTTATAATTTTAATTTCAAGATGGTCTTGCACGGTACCAACGGTGCTGACTTGTTTTTCAAGTGGCGTGCCTATTTGTGTTTGTGTTGAAACCGGCGATGTTTCTGTCATTCCATAACAAATACTTACCTCCCGCATATACATTTTGCTCTGCACCTGTTTCATTATCTCAACCGGGCAGGGTGAGCCGGCCATAACACCTGTGCGCAACGATGTAAGATTGTAGCTTGTAAATTCGGGCAACTGCAGTTCTGCAATAAACATTGTAGGCACACCGTAAAGCGAGGTGCACTTTTCTTTCTCAACGGCTTGTAGGGTTAGCTGCGGGTCAAAGCCCTCGGAAGGTATTACCATACATGCACCTGTTGATGTGCAGCATAAGTTGCCTATAACCATGCCAAAGCAATGGTAAAAAGGAACGGGAATGCATACACGATCCTTCTCAGTATATTTCAGTCTTCTCCCAATAAAGTAACCATTATTTAAAAGGTTGTGGTGCGATAATGTAACCCCTTTGGGGAAGCCCGTGGTGCCGGACGTGTATTGTATATTAACGGGGTCATCAAACTGTATAATCGCTTCAACCATACTTAATTGTTCATCGGCAATCTCTTCACTTTTTAATAAAAAACTGTCCCAGTCCCGCTCCAGATAGACTACGCTTTTCAATTCCAGGCAATTATGATGTACAGCCTCAATCATTGCCTTATAGTCACTGGTTTTGTACATCAGTGCTGATACAAGCAACCGCACACCAGATTGATTTAATACATACTCAAGTTCAGACGAACGATATGCTGGATTGATATTTACCAGTATTGCACCGATGCGTGCAGTGGCATATTGCAGTACTACCCACTCATACCTGTTAGGCGACCATATACCCACCCTGTCACCTGTTTTTATACCGCTTGCAAGCAGGCTTTTGGCAAATGTTTCCGTTTGTTTTTCAAGTACTGCATAAGTGGCGCGGTAGTTTTGGGCAACACAAACAAGAGCCTCCTGGTTGGGAAAACGCGATGCAGTTGCTTTTAGATTTTGCCCAATGGTTTCACCAAGCAACGGCACGGAAGAAACACCGTTTACATACGACAGCTTTGCAATCATTAGTGTGTAATTCTGTGTTCCTAAGTTACTGATTTATCGTGTCGTGGGAAAACGAAATATTTTCCGCTTGTTTACGAGTCCACAGGATGGCACCTTTATGGCGTTAGCAAACATTGGCAATGTGCTCACTCTTATTGTTAAATATTTAAACTTCATAACTTGCATGCACAGCAGCATTGTGTGCGTGGACTATAAGCGTGAAACGATATTGACAAGATTAAACTGATCAAAATGGCGGAAATGAATAATAGCGAAAAATGGTTTGATTTTATGGACTTAGCAAAGGCACTATTATTAAAAGGTCAACCCATTGACAGTTATCAACCGAATATTCAGTTTGCAATTGAGCGATCCTTTGACAACAACATTTTTTTGCAGCTTGAAATAAAAGATGACAAAGTTAAATGGTACAGAACAACCTGGCTAAGACTTATTGATGCGCCAAAAATTTTAGACCCAATCGAAAGTCTAAAATATATTGGCGAAAGAATTGTACCAACTGTAGTGTATGAATTCGGCGAGACAAACAAAGAAAACGTTGGTGGTATTATTTCCTTTTGCAGGCAAGTTTCAATTCAACCTGTAATCGACAAATGGGGTGGGATTGTACTTGATGGTGTTTTTTATACCCTTATGATCGGGGTCGAAAGAACACAAACAACTTACAAGTGGCATCACTTGCCGGATGGGTGGACCGACTTGCAAAAATTGGCAGATATGCTTGAAGAATTAAATTTGAAATTATAATATGGGTTATGCCGTACGAACTTTTACTCGCCAGATCCCTGTCAATCTACGATTCAAGCCTATTGCAGAGGTATTTCCGGTACGTCTAGAAATAATTTATATCACTGATGTCTTAACCTTATTCAATCACTCCTTCTGGGTCATTAATAATATCAGCTTCCTGCGATGATAAGTCGAGTGATTTTATTAACCTCTGCCTGCTGGGGATGAAGGCCAGCATTATCAACACATCACCGGCGGCAACAGCAAGAATTTTCCTGTCCCCCGTTACAAAAAAGGCTATAATTGAAAAAAGCGCGGGCCCTTCAAGCAGGGCATAAAATAAAATGATGGCAGCCCTGTAAGCATTTAATTTGTCCGCAAGGCTAGTCATTTCTTTTGCGGCAAGCATCCTGCTTTTATATAAAGTTAAAGCTGCAAACAAACTTGCACCGGCCATAACAAAGGCTACTATCCCAAAAACATTTGCCTGGTCAGCCATGCGATGCGGCATTTCAGTACTTGTTGAAACAAATACCATTATAGCGCCAAGCATAATAACACCCATAATTAATGCAATGCAAAGCACAGTTAATGCTTTAAAATATTGGGCTGAAGTTTGCTGCATAAGAGGTTTTTTGCGAGTTGATTTGTTTTAATACTATGATATTCAGTTGAGCTTTGTGATTGGCTTTTACAAACTCTTCACTCTTACATTCTTAAACCGCACTACATCACCATGCCCCAAAAAGCCTATATGACCGGTTGTTCTTTTTAAGCCCGGGTGTTCCCTGTGATCTGCAGTGCCATTTTTGCTGGCTTCGTCGATGTCGCCATCCACAATTACTTCGCCGTTAAGCGTTACTTTTATATGTGGACCGTTGGCAACAATTTCTTCTTCATTCCACTGCCCCACCGGTTTTAAAAAGCCGCGCTTTGCCGGTATTACACCGTATACCGAGCCGTGGTATTGATAAGCATGCAGATCTTTATACATAGGGTCTTCACTGTCTAATACCTGTATTTCCATACCAACATAAGCAGCATCGCCTTCCAGCGGTGCACGAATGCCAATACCGTTATTTGCACCCGGCGTTAATTTGAATTGGAAACGTAATGCAAAATTGCTGTACTCATCTTTTGTGTACATATTACCGGGATTGCCCTTGCTTGTATCAACCAGTATACCGCCGTCGGTATCAATTCTGTAACCCGTTTTATCACCCGTCCACGCATCAAGGCCGCTGCCGTCAAATAATGGGGTAAAGCCATCTTTCCTTTCCTGTATGCTTAGGGCAACCGGGTTTGCTGCTGTAAGCTCTTTTATGTACAGGTCGCGGTAATATATTACATTGCCGTGTGCCTGCAATTCAATTTGTTCCTTGGGAAAGATGGGCAGTTTCCTGTCCCAATAGTTTTCCAGTGTAACATTATCTACTACCAATACACCGTTTAGATATACCGTTACTTTATCATCGCGCATTGTAATATGAAAACTGTTCCACTCCCCTATGGCGTTATCGGCAAGTACCAGCGGCTTGCTTTGAAATTTTTGGTTATTATACAAACCACCTGAGCCAACATCGGCACCCACATTCCTGCGCGAAGTGTCCCATATCTGCACCTGCGGACTACCTCTCAGGTAAATACCTGCATCACCTTCAGGGCCTATTTTCCAATCAACATACATATCAAAATCAGCATATTGTTTAACGGTACACAGGTTCTCTCCTTTGCCGGTAAATACTAAAAATCCATCTTTCACTATCCAGCCGTCGCGCATTACCTTATCAGCAGCGGCCTGCTTTGCAGCCAAGGTATCAGCAGGCATCGCAGCGCGGGCTATAGGATTTTCCACCAACCCCTTCCATCCTGCCAAGTCCTGCCCATTAAACATGCTTACAAAGCCTTCGCCTGCAGGCATGTTATCAAGGTGGCGTTTAATGGCCTGCCTTTCGTAATCGGCATCTTTATCATTTAAAACGGTTGATGCTTTTGTAAGAAGGCTTCTTACAATCTCACCATTAAATTCACCATGCGATAAAGCAATGTTCATTACAGCCAGCGCTGCTTCCTGCTTAGCCATCCCTTTATCCAGGTACCCACCTGCATAAACTAATGCTGGTAATGTACTGCATTTGCCAACTTCATTTAAAATATCCTGTTGCTGGCTGTTAGTGTTAGCAAACGGCATCGCCTCCTTCAGCATCAACAATTTTTCATCTGCGGGAAAAGAAGATTGCGTTATAACCTCTATATAAGCGTCTTCAGCCTTTACCTGCGTTTCCCCTGCATTGTCCTGTATTACTTTGAGCAATATTCTTGCAGCTTTTGCTTCCTTACTTATTGACAACGCATCAATAACGGCATCACAATCCACTTTTTTACACGATGCTGCTACAATATCCAATGCAGCATTGCCACCCGAAGCGGAGAGCAACTTTAAATACAGGTGCTTACTTTCGTTATTTGCTTTATTCATCGCCGAAACAATCATTCCTGTACGTTGCAAAGTATCTTTGATATTAGCTAATGACACTATAAGCGCCTGTTGTACGGCATCAGTATTTCGCGTATTGTTGTTGCTAAGCAGATCAAACAGGGCGGGTATGTCCTTCTCGGTAACAACCGCGGGTAAGGCATTACCAGCGGCCCTTGCAACTGGCAGATCGTTAGCCTGCAACTGTGTTACAACAAGGCCCATGGCTTTATCATAACGCCGCGCGGCAATAACGTCAAGTGACGCTGCTTCTGCAGCAGAGGGCATATTTGGAAAAGAAGAAACAACAGCAGCCATTACACCATCGCCCTTCATTATTAATATTGCATTTTTTACGGCGGCAATATCATCTGCATCGCCAGTTTTCATCTCACTCAATAAAGCAGGTAGAGCAGATTGATTACCCACTTTACCTGCCGCGGCAATAGCAGCAAGCCTTACATCTTTATTGCTGTTTTTTAACAATGCAGTGAATGTCGGTAATGCATCGCCATCTTTTGATGAAGCAACAAAATCAATCACTTGTACCTGGGCTGCAGGGCTAAGTGTTGGCAGCAGGGCCAGCCATTGTTTATTAGTTGCAGGTGTTTGGTATTTGGCAGCGTACCATAATGCCGCCTGCCTGTATTGTATGTTATCGTCCTTTAAAACTTTTTGCAGCAAGGGCAGGCTGCTTTGGCCTTTTGCTTTAACAAGCGCGTATAATTCAGCGGTTCTTATTTGTATACTCGCGGGGGTATTACCAGGCTGAAAAATTGTGACCCTGGTATCTTTATCGTCACCCAACAGCGCTTTATTCGCCGCAGGTGTGTTTATCTGCTTTAACGCCCTTGCTGCAGCACCTGAAAGCTGGTCATCATTTAAATATTTTGCCAGCGTGGGTACTGCATCATTATTACCCATTTGCTGCAGTTGTTTTATTATAAACTGCTTGTTGGTATTGCCGGCAACTTTATCAAGCGCAGCGCAATATGCGTGTACGGCAATGGCACGCTGCGATTCTCTGCCCGGTTGCGTAATGTAGTAAGTATAACCACCAATGGCATATTCAAGCGCGGAGTTATCGCCTTTTTCTTTAAGCCAGGTAATCATTCCTGTTATGCCGGTTTCGCCAAGCGCCGTTATGGCTTCCATGCTTTTATTCAACTGCATTGCGGTTTGCGCTGGCATGGCTGAAAGTATGCTGCTTATAGCTGCATCATTATTGCTTTGCGCAAACACATTGGTATTTAAAAAAAGCAAAAAAGCAATTGCAAAAAATATTTTTCTCATTGTATTTCTCTTTGAAAGAATGATGTTTGGTTGTTGATTATTTTCCGGAATCTTTTCCACGATTTTTCACGATTGACAATTCACTTCTCACTTTTGCCTTTTCACTTCTGCTAAATCGTCCATGGGTTACGCATCGGCATATCCAATAAACGGTTGGCGCCCTCATCATCAATAAACACTTGCTTAACAGGGTCAAACTTTAGGGAACGTCCTAATTGCAGCGCCACTTTGGCCATGTTTATAATAGTGCAGCTACGGTAACCGTTCTGTTCATTCAATGCAAATTTTTTACGTTTAGTAACGGCCTCGACAAAGTTTGTAACCTGGGGCTCAGGGTCGGGGAAGGCAGCGAGCTTTTTCTCCAGGTCAGGTATGTCACTTTTAAAGCCTGGATACAATTTACCCTTAGGCCCTTCTATATAAGGTGCACCAACATCACGGCCTTCGCCGTCTAAAATAATTTTGCAACCATCAGCATAAGTATATTCAATTCTGCGCCAGGTACCTACTGCATCGGGGTGTTGCTGCGGCGCATCTATTTCAACTGATATTGGGCTTGTGTCATCCTTCCCTAAAAAGTATTGTATCGGGTCAATATAGTGCTGACCCATATCGCCAAGGCCACCACCATCATAATCCCAGTAGCCGCGAAATGTTTGGTGCACCCTGTGGGGGTTATATGGTTTAAAAGGTGCAGGCCCAAGCCATGTATTATAATCCAGTTCGGGCGGTACAGGCAATGTTTCAAGGTTTGTTTTGCCTACCCAGTAAAACTTCCAGTCAAAGCCGGTATGTTTACTTACCGTTACTTTTAAAGGCCAACCCAGCAACCCGCTCCCTACCAGTTTCTTAATGGGCTTTACGGTTGTTTGCATACCATAAAAATTATCCTCAAACCTAAACCATGTATTCAACCTGAATATTCTGCCATGTTGCTGTACGGCTTCCACAAGGCGTTTACCTTCACCTATAGTTTTGGTCATGGGTTTTTCGCACCAAATATCCTTGCCTGCCCTTGCTGCATCGGCGGCTATTATGCCGTGCCAGTGCGGCGGGGTAGCAATGTGCACAATATCTACTTCCGGTAATTGTATTACTTCGCGGTAGTCTGAAAAAGTCTTTACGCCATTACCCACCATCGCCGCCACCTCGTTTAAATGGTTACGGTCAACATCGCAAATGGCTGCAACTCTTGTACCGGCATACGGAATATGGTTACGCCCCATTCCACCCACACCTACAATGGCTTTGGCAAGCTGATCGCTGGGTGCAATAAACCCTCTGCCCAATACATGCCGTGGAATGATGGTAAAAGCTGCGGCTGCGCCTGCCGCATTACGTAAGAAAGAACGCCGTGAAGATGTTTTGCCCATGCAGAAAGTTTTAAAAAATTAATATCCGTTTGAGGGCAATGAAAGTAAGCAGCTTTTAACGGAAATAAAAATAGTTTTATTAAGAGCGCAGCAGGTTGCTGCAATAAAAAAGAGCCGCCCTTGTTGGGCAGCCCGTTAAATAAAACTATATATATGTAAGTGGTTTCTTTTTATCCAGGCCGTGCCTGTTTGCCACAGCCAGGTAGTCTATCCTTTCTTATGCACATCACTGCTGCCGCTTGAACTGTAGTTACGTATAATACCAGACCCCTTGTATGATACATCGCTGCCGCCGCTTGCTTTTACATTCATTTCTTTATTAACAGTTATATAAATGTCGCTGCCGCCACTGGCGTCAATGTCGCAATTGTCAGTTACAAAGTCGTAACCTACAAAGTCGCTGCCGCCACTGGCATCAACCGAAATAGAACTTGCTTTACCGGATATTTTAACATCGCTGCCGCCGGTTTGTTTTACTGTAAAGGCACCGGTATTAACCTGCCCGTGAAAATCGCTCCCGCCGCTCAAATGCAGGTCAAGCGTGGCAGACTGCAAAGTACCTTCAACATACACATCACTGCCGCCAGACGCCTGCAATTCAGTAATATCTTTCACCGTTACGTAGGCTTTCATGTGCTTGTCGCTCCAACCCCAGTTAACGTGTACACCCATACCCGCATCATAATAAATTTTCAATACGCCGTTCTCAATTTCTGTTTTAATATTATTGCGGTATTTAACGTCGCTGCTTGAAACGGCAACCCCTTCCGTGCTGCCCTGTGTTATATAAAGATCAATACCGCTGGATATTCTAACGCCGTGAAAGCCTGCTACCTGGCGTACTTCAGCGTTTTTATCATTTACCACCGTATTTTGAGCTATAGCAGCGGTAGCCAAATCGGCGCAAACAAAAAAGAATATTATTTTTTTCATAAACTGTTTTTTAATAATACGCACAATATGCAGGAATGTTACAATGTAATAAAAAAAATATTTTTAGCTATATTATTCATAATCATTGCTATAACGTTAGGTTAAATAATAAAAAATTGCCTTTTTTACCAATTGGCTTTAAAAAATATATTACTTTACACCTTACGGAAACATAACAATTAAAACTGGGCAACCTCTTTAAAAGACAACGTAATGAAAACGCTGCATATTTTCATTTTTTTAAGTGCGGCGTTATGCAGTTGCGTTAATCAAAAATTTCTGTCTAAAAACCAGGTTGTATTTAAAGTTGAGTCCCTTGGCAATGGTAAAGGGCAGATAAAGGCCTACCATACAAGCGGTAAAACAATTCACGTTTCAATAAAAGACTCTGGGGATGTACTACTAATAAAGAAGCACGACAGCACGGGCAGTGATTTTATTTTGCCTACTATTGTTACAACGCGGTTTAATACAAATAGCAAATACGACAGCCTTGCCGCGATAGGGTCATATTATTATCCTGAGACCTTATTTCCCCTCCCGGGGGATTCTAACAGCAATCATTTGTTTATAACACCTCAACGACTGCAGTACTCTGAAGATAATTTCGTTTTACAATTAGTAACAACACCACTTAAAGTGCGGCCGGCGTTTACCAAAAAGCGTTTAAAAGATTCGCTTTCGTTACAGGCCCTGGCAGAATTGAATATCGGCGCTTCGCTGGGGTTAAAAAGAACATGGGGGGTTTACAAAGCACACCCGTACGATAATGGCCAAAAAGCCAGGAGCACATCTTTGTCAGGTTCATTTTTTTTCAGCCTGGGGGGTACTAATATAAAACCGATAACTATCCGCTATTACCGGCCTTATGAAAAAACCGAGCTGGCAGTTAGTTACGGCGCGACAATTTTATTTGGCTTTAATAGTATTAATATTGGATTATCAGCGGGAACAGACCACTTGTTTGACCGCAACATTGGCAAGAGGTGGATTTACGACGGCAGCCTTTGGTATGGAATTACACTGGCATACGATATTGTAAAGTAACATTTATACGCCCCCATAATTGGTGTTGCCGTAAACACCATTTTTCACCAAAATTTTCCGGGCTTTGCTTAGCTTTCTTCTTTTGGTAATTCAATTTTTGGAAGCAATGCCATTATCAGTATTATAAACGATAATAAAGCCTGCAGGTATATACCAGCTTCCTTTTGAGGGCAGTCGCCACCAGGGCAGGCAGTTATTACTATAAAATTTCTTATACTCCACGACAAAACAATTGCTGCAATAAACACATTGGTGCGCTTGGCCCATATTTTAGGTGTAGCAAAGAGTATTGCGTTAACGCAACCAAAAATAATTGCCATTAAGCCGGGTTTACCAAAATCGCCGGCATGCAAACCTGTTATGGTAATGTTTACCGACGCAACATAAGCCCACGGTATAAAACATACGCCTATTAAAGCCAAAACTGCAACAACACCAATCGACTGCGAATACTTCATGTAATTATAAAAATTGTGCGCGCAAATATACAGCAAAACGGGGAAGGGCGGCAGGCAGTGCCATCGGGGCTGCTTTATTTGTGCCTGTAAACTGCAGCAATAATTCAAAAATCCCGAAACACGGTTTACATTATATGCAGGGTTTATAAACATAAATTTTTGCATTTTTATCCTTCTGCACTTTACTACATTTACACTCTAAAAAATTAATTTATGAATTTTGAGGAAGGTTTTTTGAAGGATGTAATTAAACGCTTTACAAATTACAAAGACCTTGGCGAAAAAACATTTGCGCAGCTGGAAGAAAAAGATTTCTTTTTCCAGGCATCGCCGGAAAGCAACAGCATTGCTGTTATTGTACAGCACCTGCATGGCAACATGCTTAGCCGTTTCACCAATTTTTTAACTGAAGACGGAGAAAAAATCTGGCGCAAAAGAGACGGGGAATTTGAAAATAATGCTGCAACAAAGGATGAAGTGATTGCCTTGTGGGATGAAGGATGGCAATGCGTTTTTAATTCTGTTAAAAGCCTTAAGCCCGAAGATATTACAAAATCAGTGTACATCCGCAGTGAAGCCTTAAGCGTTTATGATGCCTTGTTGCGCCAGCTTGCTCATTACCCTTACCATGTAGGCCAAATTGTGTTTATTGGTAAAATGCTGAAAGACGGCAACTGGCAATCGCTTAGCATACCAAAAAATAAAAGCGGTACTTATAACGATAAAATGGGGCATAAAGCCTAACCGGGAGGTTAAACCTAAATGTAAACCACTGAACAATATATGACACTAAAACCGAAAGCAGTAATATTTGACCTTGACGGAACCTTGATTGATAACAACGCATACCATATTGAAGCATGGAAGGTTTTTTATAATAACATTGGGCGTGAGTTTACCATGGATGAGTATACCAACAGAATGAACGGGCGCATAAACAGGGATATTTTTAATTTTATTTTTGACAGGCCGCTAACAAGCGAAGAGATTGACAAATACACGTATGAAAAAGAAAAACTGTACCGTGAACTTTATGCGCCATATATAAAGCCAATACCCGGTTTGTTGACCTTATTGCAGCAATTAAAAGACGCAGCTATACCCATGGCAATAGCAACAAGCGGCTGGCCAGTTAATATTGCTTTTATGTTTGAGCACATTGCCATTAAAGATTACTTTAACGATGTTATAGATGCAACACTGGTAACCAACAGCAAACCAGACCCTGAAATATTTTTAAAAGCAGCGGCTGCTGTTAGCGCTGACCCCGCAAACTGTATTGCCTTTGAAGATTCGGTTGCGGGTGTTCGTTCAGCAAAAGCTGCCGGCATGAAAGTAATTGCATTAACAACCACACATACAAAACAAGACCTGGCACAAGCCGATAAAATAATAGCTGACTATACTGAAATTGATTTAAATGACCTGATACAAATTGTGCATGCATGAGCCATTTTATATTTGACGATTTACCGGGCAGGACCGCCCAGGTGCAGGGGAAAGAATATTTATTTTTTTCAGGGTATGGATATTTGGGCTTGCAGTTTGTGGATGAATTTAAAGCGATGGTAACGGAGGGTATAAACAAGTATGGTTGGCTATACCCGTCATCGCGAATAAGTAATACGAGGATAGCACTATTTGAAGAATGTGAGCATTTATTGTCATCAATTACCGGTTGTGAAGAAACAGTACTTGTTTCAACAGGGTATACTGCAGGCCGCCTGGCAACCGAGATATTTAAGGAGGATATTATAAACCTCAATCCTTCGCATCCCGCAATTAAAAGAGATAATCCATCCATTTCAAAAGGCATATATGCAGTAGATAGTATTAACATTCTTACATCAGCAATAACAGATATTGCAGCAATAAACCAACTTAATGATCTTGCCACACTTGTTATTGACGACTCGCATGGCGCAGGATTAACGGGTATTAACGGGGCGGGTGCAAGCAGCTATACAGAGCGGAAAGATGGTGTGGATTATATTTTTACTTATTCATTATCAAAGGCATGGGGAATAAACGCAGGTGCTGTAAGCTGCTCAAAGAAGCCTGCTGAAAAATACCGTCATCTGCCCGCTTATACAGGGGCTACGGCGCCTTCGCCAGGATTGGTTTACGCTTTTATTAAAGGGCAGGATATTTATGCAATTCAACGTGAAAAACTTAAAAATAATATCCAGTATTTTCAATCAGCTGTGGCGGGCATTAAAGGTATAAGGCATGATGATGGTTTGCCCATGTTTGTTTTGCCAACTGTTGATGAAAGCCTTTTAGTTAAACAAAATATTATTATATCGTCATTTGCTTATCCCAATCCGACCGCACCTAAAATACAAAGGGTGGTTATAAATGCTCTGCACACAAAACAAGATCTTGATTATTTAGCGTCTTCGCTAAAGGCGGCATTAATAACATAACAAATCCACAACAGGTATCTTAATTTCTCGCAGCGGCGGCACTACCAAAAACTTTCTTCAGCAGGTCAGTTACCCTTGCGACAGGGTCTTTTCTTATTTTTTGTTCTTCAATGGCAATCTCGTGAAAAATACCATCTATTGCTTTGCCTGTAACATAGGCAGAGAGGTTTGTATTTACCGGGTTTGATGAAAACCTATTATATACAGTAAAAACTTCTTTCCAATATTTTGTGGCATCAACTTTATCAAGCGATTTGCTTATAACCGGTGCAAAGGCATTTGTTAGTGCTACCGTGGTTTTTTGTTTAAAATAGTTGGTAGCAGCAAAATCATCCCCCTTTAAAATACTTATCGCGTCGCTTATTGTCATTTGTTTTATGGCATCAATAAAAATTGGTGTTGCAGATTTTGCAGCGTCTTCTGCAGCCCTGTTCATGCTTAAAATTGCTTTATCAACTACATTGCCTAAACCAACATTACGCAAAGTATTTTCTACTTTTTGTGCTTCAGGTGGCATTAGTATTTTAATTGCAGCATTTGCAAAAAAACCGTCCACCGCAGACAGCCTTGCCGTACCATTTTGCGTGCCTACAGTTAATGCCTCTTTTAGGCCCGCTGCTATATCATCTGTTGATAAACCGCCGCTTTGCGGCAGGCTGTTAAGCAGTTGTTTTGCAGTATCACAACTGCATGTTGCAGTTATACATAAAATAAGCGCAATAAAATATCTCATTCAATTAGTAGTAAGCCGGCAAGTTAATTATTCTTTTAAAGGCTGCCGAAAACTTTTTTAAGTATGTCACTTGTTCTTTCAACAGGGTTTTTTCTTATGCTTATTTCTTCAAGCGCTATTTCATAAAAAAGGCCTGATAATGCTTTTTCAGTTACATAAGCCGTAAGGTCGGGATTGATCTTTTTTGTAAAGGGTACCTTGTCATACGTTGTTACAACGGTATTCCAATATTTGGTGGCATCAACTTTTTCAAGCGATGCTTTTATAACCGGGGTAAATGCGGCTATTAAAGCAGGTGATGTTTTTATACGCAGGTAGGTAGTGGCAGACGAATCGCCGCCTTTCAATATTCCTATAGCATCCGTAATGGTCATTTGCTTTACAGCATCTAAAAATATAGGTGCAGCGCTTTTGCTGGCGTCTTCTGCTGCCCGATTCATACTCAGTATCGCCTGGTCAACTTTATCGCCAAAGCCCATATTTCGTAATGTTTTTTCCATCTTTTGCGCTTCGGGCGGCACTAATATTTTAACTGCGGCGTTGGCAAAAAATCCATTAACTGCTGAAAGTTTTTGGGTGCTGGTTTGCACCCCCTTATTAAGGGCCTCTTTTAAACCGCCCGCAACGTCCAAATTGCTTAGCTGGGCTTTTGCGGCGATGACAAACAAACATGATACTATCAGGGGGAGAAATATTTTTTTCATACTGCTAACTTATGCAAGTGCTTTTAAATTCAGTAATGTAAAATGTTAATGGTTTGGCAATAAAAAAACCGGCGTTGTAACAGCCGGTTTTTATTTATAAAACATTTATTTATTATTTGCTTACAATTTTAAACTCAACCCTGCGGTTTTTATATTGGTCGTTTTTATTTTTTTCAGGATATACCAGTGGTTTTTTCATACCATAACCATTAAAAGTAAGGCGGCTTTTGTCAATACCATGGTCAATAAGATACTGATAAACAACCTGTGCCCTGTTATAAGAAAGATTATATTCTTTTGTATCCCTGTCAAAACCTTCTTCCCCAATAGGCCAGCAGCATACGTGGCCCTGTATTTCAATTTTAAGTGTGGGTATCTGTTTCATCGCATCAACCACGGCCTCCAGATCAGGTATGTCTTTTTTAAGAATAGTATGGTAACCATTGTCAAAGTTAATACCTCTTAGTACCAGCGACTCTCCTACCTTACTGTTTTTCAGTTTATCGGTAACCTGCTGGTTTAAGTCTGATGCTTTTGTATCCTCGGCTATCTCATTAGGTACTGTTGATGCTGGCGCCTCAACAACTGGCGCTGGTGTTGCTGCTTTTGGCGGCTCGGTTATTGCAACTGCCGGTTTGGGCTCTTCCATGGTTTCGGCAGCCACGTATAATTTTTTCATTACAAAAGGCGTGTCGTTACGAACATCGACAGTACGTTCAACTTTTAAAATATCGCCTTTATGCGGATGTTTGTTTATAGCAAGTATATCAGCAGAGTATGGTGGCGGTACCAAAACACTGTCATTAAGGTAGACGGTGTCAATGGGCATCTTTTTTACAACTGGCTTTTGCATAACCACAGCCGGTGGTTCCTGGTGCTTTGTTTCAATAAGTGTTTTAACAACTGCGAAAGAGCCAGTGATTGTTACCACCCTGTTTAGGGAATCAATTATTTTTGGAGATGCATTTAAAGCAACTTGCCTGCGTTTACCATAGCCTTTAATGGTGTCCACATTGGCGATTGGGAAACCATTTGCCTGCATAAATTTGGCAACAGTTTGTGCCCTTTGTATTGATAGCCAGTCATTATATTCCAGGGCACCCCATTTATCGCACCGTCCAACAACATATAAATGTTTGTCGTTTTTGTGCTCGTCAATAAACTGTTTCAGGTTTTCTTTTCCTTTTTCTGTAAGAAAATACTTATTCTTGAAAAAGTAAACGTTAACCAGTGAAGTGTCCTCCTGTGCATAAGTAGTTATAACAGTTACCAATAGTGCAAGCAGAAGCAATGGTTTTTTAAGTTTCATCGGGAAGTAGATTTAACGTGATTTGTAAGTTGACGTAAAAATATTATAGAATTCTATATTTGCCGTTAACTGTATTAAAAACAATTGTACACAATTGTTGAGAAGCAGAGAGCTTTACAAAAGTTATTAACATAGATGTACGGCACTAAAAATCCCGAATAAAGATAAACAGATAATTTGATTTAACAATTTTTATACACATATTTAAGCCATTTATGCACATTTCATTTTGGGAGAAAGAGAGTTTTTACAATCATAAACAGGTAATTATAATCGGTGCAGGGCTGGCCGGTTTATGGAGCGCTCTGGAGCTGCGCAAGCTTGATAGTACGCTGAATATTTTTCTGTTAGATAAAGGAGTAATACCCCAGGGTGCATCAACGCGAAATGCAGGCTTTGCATGTTTTGGCAGCCCTACAGAGTTATTGCATGACGCCGAAATATGGGGTGAAGACGAAATGTGGGGGATTGTTGAAATGCGTTATAAAGGGCTTGAAAAAATAAAGGCTCATTTTAAAGCGGATGCAATCGATTTTGAGAACTGCGGAGGTTACGAGTTGCTTGATGAAACATTTGGATATACACCTGAAGCATTGGATGAAAAGCTTGCGTGGCTAAATAAAGGGTTGGAGAAAATAACGGGTGAAAAGCAAACATACACAAGAGCAGATGATAAAATTAACCAGTTCAAATTCAATTCATTTAAACATATTATTGAAAATAAATTAGAGGGCAGTTTGCATAGTGGCAAATTTGTTCAGGCACTTACGAAAAAAGTGCTAAGTCTTGGGATTGAGATAATTTCTTCTGTTGAGGTTACAGGTTGGGCAAAGCAAAATGATGTTATCAAGGTATACACCAACAACGCACCAAAATTGACTTGTGATAAGTTATTGATCTGCAATAATGGTTTTGCAGCTTCTTTAAATAAAAATATAAATATTACACCGGGCCGCGGGCAGGTAATTGTTACCTCGCCAATAACAAACCTTCCCTTTAAGGGCACGTTTCATTTTGATGAAGGCTTTTATTATTTTAGAAACCTTGGTAACCGGGTTTTGATTGGTGGCGCACGTAACAAAGCTTTTGAGCAGGAAACCTCAACTGATATGGAGGTTACAGATGTTATTCAAAAAGAGCTTGAACTTTTTTTACAAGAAAAAATATTATCGGGCCAAACATATACTATTGATTACCGCTGGAGTGGTATTATGGGTTTTACTGAAACTAAATTACCAATGCTAAAAGAAGCAGAGCCGGGAGTATTTGCCCTGATAGCCTGTAATGGCATGGGGGTGGCGCTTACCCCAATTATGGCGGAGAAAGCTGCGGCGCTAATTTTAAATCAATAGATAATTTTTAACCAAGTCAGGCTATATTCGCAAAAAATACTTATCAATTTTTTATGGGTTTAAATAAAATTGCGGCAGGCATCAGCATAATTTTATTGGCGTCCTGCGGCAATATAAATAATAATAACGGCAATTCTTCTGCTACTGTTGATAACAGTAACCCTGCCCCACCAGCCATTGGTTATACTATTGTAAAAACTTACCCCCACGACACAACCTCGTATACTGAAGGGCTGTTTTGGCTTAATAATGCGCTTTACGAAAGTACAGGCAACTATGGCAATAGTGAACTAAGAAAAAATGACCTTACAACTGGCAACCCCGATAAGATGCTAAAGCTTGACAAGCAGTATTTTGGAGAAGGTATATCAGTAATTAACAACAAGTTATACCAGTTAACTTATAAAGAAAAAAAGGTTTTTGTATATGATGCAACCACATTTAATAAAATAAAGGAATTGGAGTGGACGACAGGGGAAGGTTGGGGAATGACACATAACGACAGTGAACTTATTATAAGCAACGGAAGCAGTAATTTATATTTTGTGGATCCCGAGACATTTAAAGTAAAACGGATTACAGGAGTTACAGACAACTACGGCCCGGTTACTTATTTAAATGAGCTGGAATATGTGAATGGTGTTGTATACGCAAACATTTGGCAAACCAACACAATAGTAAAAATTGATCTTTCAAGTGGCAGAGTTACCGGCAAAATGGACATGGGTGGCCTGCTTGACAAAAACGGTACACCTAAGCCCGATGAATGGTATGCAGACGGCAACGTTTTAAACGGCATTGCCTACGACAGTGCAAAAAACAGTTTTTATATTACCGGTAAGGATTGGCCAACCGTGTTTGAAATTAAGCTAAACTGACACCTATAGTAACATGCAATGCATTGTAGGTATAGAAGCTATCGCTAAGTATTTTAAATACCGGCAGCTTCCCTATGCCATACTATCCGCTATTAGTTCAGCAATATCCATTACCTGTACTTCATTTTCTTTTTCACGGTTTTTAACACCATCTGTAAGCATGGTATTGCAGAATGGACAGGCAGAGGCAATTACCGATGGGTGCAAGCCTAATGCTTCGTCTGCACGTTCAATGTTTATTCGCTTATTGCCTGGTTCATCTTCTTTAAACATCTGTGCACCGCCCGCACCGCAACACAACCCTTTGGTTCTGCAACGTTTCATTTCAACAAGTTCTGCATCGAGCATTTCAAGCACTTTGCGCGGCGCTTCGTAAATATTATTGGCACGGCCTAAATAACAACTATCGTGGTAGGTTATGCGCTTCCCCTTAAAGCTGCCCCCTTCTTTTAATTTTATTTTGCCCTCATCAATAAGCTGCTGTAAAAAAACAGTGTGGTGCACTACATCGTAATTACCACCCAGTTCCGGGTATTCGTTCTTTAATGTATTAAAGCAATGGGGGCAGGCGGTAACAATCTTTTTTATTCCGTAGTTGTTCAGTACCTGAATGTTGTTGTACGCCATCATCTGGAATAGAAATTCATTGCCCGCACGCCGTGCGGGGTCTCCTGTACAAGCTTCCTCTTTACCCAAAATGGCATATTTAATTCCTGTTTTATCTAATATAGCTGCAAAAGCCCTTGTAATTTTTTGCGCCCGCTGGTCAAAACTACCTGAACATCCAACCCAAAATAATATTTCAGGTGTTTCACCTCCCGCTATCATATCTGCTATTACAGGAACTTTCATACCGTGCAATTTCTCCAAATGTAGGGTAAAATCTCCTGCTTAAACCACAGTTTTTTGCACCCGCAGAATGCAATGTCGGCAATACTTAAAGCAGCATAAAGGCAGCCTAAATGGTCATTTACATACAAACACATTTGAGAATTTAATTGCAGGAAAATTATTATCTGTTAACTTTATAGCAGTCACAATAATCATGAGAAAGATAATATCAACCCTTAGGCGATTTTATAATTTGCGTGTACTTGCAATCGGCAGCCTTTTTTTAAGTGCTGGTGTGTTACATGCCCAAAGTGCAGCATCACCCGGTAACTATATCGCTTCGGGTTTGTTTTATGCACCCCCGCCATTAGGTGGTAATTATTCCGCTGTTAAGACGATTACCAAAACAGGCGACAATACATATATGGCCGATTTTGCAAGAATTGGCAGTTTGGGCTACCAGTTTAGTTTTAGTATTGATGCAACCAATCATCTTGTAAACTGGACACCGTTGGGCATTACGCCCCTTAGCAGTGGTTTTATGACAGAAGACAATCCCGGAAATGTGGATTATTCTGCCGTTTATGCAATTTCTGATACTGTTGGTTTTAATAGTGCAATATGTAATAATACTTACGACCCCGCTACGCAAACTTTTTATATGCATTATGGCTATGTTGGCGGCGGTGCGGCAAGTACGCCACAAACAGCATACACCCGCCAGGTGTATGAAAAACTAGCTTTAGATACAGTTAGGATATTTTCATTTACACCCGGCCATGGAGCGCACGGCGATACGATCACAATTAGTGGCAAGCGTTTTACAGGAGCCACAAGTGTAAGTTTTGGAAACGTGGCCGCCGCGCAATTTTGGGTGTTATCTGATACAGTTATTTTTGCGACACTTGACACAGGTGCTACCGGGGCAGTAAAAATTGTGACACCGCAAGGCATTGCAGAAAAAGAAGGGTTTTATTATGACGTAACGATAGCTGGCCCTGACAGTATAAAAGCTGAGAGCAAAACCCCCGTGTTATTTACCGTGCCGGCATTTGCGAACGCAACCTATTTTTGGACGGTACCGCCCGGCAGTTCTATAAAATCGGGCCAGGGGACAAATGCGGCCTGGGTTTTATGGGGTATAAGACAAGGAATAGTATCAGTTAAGATTGAAACCAAAGACACATCATTTGTTGTTGCCAAACACGTTGCCACTCATATTGACTTTACGAGGGCCGATGGCGACTTCTATATAGTTTCGCTGGCAGCAAAATTGTATCCTAATCCTGCGAAAGATGAGGCAAATTTAATGATAACCAACAGTACAGGTAAGGTAACTGTAATAATTACAGACGTTAATGGTAAAACCATTAAGAACATAGTTACAGCTAACAATGGAAGTGACAGTTTCCTGGTTTCAACGAGCAACCTCGTACCCGGGTTTTATATAGTTACTATCAGAGATGAAAAAAACACAAAAACACTTAAACTTGTAAAAATTAAGTAACTGTTTTAATGTTAAAACCCAATAAGAAAGGCAAAGCCTTGCTTCTTAAGGCTGTCATATACAATAATTACGCAGCTAATAAAAGCTAAAATTACCGCGTTGCCTGTTCAAAGTATTTTGTTTCAGGCGTTTGTCTTATCATTGCAGTTTTAATTTTCAATGACTTTATTTATTACTCTTTGCCTCGGATGGCTCGTTAGCTTTTTGGGTCAGCTACCGTTGGGCACCATGAGTATTACCGCGACACAGATCGCAGTATCCGAAGGTTTTTCAGCCGGATGGAAGTATAGTGTTGGCGTTGCGATAATAGAAATTGTTTATGTGCGTTTAACTGTATCGGGCGTTGCATGGATAGTACAGCACCACACATTTTTTGAGGCGGTTAACTGGCTTACTGTAGCATTATTTCTCACCCTGGGGACCATTACCCTTGTTTCGGCATTAAAGCAGCAGGGAGATAAAAAACCGGTATTGCTGAATAATAAACTTGACAGGTTTGTGCTTGGCGTAACTATGAGCGCTTTAAACCCTGCTCAAATACCCTTTTGGTTTGTATGGAGCAGCTACCTTATTAACCTGCACGTTTTAAAAACAGGTGCCGAAGATTTTAACTTGTTTAGCACAGGCTGTGCTTTGGGCACCATTTGCGGGTTGGCTGTATATATGTATGGCGGTAACTGGCTTATAGTTAAAATGAAAGCCAACACCAAAATACTCAATATTATTATGGGTATTGTATTTATCATAGCTGCCTTAGCTCAATTATACCGCATCTTTTTTGTAAAGGAGTTGCCTACGGGTTAGTTGGTTGGTAGTTAGTAAAATGCAGTTGACCGGTTGATTAGTAAATACCAGTTGAATAGTAAGGGTACTTGACTGTGTTAACTTAAGTGGTTTGTATTTTACTTATTCAAATCAACCGGCTTTTACCAATCAACTTGTTTTACCAATCAACCGGCTTTTACTAACTACCAATCAACTACCCCGCCCATGCATCTCTTTCATCGGGGGAAAATTTCCAGGGCGCAAAATTATTTTCGGTGTTGCTGAACATGCTGTTCCATTCGGGGGTAGCGTTGCTTTCTTCCATTATTAAATAACGGCGCAATTGCAAAATTGTATCCAGCGGCGATATACTAACAGGGCATTCTTCAACGCAGGCATTACAGGTAGTGCAGGCCCGCAACTCTTCTTCAGTTATATAATTGTGCAGTAAGGTTTTGCCATCATCTTTATATTCTTTGTTAGCATCAATATTTTTTCCAACTTCTTCCAGCCTGTCCCTTGTTTTCATTATTATCAATCTTGGGCTTAAAGCTTTGCCGGTTATATTAGCGGGGCACGCAGCGGTACAGCGGCCGCACTCCGTACAACTGTAAGCGTCAAGCAGGTTGCGCCAGCTAAGATCAAATACATCTTTCGCACCAAATGCATTATGGTGTGCTGTTGCGGCCTCCCCGGTTGGCGCTAATTCCGGCTGCATGGCATACAATACCTCTTTTTGAATATCCGGCATGTTCTTCATTTTGCCCTGTGGTGTAAGCCGCGCATAATATGCATTTGGAAATGCAAGTAATATGTGCAGGTGTTTTGAATATGGCAGATAATTTAAAAACACAAAAATACCTGTGATGTGCAGCCACCAGCAGATGAGTTCAATTATTACAAGTTTGCTTCCATCCAAGCCTTGCAAAAGCGGGAATAAGAAAGATGAAAATGCAAATTGAAATTTATAAGGCACATAATCACCAGCATAATGAACGGGTAATGTATCGGCAGCGTTCATGGTTAGAAAAAGTGTCATCAATATTATCTCACTAACCAGTATATAATTAGCATCGCTGCGCGGCCAGCCATTAAGATCTTTGCTTAGAAAGCGCTTAAGTTTCAGGACATTTCTTCTCACCAAAAAAATAATACATACGGTTATTACACCAACAGCTAAAAACTCAAAGGCATTTATAAACCATATATAAAAAAAACCAAGCGGCTGTGAGAATATACGGTGTGTGCCCAAAATACCATCTAAAAATATTTCAAGCACTTCTGCATTTATTATTATAAAGCCTGCATAAATAACAAAGTGCATTACCGCCACCAATGGGTTTTTAAACATCTTTTTTTGACCAAAAGCGAGTAATAAAACGTTGCGCCAACGCAGGGGCTTGTTATCGCTAAAATCTTCATCCCTGCCCAATAAAATATTTCTTCTTATACGCATAATATTTTTGGCAAACAGCCAAACGGCCACACCAGCAAGCGCAATAAATAAAACCTGGGCTATATTCATACTATGTGCAAATCTAAGGATTTAGTTTAATGGTAAAAAGCCGGTTGATTAGTTGATTAGTAAAAGCCAGTTGATTGGTTGGCTGATAAAAGTCACCTGCCTATCAAATCTCCAAAGGAACCCTTTTGGGCAACCAGCTTTTACCAATCAACCATTCTCTTACTAATCAACTGGCTTTTACCAATCAACTTCTCCCCTGCAACCAGGCTGTCAACAATTTCCTTATTTTGCATTCAAATATTATACATGCCCGAAAAGAGATATGTGCTGAATGCCGATAATGCGGAGCAAAAACTGCACCGGATGGCATTGGAGATTGCCGAAAACTTAAGTGGTGACGATGCCCCGCTTATATTTATTGGTGTGCGCAACAGCGGTACCGGCATTGCTGAAATTGTTGCAGGCTTTGCTAAAGAACATCTTTCAAACGAGATCAAAGTTATTTCAGTTAGTCTTGATAAACACAACCCTGCAGAAGTTACTTTAAGTGAAGACATTGACCTTGATGATAAAAATGTTATTGTGATGGATGATGTTAGCAACAGCGGTAAAACACTTATGTATGCCCTTAAGCCGTTATTGGCCTTTCACCCTAAAAGAGTTCAGACACTAGTGCTGGTTGAACGCATGCACAAATCATTCCCGATAAAGCCAGATTACGTTGGTTCTTCGGTTGCCACCACCTGGCAAGATTTTATACAGGTTGAATTACAGGATGGCAAAGTTACCGGCGCTTATATAGAATAGTTGCCACCCGTACAATTATTGTTTGTTATAACCTTTGTATAATGCAAATTGTATGCAAACTCGCATGGCATGCTTACCGCGCTGGTTTTTATTTTACTGTTTGGTACGGCGCAGGCTGTGTTATTGCTTGCTGTACTGCTGCTGCGTAAAAAAATTCAATTATTTCATTTTTTCCTCAGTGCTTATGTAACAGTAATGTTGCTGCAAATGATGTTTAAGGTTATAAGCAAGGGCTGGTTAATGCACACTGTTAAACAATGGTACCGTTTATCGTACTACTTGCCCTACCTGTACGGGCCGCTTGCGTTGCTTTTTGTAACGCACTACCTGTATAAACAAAAATGGCAATGGCGGCAAATGCTGCATTTTATTCCGTTTGGTATAAGCATTGGTTTATCAGTAATTGATATTCAGTATGTTATGCCGCCCTTTTACCTGGCTTTTTTAGCGTTGGCACTACCAAAGCTGGTATTGCAGTTGAGCAGCCTTTTTGTTTACCATTTCCTGGTTTGGAAAAGCGTCAACTCGCACAAACCGCCTTTACCTGACAATGAGAAAATTGGCTTTTTACGTACGTTCACAGCTATCTCTCTCGGTATAACCTCCTTAATTGCATTTGCATTATTTTTCCTGTACCGGCAATTTCCCCATCACCAAAATATTCGCTGGGCATTTATAAGCCTTCCTTTTTTTGTTTACTGGATAAGCTATAAAGTGCTGCAAAAACCAGCCATGTTTAAAGTTATACAGGGCAGCGGTAATTATAGCGAGGCAGGTTATGTTATACCGCCGTTGAAAGTACATCGCCCAACTCCTAAATATTCCAACTCCGGTTTAAAGCAGGAAGAGGCTGAGAAAATTGTACTTGCGCTTAATAAAAGCATGCAGAAAGATAAATTATTCCTTGATGCCGCGCTTACCATGGATGGACTTGCTGAAAAGTTGGGCTGCCAAAAACATCACCTCTCACAAGTGCTTAACGATACCCTTCAAAAATCGTTTACAACCTTTATAAATGAAGAGCGGGTGAGTGAGGCAAAACGTATACTGGCCTCACCCACTTTCAGCCATTATAAAATATCTTCTATCGCTTACGACGCTGGTTTTAATTCACTTTCATCCTTTAACGAAATATTTAAGAAGAGCGAAGGGATAACGCCCTCGCAGTTCAGGATGCAGTCGCACCACACTCAACAACCCCAAATAAAGCGGGTATAATAACAACCTTATCGGTTTGGTAGGAAAGTTTTCTATTGTTGGTAACTTTATTCAAACCTTATTTATGAGGTGTTTTTCATTTCTTCTCACCCTGCTATTTCTTTCATCTGCGGCACGCCCGCAAAACCCGTTAACGGGCCATCTTGTTTACCAAACACCCGGCATGCAGCTGGTAAAGGTAAAAGAAGATAACACATATAAAAACATACACGATACGGCGTTAAAATTTGATATTTATTACCCGCAAAATAATAACGCGGCCAATTTACTGCCCCTTGTGATCTTTAATAATGGTGTGGGCGGTATGGAATTACCCAAATGGGGCATTTATAAAGATTGGGGCAGGCTTATAGCTGCGTCAGGCATGATTGCTATTAATTACCAGGCAAGGCAGGGGCATACGCTTGAAGATGGGGAGGCGCTGATTGATTTTGTTATTAATAACAGTACGAGGCTTGGTGTTGATACAAATAAAATAGGTTTATGGACATGCAGTGCCAATACCCCCACCGGCACACGCCTTGCCTTTAAAACACGCGCGCAAAACATTAAAGTGCTGATAATTTATTACGGAGTAATGGATAGCCTGGGCGAGTTACGGCAGGACTTGCCGGTATTGTTGGTACGTGCCGGCCTTGATGGCCAGTTTATAAACATAGGTATTGAGGATTTTGTGCAATCAGCATTACAGCAGGATGTAAGGCTGCAGTTTATAAACTACCTGCATGGCATGCATGCGTTTGATGCGTTTACAAATACAGAAGAATCAAAGGCTATTATACTTCAAACAGTGGCCTTTCTCAAAAAGAATCTTTCCTCTCCTGTAACCGATACGCAGTTTACAATTACCAACCGTAATTATATGTATTTGGCTATGCACGGCCAAATACATAAAGCGGTAAATGAATTTAGAAAAGCAAGGATAAAATATGGCGCAGATAGCAGCTATTCGCGCTTTTATAATGCGGTGTTACGGGAGGATGTTTTAAATACAAACGCGTATTGGTTATTGCGGCATGATAAACTGGATGAAGCACTGGAGACATTTAAGCTTGTTGTGGAAACCTACCCGCAGTCGCCCAATGCCTATGATGCGCTGGCTGATTATTATGATGCGGCAGGCAACAAAGAAGATGCTTTAAAAAATGCACAGGCAGCCCTGCAAAAGCTTGAAACTGTTACCGGTATAGATACTGATGTTAAAGAACGCATACGCACCAGCGCGATGCAAAAAATAAACAGGCTTAAACAATAAAAACAATGAGGCATTTATTTATTATAGCAGTTGTTTGCCTGTATAACCCGGCCGGCGCGCAGCTAAAGCAATGGGCATATTTGCCGCAGGGGCCGGGCGCAACAGGTTTTAAAACTATGCGCATTAAAGGCAAGCAGGGCGACGACCTGTTAATAAGTATATGGTACCCCGCCTACCCGGCAGGCAGCAGGATGCGCCTTAAAGATTATATTGCTGAGAGCAAAGAAACGCCTGCAACTGCCGATACCACTGCGTTAAATAATTTTAAAAAGGTTCTTGAACTGCCGTTTTTATTTCACCTTGATAAAATACCGCAGGATGTTTTTAACCGCGCGATAACAACACCGCTTTTTGCATACAAAAACGCGCCTGCAAAAAAAGGAAGGTTCCCGCTGATACTAACATTTGGCATGCCCGTATCGTACCCGGAAATTTTTGAGTTTTTTGCAAGTCACGGGTTTGTGGTTGCCAGTGTATCGGCCAGGTTGGGTAATGTGCATAACGATACGCTGCTTTATGTGCAGGCAACAAACATTTTGGAAGAGCTGATGTATTACATGGTTCAGCAGCCATACATTGATACTGCACACATTGCAGCTTTTGGGCATGGTTGGGGTATTCAGGCACCATTCTACCTGGCTATGAGGACGCCTGCCATAAAGCAGCTTATAAATTTAGACGGTGGTGTATTTGGCCCGCGTTCAAAAACAACTTTATCGCCTTATTACCATCCTTCAAATTTAAAGATCCCGATGCTGCATATTATATGCCACGACCAGGCTCAAGAGGATGATACAGCACAGTTTAATATTTTAACCAACCCGCGTTACGTGATTTTTGTTAATGACTTAGCATCGCACCAGGATTTTACTGAATATGGCCGAGTAGTCAACGAAGGATTACATAAAAGAGGCGAAGCTTTACCGGTTGTTGAAAAAGCATACGCAGGTGTGCAGGATATAATGCTGCATTTTTTGCAGCACAATGCCACGGATTCAAGCGGCATTGACAAAAGACTGTTTACATTTAAGTTTTATAACAATAATTGAGAATATATGAGATACTTATTTTTTTTATTTATTTGTATGATGCTTACTGCAACATCAATGGCACAGGATTCTACATTTTATCAAAATGTTGAATGGTCGCCAAATGGTAAAATGTTTTGCACAGAAGCCATTATAAAACAAGGCCGCGGTGTAAGATTTGAAAGTTATATCATTAATATTAGCGGCGCAACCATTGAGAAAACCGTACCCGGTACCGTGTTCCCTTCGTGGAGCCCTGACGGGAAATATATTGCCTATTCAAAACTTACCGGTATTAAAAATGGATCGGATATATGGATGATGGATGTTAAAACAGGCGATACAACGCAATTAACAAATGTGCCGTCAAGAAATACAGGCGTAAGTTTTGCCCCTGATGGAAAGCGGATATGTTTTTCGTCTGACAGGGATGGACGGCAGAATGTTTATGTGATGAATATTGATGGCAGCGGTTTACAGAAGATAACTACTGACACCTTTAAATATTATAATCCTGTGTGGTCGCCTGCCGGGGAAAAAATAGTTTATTACAGGGAACGTGGCGATGGCCACGACAAAGTTTGTGTAACAGATTTAATTAATAAACAGGAAATACTTGTTACCAATGATACTATGCACAATATTTACCCGGGCTGGAACCCCAACGGCAAAGCAGTAATATATGCTGCATGTTACGCGGCGCCGCATGATGAAACCGGCAGGCTGATAGCGCAAATAAACATAAGTGATAACAGCAAAAAGTTTTTCCCGGTAACGGCAAATGCTTTTTTTGCCCGCATATCTGCAAATGGTAAAAAGCTGGCGTTTATAAAAGGAGGGTTTCCTAAAACTGATATATACATTGCAGATATTGATGGAAAAAATGTGCAGTGTGTTACATGTGGTTTAAAAAGGCAGTAAGGAAAGGCAATTGCTTTTTTACCTCAACATTAAAATTTACTGTCAGCCTTTGAAAATTTTGTTCCCAATTTATTTGCAAGGTCATTGATTTCTTCTTTCCTGGCCAACACTTCCACCCACTCTACCGGTATATTTTCAAAACCATATAGCAGTGCTGCCAGCCCGCCTGTTACAGTGGCTGTAGTGTCAGTATCATTGCCTAAGTTAACAGCCAGCAAAACCGCATCGCGGTAGTTTGTTGTGGTTAACAGGCACCAGATGCTGGCTTCCAACGTATGCACAACATAGCCACTGCCGTTTATCTCATTTTCACCCACGCTGTAAATATCCTCTTCAAGCAACCGCTTAAAAACATTAATTTCTTTAGGGCTAATTTCGAGTTGCTGCAAATAACCCGGGATTGATTTTTTAAGTGATTGGTATGCGTTCATCTTGTCTTTCCCCAATAAAATTAGCCTTGCAAATTCAAGATAATAAAAGCAAGCGATTATGGAACGGATATGGCCGTGTGTGATAGACGAAACTAACTTTGTTATTGTAAACCTTTCATCAACAGGCTTATTATAAATATAAAACAACAACGGCAAAATACGCATAAGAGACCCATTGCCATTACTCTCCTCGAAAAAGCCACCCGCAAATTCAGGTGTTCTGCCTGCCTTAAGCTCACGAACTGCATCAGCAGTTGTGATACCAATATCAAATACAGTACCTGTGGCTGTCCAATAGTTTTCATAGCGCCATTTAATAAAATTGTTTGCTATGGTTTGCAAACTAAACTCTTCAAGCAACGCCTCGGCAAGGCAAAAGCTAAGTGAACTATCATCGGAGAAAGTACCGGGCGGAACATTGTGTGAGCCATAACCCAGCATGCCCGTAACAGGGTTATTTTTAAAGTATTGCCTGCCTAAAAATTCGACCGGCACCCCGAGTGCATCACCAACAGCCAAACCAAAAAGCGCGGATTTTATATGACCAACAATTTCTTTCACAACAACTCCTTTTCTTCCAGCTTATTTCTTAAGTCGGCTGGTGTTGAAAAGTGTATGGTATCAAAACCAAGGTTATGCGCTGCTTCAATATTATAAATATTATCATCAATAAAAAGGCAGTCAGCAGCCTTTAAATGGTAACGGTGCAACAAAAGTTTAAATATGCCTTCATCGGGCTTAACCATTTTTTCAACACCAGAAACTACAATGCCATCAAACTCGTGCAGAAATGCAAACAATTCCAGCGCTTTAGGAAAAGTTTCCGCGCTCCAGTTTGTAAGGCCGTAAATTGTGCAGCCCTTTTCTTTTAATTCATGAAAAATTTTCACCGTGCCTTCTATAGAGCCATTCAGCATTTCTTCCCAGCGTGTATGGTAAGCCTGTATCTGCTCGATGTATTGCCCATGCTTCTCCTGCAGTAAAGTCACAGCTTCTGCGAAAGGCCTTCCTTCGTCTTGTTTAAGGTTCCAGCTTAAGGTGCACACATTGCCAAGAAACCATTCCATTTCGCTATCGTCTGCAAATATTTTTTTGTATAAATGGCGTGGGTCCCAATCAATAAGCACACCGCCGAAATCGAATATTATTGTCTTGTTCAAATTTTTCCCGTTTTATAAATAAGTATAATCAACAAATTCAAACAGTTATTTCAATATAATTATCTTCGGGGTCAAGCACAACGCTTTCATGATATCTATCCCCTGTTATGCGTGGTTTACCTGCAATTGTATAACCGTCAGCCCTTAGCCTTCAGTAAGTGCATCTACTTCTTCTTTACAGCCAACTGATATTGCAAAGTAGACCAGGCCAATCACCGTATTGGCAGGTGTACCGCTGTTGATTGTATCCGCACGGCGCATAAGCTCAATCCTTGCTGAGCTGTCATCAAAAGACAGAAAATATGACTCAAATTGCTTTTTGGGATTGATGTATTTATTATTGCATGCCATGCCAAAATAAGTTGTATAAAACTTTTTCATGGCTTCAATATCATTTACCCAAAAAGCTATATGCTCAATTTTCATTTTGCGCTTTTAACCATTGCAAAATATTGCTTTAAAAATAAATGAGCAAAACAGATCATAGAAACCGTATATATACGTATGGTTTGCTGCCAACCCAAATGTGGTTTCGTGTAGTGGCTACCAGATACTTCCTGGTAATGCGAGTTATAAGGTTTTAACTGCAATGCTATTTTTATGCAGCATGTGCGTACAACAGGCGCCTTACTGTTTGTACAAAGTCTTTTGCTTTTACCGGTTTTTTAATATAGTCATCGGCACCACGGTTTATGCTTTCTGCCCAATAATATTCGTTACTTAAAACAGAGAGCACCAGTACTTTGGCATTACGGCAGTTTTCATTTGCTTTTATGTAACTTAAAAGGTCGAGACCACTGGCGTGGGGCATTAAAATATCGGTAATAATAAGGTCGTACTCTTTACCAGTTGTCATTTGCATGGCCTGTAAACCATTATTCGCACATTCAACTATATATCCGCTGTTCTCAAGTATGTAACTGAGTATTTTTGAATAAAGCGGGTCGTCTTCAACTAAAAGGATTTGTTTCATAGTATGGCATATAAGACGGATAATACTTACACAAATGTAACTGACATATATTGGTGCGGGGCTTAAATAGCGGTTGAAACCGTTTAAATAAAAATTAATTCCTGTGTTAAAATATTAAATAAGCCATATAGCATCCAGTTGAATTGCCACATTAATTAAATCGCCGCTGGTTAAATTGCAGCTATTTGTTTTTATTGTAAGCGGGTGGTTGCCCGCAACACTAATTTCAATTTCAAAATGGCTGCCATAAAAAAATATCCTGCTCACCAAAGCTTTCAACGTATTCTTTTCTTCCCGTGATATTTTAATATTTTCAGGCCTGATAAATATTTTTTTATCGCCCGCAATCTTTTTGAGACCGGGGATATATTCGGCCAGCGCCGGGCTTATAATATTGTATTTACCAAGCAGGCCTGCAACATATTCATCTGCAGGCTGGCTGTATACCTGCTGCGGGGGCGCCTGCTGCACAATTTCACCATTGCGCATAACAATTATTTCATCTGCCCACGAGAGTGTATCATGCGGGTCGTGCGACACAAGAATACAGGTAACCTGCAGCCGCTCCTCTATATCATGCACTACATTTTTTAAAATGTTCTTGTGTATCATGTCAAGGTTGCTGTAAGGCTCATCAAGCAATAATAAACGCGGTGCTGTTATAAGCAACCGCGCCAGGGCTATGCGTTGCCGTTCACCACCTGAAAGCTGGTCGGTGCGCCGTTTTAGTAAATGGCTTATCCTGCATAGTTCATATAATTCTTTTGCTTGCACATCATTTTCTGCTTCGTTATCAGGCAAAGGGTTGGCATAAATTAATACCTGCTCAACTGTTAAAAAATGCGGCAATTCAAATTGCTGGCTTAAATACTCAATGCCGGGGTGACCCGGAATAAGTTTTTCTTCAGGTATTCTTTTTACCCGTTTGTTTTCAAAAAAAACTGTGCCTTCACCTGGAGAGACTATCCCGGCGACTATTTTTAGTAAAGTGCTTTTGCCAGAACCTGTTTCTCCGGCTATGGCAATCTTTTGCATTTTTTGTTGCTCAAAACTCACCGCTTGCACCGCGGTTGTGCTGCCTTCTTTTTTTGTAACGGATGATACCTGTAAAAAAGCCATACAGCGAATATAACGGGTAATTGTTGTTTGAGGGTTTAGGTTTCCTTTTATTAATTCTACTAATAATAAACAGGCGGGCGCGCCGCAACATTTTGTCAAATTTTTGTGTTGATTACAAAATTTTGCTACTGCAGAGTATTTTTTTCAAATAATTATTCATCTTATTATCCATTCATTATCAATCAATTTTGCCGATTTTAGTTACAAGAAAACTCTCATTTAAATAAATTTTCAATAAATATTTATTGCTTTTCAATAAATATTTATCATATTTGCCTAGTCAAACTAAAATTAGTATGTAACTTAAAACGAAGCGCATCTTAAACCTGGATTGTCAGCCGGCGGACATTCTGGACTACCAAAAGAAGAAACACGAAACACTATCTAAAATTTTAATCAAATAAACATTTTCAATTATGAAAAATTTAAACTGCGTTATGCGCAGAGGGACTGCTATTGCCATTTTTGCAGGCTTATTAACATGCATTGCTGCCTGTGCAACAGGACAAACCGCGACTAAACCTGCACCACCTAAAATTAATATTCACGTTGCGGTGATGACAGGCAACATGCAAGCCCTTAAACAACATATTGCAGCGGGGAGCAACCTTAACGAAAAAGACCCCATCGGTGGCTCAAGCCCGCTTATAAGTGCGTGCTTATTTGGTAAACCAGATATGGCGAAAGCCTTAATTGATGCGGGGGCAGATGTTAACTTTAAAAATAATGATGGCTCTACTGCACTGCACACCGCGGCATTTTTTTGCCATCCGGATATTGTAAAGATGTTGCTTAATAAAGGTGCTGACAAAACAATAAAAAACAAGTATGGCCAAACTGCATTTGAAATTGTGTATGGCCCGTTTGGGACAGTTAAAAGCAGCTATGATGCATTGGGCAAAATGCTTGCGCCTATGGGCCTGAAACTTGATTACGCATATATCCAGGTAACCCGTCCACAGATTGCCGCAATGCTAAAATAAATTCTACAGCTTTAAATTATTACAAAATGTTAACAAACAACAGGCGATACGATATAGACTGGTTAAGGGTAATTGCCATTGGTTTGCTTTTGATTTATCATGCTGCTATCGGTTTTCAATATTGGGGCGTTATGCTTGGCTTTATAACCAATGACACACCCTGGGAAGGATTGTGGGCACCCATGACGATGCTGAATGTTTGGAGGATACCATTGCTATTTTTTGTATCAGGTATGGGTGTTTATTTCTCCATGCAAAACCGCGGTTGGAAACAACTGCTAAAAGAACGTGCAGTAAGAATATTCATCCCTTTTATTTTTGGCTTTTTTGTTATTGTGCCTGCACAAGTATATGTTTGGCAGTACTATTATCAGCGGCCACTAAGCTACAGTGCTGGCCCGGCACACCTTTGGTTTTTAGGCAACATATTTGTTTATGTTATCCTGTTTGCCCCGGTGTTCTTCTATCTTAAAAAACATGGAAACGGAAGAGTAGCTTCAGTAACAAAAAAAATATTGAGCCATCCTTTAGGCCTGTTAGTGGTTATTGCTGCATTTGTTGCTGAAGTATTGCTGGTAAACCCCAACCCTTATGAGTTATACGCTATGACACTGCATGGTTTTTTATTAGGCATGCTCGCATTCTTTTTTGGTTTTTGCTTTGCCTTCGCAGGCTCCTCTTTCCGAAATATGATAACAAAATGGAGATGGTTGCTTTTGGCTGCTGCAGCCTTATTATACACCGGCAGGTTATTACAATTTCAACCAGGTATGCCCAATGTTTTGTTAGCAATTGAATCAAACTGCTGGGTTTTTACGGTATTGGCATTTGGCGGCAAGTATTTAAACCGCCCGGGGAAAACATTAGGCTATCTAAGTAAAGCTGCTTACCCTGTTTATATCATGCACATGCTGTTTTTATTCCTTGCCTCGCTGGTGGTACTTCCACTTGATATTGATGTTCGCATTAAATTTCTGATGGTGTTGTTGATAACGGTTGCCAGCTGCTTTGCTTTTTACGAATTAGTTGTTAAACGGGTAGGTGTTTTAAGTATTTTGTTTGGGTTGAAAAAAAGTAAAATAGAAAAGACCATAGTTTCGAAATCTTTAGCACAAGCTAATTTATAAGCTGATACATTTATAATCTGCAAACATGAATTTCACGCGCCGCAACAAAAATAAAGACGCTTATAAATTGCACATAAGCGTCTTTATTTTTGTGGAGATCAAAGAACTTCTGCCGAACAAAGATGAGTGGACCTTACTGCACTTCGATAGGTGCGGTCCACCGGAATGAACCCCATTCGAGCACGAGCTTACCGTGCCGGGGATCGCCGGGAATAACAGATATTGTGAACTCTTCCACTGGGGTAGTCGCCACTTCACTTACCATCTTTATTGTAGCCAGGTTAAGTATGCCATTGAACTCAGTTCCCCATTGTCCGCTTTGCTTGTTCACAATTATGTCTGCGCCACTCTTATGTGGTAATGTAAATAGAGTATATGTGCCCGCAGGTACCAGCACGCCACCAAGCTTAATTGGGGTTGTCGTCCTAAACTGGGTGGCCGCATTAGCTCCTGTCCTCCATACCCTATCGTAAGGTATCACTTCCCCAAGCAGGGTTCGTCCCCGCATTAGTGGCCTGCTATAATCAATGGTCAGCGTGTCATTACCAATTTGCGCCCGTACAGTATCCCGGACGCTTAACGACCTCACGCCGCCAGTTGCTGTTTCTTTGGCCTCAAACCTGGCGGCAATAGCTTTTATGTCGGGCACCGTGGCCAGTCGTTTTACCTCCACTTTGTAGGTAGTGCGGCTGCCGGAATAACTGAGCATGGCATTGCTTGAGTCCATCACGGCCTCGCCGGTTCCGGCAAGCCAGTCGTGCTCAATGTCCAATTTGCCCTTCCCGGCTGAAGTTACTGTGGCGTGACCTAACGGAAAGTGGTCAAATTCCCGGTCAATATAAAACTGCCGCAATTGAACAGCACTGTCAGTAGCAAGTTTTGACGCTGCCCATTGTTTTGATGCCACGACAAAGTAAAGTTCGTACAGACTATACATTTGCGGCACATGTGCCACTACCAGGCTGCCGCCTGTCGGGAAATCACGGTTCACTGTGCCGGTGCTGTCTGTTTTTGAAAGGTGCACGTTGTTATTGGTTACATCGGCAACTACTTTCCTATCCCGCCCGGAGGATGGTTCACTAGGGGTGTGAATTTCCATTTCCAGGTGCCGTATACTGCCGTCGTCGTTTAGCTTAATCACAGTATGACGTATCCGAACCCTGGGAAAACGATCCACTGCATCGCTTTCCAATGTATTGCCCTGGCGGGTTACCGATTCGACGGCAATCGTATCCTGCCCAAGCATGGTAACATAGCCGTACCGGTTTGCTGGTGCTGTATAACAGGAAACCAGCAACATAAATGCACAAAATAAAACGAAAAACCCAGCCAGCTTAGCCGGATAACTGCGTCGCAAGAAATGAATTGTAGTATACATGGATATAAATATGGTGAAAAAGAATGGCCTGGCACTAAAGCTAACGGATTTCTAATTTTCTGGCCTATCAACGGCCTATTCAAGTTTGTTCAAGTTTTGTCTTTCGTATTTACTGCATGCAAGAGTCTCGCCACGACGATGGTATCAACAAAAAAGCCGCTGAAAGTCAGCGGCTTGCAGAGCGGTGGAGCTGGCGGGAGTCGAACCCGCGTCCAAACACATTTACCATAAGCCTTCTACATGCTTATTTCTTTATTAATTGTCGGCACGTAACCGGAAAAGAACAAACCAATCATATGCTTAGCTGGATGGTCTTAAGCAACAGTCACAGCCTTCTGTTGCAGCACCCTGTGTTTGGTTTTAGTCGGCGGCGGAGCTTGGTAACAGGTAAACCTGCCCGGCGGCCCTAATGACTATCTAATCACTGATTAGGCAGCCATGGCATACTGTGTATTGCCATTTGTGTTTTGAATATTCAGATTTAAGTGCTAATTATCCAACGCACTGCATGCTTATACCTACCGTAATCTGCGCTGTCAAAACCAATACAGCCCCGGTGAGCCTGCAAAGATAGCTGTTTTTGATGATTAGTAAAAGAGTGTTGAATGGTAAGAGCCGGTTGATTAGTAAGAGCCGGTTGGTTGGTAAAGGCCAGTTGAATAATAAGATAGCGTTATTAGCCCGTTGGATTTAATAAACCAATCAACCAGCCTTACCAATTAACAAATCAACTAATCAACAAATCAACCAAACCACTAATTTCACGCCCATGTTATCAGCAGCACAGGTTTACAAAGACAATATTGCAAAATTTGAGGGGGAAATTGAGGTATTAAAACGCAAAAGGTCAAACGTTGGTTGGATTAGGTTATTGATAGTAATAATTACAGCGGCGATTATTAAATTTAGTTGGCAGCAACAACGCTGGGTATTATTTGCAGAGACGATAGCAGGGATGGCCGCGTTTTTATATGCAGTGTCAATTGACACAGATATGAAAGAAAAACTGCAAAATGCAGAGAAGCTGAGACAAATAAATAAAGATGAAATTGATGTATTAAATAATAATTTTTTAAACCGGGAAGACGGGCAGCAATTTAATGCTGCAAACCACCCTTATGCAAACGACCTGGATGTTTTTGGTACAGCCTCCCTGTTTCAATACATAAGCCGCTGCACTGCAGAGCAAAGCAAGGAATTGCTGGCGTCACAACTACTGGGGCCATCGCCAAAATCTTCTATCCTTTTAAAGCAGGCGGCAATAAAAGAACTAAGTAATAAAACTGCATGGCGGCAGCAAATGCAGGCGTATGGCCTGCAAAGCCCTGTTACAAACGCAACAGAAAGAAAGTTAAAAAATTGGCTTGCACTGCCAACCATTTTTACAGCGGGTTACTGGCATTGGCTGGCACGCATTTATCCTGTTATTACGCTGGGCGCCGGCCTGTTGTACGCAGTTGATGTTATTGCTGCACCAGTTTTTTACCTGCTGGTGTTTTGTTTTTTAATTTTTGCATTCTCGCTTAGTAAAAAAATACACCACGTATGGATATTGCTTTCTAAAATAGTAGAAGAAGCCGATACCATTTACCGGCAGCTTGCCTTTATTGAGAGTGAGGATTTTAACGCTGAATATATAACAGCTGTTAAAATGAAGCTGCAAAGCGCAAAGGGCTTACCATCGTCTTCAGAAATAAAAGAGCTGAAAAATATTTTAAACCGTTTTGATGTTCGGTTGAACACATTTGCCTTTATTCTGCTTAATACGTTTTTGTTATGGGATTTGTGGCAATTACTTTACCTGAACAAATGGAAAGATAAAAATGCGGCCAACCTTTCGCAATGGTTTAATGCTATTGCCGAAATGGAAGCACTCTCAAGCATTGCAACACTTGCTTTTAATCAACCTACGTGGTGTTATCCCGCCATAAGTGATGAGCATTTTACGTTACAGGCAGCCAATATTGGCCACCCCCTTATACCTGCCGCCAAAAGGGTTAACAACAGTTTTAACCTGCAGGGGGTTGGTAAGGTAAGTATTATAACAGGATCGAACATGGGTGGTAAAAGCACATTTTTACGGAGTGTTGGTGTAAATGTGGTGCTGGCAATGATGGGTTCACCCGTATGTGCAGAATCCTTTACAATTTCGGTGATATCGTTAATGAGCAGTATGCGTATTGCCGATAACCTGGCAGAAAGCACATCAACCTTTTATGCTGAATTAAAAAAACTGAAGACGATTATAGATGCAGTAAATAATAAAGAAAGAATTTTTATTTTGCTGGATGAAATACTGCGCGGCACCAATTCGTTGGACCGGCATACTGGTTCAGGCGCGCTTATAAAGCAGCTTATAAAGCAGCATGCAGTTGCCGTTGTTGCCACACATGATGTTGAACTTGCAAAGTTGCAGGATAGCTACCCCAACAATATAAGCAATTATCATTTTGATGTACAGGTTGAGAATGACGAACTGTTTTTTGACTACAAGCTAAAGCCCGGCATTTGCACCAGCCTTAATGCATCGATACTTATGCGAAAGATAGGTATTGAACTGGAGCAGTAGCTATTGATTCCTCAGCAACAAAAAAAATTAATTATTTTATCTCCGGTTGTGAAAATTTATATGGTTTTGATAGGGTTAAAATGAACAACCGCGCAAGAAAACCTGCGCGGTTGTTCTTGGTTGCTATAATTATTCCTATAGTTTAAAAGCCCCTTCCATTAGGATTAGCTTTGGGCAAATCTTTTCGTGGCAATTTATCCACACGCTGTGCGGCGTCATACACAAAGGCTGCAACAATGGTAGCCATTTGTTTAAGGTCCGCACCTATTAAGTGGTCATAGCTATCCATAGTGCTATGGTGGGTACGTGTGTCGTACTCAATCGGATCCTGTATAAACTGGAAGCCAGGTAAACCTAAGGCATCAAACGATTGATGGTCTGTTCCGCCAGTGTTGCTTATGGTAATTGTTTTAGCGCCCAGATCGTTAAATGGTTTAAACCATTGCTCAAAAATATGCCTGCATGCCTCATTGCCCTGCAGGTAAATGCCGCGTATTTTACCGGTGCCATTATCAACATTAAAGTATGACGAGAATTTTGCATGGGCCGGGGTTAATTGCATAGTAGCAGGGTCGCCAAAAGTTTTCTTTACATACCCTCGTGAACCCAACAATCCTTCTTCCTCGCCGCTCCATAAGCCAATACGGATGGTACGTTTTGGTTGCAGGCCCGTGGCTTTTAAAATGCGTATGGCTTCAAGCATAACCGCACTGCCCGCCGCATTATCGGTTGCACCGGTAGCCCCCTGCCATGAGTCCAGGTGTGCACCCAGCATCACTACCTCATCTTTTAATGTTGGGTCGGTGCCGGGTATTTCTGCAATCACGTTATAGCCCAATGAATCAGTTGTATTAAATTTTGTTTTAACATCGGCATCAAGCTTTACCGGTATATTGGCTTTTAACAGCCTGAGTATAGTGTTATAATCTTCCAGTTCAATCACAACATCAGTAAAGTTTTCAGGGTCTTTCATTTTATAAGTGCCTCCACCCTGCACAAACAAGGTACCATCGTGGCCCCTTATAACATCGCTTAAAATAGCAACCGCGCCTTCGCTTTTAGCCATCTCGCGCAGCAGCGTTGCCATCCTTGCAGCCCCGCCCCTGTTTTGGTTGGCAAATTGCTCTCTTCTTCTGCGCTGGGCGGCTGTGTCAAGCGGTGCAGGTGGCTTTGCATTGGCCATTGAATCAAGCTGCGCATCAGTGTAACGCGTTGCATCAGCTTTAAAGCTTTGGTTATACACATCATTCCTGTCAAGTATCAGTATTTTTCCTTTCAGCTTGCCCTTATATTCTGTAAGCCCGGCAGAATCTTTTGCAGTAATAAGTAATACATCCGCACTTTTTAAACCATTGGTGCCCCCAACCCATGCTTTTGGAAAAGCACTAAGCGGTTTGTAATAAGGCGCCGTCATGGCAAGGTAGCTTTTCTGCAGCTCCCAGCTTTTACCAAAGCTGCCCCAGGGATCAAGCATAGCATTTTGTAAACCCCAGCCTGCAAGCGATTGTTTGGCATAATTGGCAGCCCTGAAATAGCCGGGGGAGCTGGTAAGCCTTGGGCCGCTTGCGTCAGTAAGGTGAAAAATAATGTCCATTACCTGTGAATGGTCAAGGCCCTCTGTGCGTATTTTACTCATGGCTGCCGTGTCAACATTCTCATCCTGGGCCATGGTAGCCAATGGGGACAACACAATAAAAGCCAAAAATGGCATAATAATTTTTCTCATGTGTGTGATAGTTTTTTTGAAAGATAAACAGGTGCGGCGTGAAACAGGAAAAAAAATCGGTAATTAAAACGATTGATTACGCCGGGCTATATTTGCAGCATGCGCAAATTAAGTATGGACGAGCTTGGCCGTAAAAGTGTTGAAGAATTCAGGCGGGCTGAAAAGAATACTATAGTTGTTGTGCTGGATAACATACGCAGCATGCATAACGTGGGCAGTGTATTTAGAACAGCAGATGCTTTTTTGATTGAGGCCATCTGCCTTTGCGGTTACACGCCGCAACCGCCCCACAGGGACATTCATAAAACCGCGCTTGGGGCAACAGAAACGGTTGACTGGCTGTATTATGCGAATGCCGCTGAAGCTGTTAATGATTTAAAGCAGCGGAATTATACCGTGTATGGTGTTGAACAGGCCGAGGGCAGTATTTCGCTGGAGCAATTTACTTTAAAACCGAGCCAAAAAATAGCAGTTGTTTTTGGCAATGAGGTAGAAGGCGTGCAGGCTGAGGTTTTAAAACTGTGCGATGGCTGT
>Ga0206931_1047_pt1 | contig 40772 bp, 30 predicted proteins | sample Alteio_BWOrgHeat_17_FD_152946 | JGI IMG/M metagenome (GOLD analysis project Ga0206931, IMG submission 152946) | Enriched cells from forest soil in Barre Woods Harvard Forest LTER site, Petersham, Massachusetts, United States -... | ecosystem: Environmental > Terrestrial > Soil > Temperate forest >...
AAACTCAGTGTCTGACGAATTAGGGATTGTTTACTTAGCAAGAAAACTTTCTCAGCATAGTGCTGCACCGGAACCAACTGAGGATATTATTGTAAAAAAAATGCCTTTGGAAGATGCCCTTAAAATGGTGGATGAAAATATTATAACAGACTCGCTAACCATTGCTGCTTTGTTTAAAGTAAAGCTGATGCTGCTGGAAGGTAAGCTGCATTAAATGCGTTGCATAAATGCAGGCCACTATTACAAAAAATACTTCATGTACAAATACAGGTAATACAGGGATGCAAGGCCGCCGCCTATAAGCCCGATTGCTAAAAATACCTGTGGCAAAATTTCGTTATCATCAATAGCTTTTTGGCCAAAAAGTATTGTACCAAGCAAAATGGCCGCGCATGGTATTGCGCATTTCCAGTAGGCCGCCAAACGTTTTTTAACGCCCGGCCGGTGCAATAAAAGCATAATAAGCATAGCGCTTACCAGCTGCCATATACTTAACACGGGCAACACCAGGAAGGCCATAAAATTGAAGCTGTGGTTTGCAATTGAAAACCATACCAGTACTGTTAAAAAAAACAACACTATAAGGGCCTGCAGGCCAAAGTCTATTTTACGTATCATTTGTTTTTTTTGCAATTTGGTATTTATGCAGATTGGTTAAAATACGTACTGAACGGTATTTTTATTACCACCGGCATGTGGTTACTTGCCTTGTACAATTTAATAAACTGCTATGCTGTATAAATATACCGCAGCGTTATTGCTGCTGCTTGCTGTTACCACCGGCTCAACAGCACAAACCATAAATGCTGCACTTGAAAAAAAAGATACCGCCCTTGCTATAAGCATATTGAAAGACGGGGTTAATATAAATGCTGTAGATGCCAACTGGGCATCGCCGCTGTTAAATGCATGCCGCAATTTTGGGGCTGATGCTTTTTCCGTAGGTTTTTTATTAAGGCATGGTGCCAACCCCGATAGCCCACGGTCTACTGCGGGAAGAACGGGTTTAATTGTAACCTGCGCCTATTATGGCGATGTTGCTGTTTGCCGCCTGTTAATTGCGTACGGCGCTAATATAAATGCTGCAGCTAAAGACGGAACCACTGCGCTAATGAAGGCTGCGCAGAACGATAAAGCCGATGTGGTAGAATACCTTTTAAGCAAAGGCGCCAACCCTGCACTTAAAGATACAAACGGCAAAACCGCATTGGATTATGCAACAGCATCAAAAGTGGATGATTATATGATTAAAATGCAGGCAACCTGCAGGGTTGATAAGAATGAAACGGTGAGGTTGCTTACAAAGGCGATGGGGCGTTAGCGTTGCCGAATGTTTCAGAGCAGGCTTGCATGCTTTAGCCTGTGCACAACAATATGGTGCCTGTTTACTGAATAAATTAGAATATAACGCCTGTTAACTTTTGTTCGTCGATACCTGGAATATTTTGTGCTTTTATAGCCAAGATAAGGGTGTTTTTGAAGTAGCTGTAACTTTAGATTCAATAAGTGATTAAAGTCGTTTACCACTGAAACAGGCCAATTTTCTGCAATGTAATTTACAATCACCCAAAAATCTTTTTGCGCCTGCCCGGTCCAAACTATTTCTTTTTCCATGCTTCAAATTCATGCATCAATGCAGCATGGGTTATAAATTCACCATTTTCATATTGTTTCTCTGATTCAACAAGGCTGTCCTTGTCTTCATCAGTCAATTCATCCCACCAATCCTTAACAACGTTATTTTGCAAAATGGCTTTCGCCTCTTCAAGCAGTAATTCATTATCACAATTATTAACCAATTGGTGAAGCTCATCTTTTATAATATTATTCATACGCCGCCTTTTTGAATATTGAACAATAACACAAACCAAATTTAGCAAAAAAAAGGGATAGCGCGTATCGTATAAATACACGCTATCCCAATATCTTAAATTATCGTTGTTTACCTACTTCTTCTCCTCAATTATACCGTTAAACGATATAGGCTGCCTGTTGGCGCTTATAACCTGTAAAGAGGCTGTACCGTTGTTGTATACGGTTAAGTATAGTTGTGTTGCATCCCCGGCGTCACGCGGCTTTATGGCAATATCCCAACTCTTCCTTTTATCTTTAACCGCATAATCAAAACTTTTTGATGTAAACTGCAACCCGCCCTGTGTGGGATCAATAGGTGCAGAAAAAGCACGGCCAAAATAAGGCAGGTCTGCAACCATAACACCGTTTGAAACGCTTAAAGTATATTCCCCTGTTGTAAGCTGCCTTAGGTTACCATATGCGGGCGACACCGTTTGTGCAGTAAACACAAAATTTTGTGCATCTACCAGCGGTTTGGGGTTATTTGTTTGCGCACTTGCCGTTGCAAATAAAAGCGCGGGCACTGCCAGCACTTGTATTATTGTTTTTATAAGTTTCATAGTTAGTATGTTTTTTCTATACATAGTATTTCAAAAACAAATCCACTAACTCACAAAACTTAGCTTAAAGTGTAAAGGTTAAGCCAAAATGCGCCCGTTACCAGGGATATTTAACATCTTTTAAACCTGTGCAGGCAACAGTGCATTTTTTTTCGCTGCTTTCAAGCCCCAGCTCTACAATACGTATGGTGTTGTAGCCATGCTCTGGTTTCTCCCTTAATTCAGCACCATTAACTATAGTGTTGTACAGGTTTTGGTAGTAGTACCCGTAATCGCCTTTAAGTGTGGGATATTTCTTCTTTATTTCTTCACCGTTAACCTCCGTATGCAGCAACCCGTAAAACTCCTCGCTTTCCTCACCCCATCCCGGCACTTCAGTAGGCAGTTTACCAGCGCGTAAATACACCTCCTGCGGGTCTTCACCATACTTTATAAAGCTGCCGTTATTACCGTGAATTATATATCGCGGCCCCTGTTCGCGCACCAGCATACCGCTTTTTAGCGTAACACTTAAATAGTCGTAGTCAAGCCGCACATCAAAGTAGTCAGTAACGCGTGCATGGCTGCGCTGGTTTTTAATACTTGCCGTAATAGTTTTTGGCAGGCCAAACAAGTATAGGGCCTGGTCAATAATATGGGCACCCAAATCGTACCAGATGCCGCTGCCCGGCAGGGGCTCTTCACGCCATGCGTTGGGCTTGGCTTCGGGGCGATACCTGTCGTAATGCGCCTCGTAATCGTGTACAGGGCCCAGTAAGTTTTGGCCGAGTATTTCTTTTATGGTTAAAAAGTCAGTAACATACCGCCGGTTATGGTAAACGCTTAATATTTTGTTTTGCGCTTTACTTAGATCAATAAGTTCCTGCGCGTCTGTGGTGTTTATGGTAAACGGCTTTTCAAGCACAACATTTTTGCCTGCAAGCAACGCTTTTTTTGTATAGGGCAAATGGGTATCGTTAGGTGTGGTGATGATAACCAGGTCAGCATCCGTATCAAGCATTTCATCAATGCTGCGCACGATCTGCGCATCCGGAAAAAGGTGTTTTGATTCAGATGCATGCCTTTCAAGCACGCTGACAATATTATAATACTGCGGTAGTGTTTTTAAAAAAGGTGCATGCATAAATTTACCGGCAGCGCCAAAACCTACAAGCCCTGTTTTAATAGGATTGCCCATAACAATTTTTTGCGTGAAAGGTATTTAAAAAAGGTGAATATCATTTAACGCGCATTTTTTTAAACACATGGTATTTTTTAAACACATAGGCACAGAGAAAACATAGTACCACATAGATATTACATAAGAGAGAAGGGTTACATAGAACACATAGTGGGGAGACATGTGCGGAGATTGTGTTAGAGATAATTCTTCAAAAAAACACATATCAATACTAAAATCAAAAATAGATTGCTTATTACCGCCTCTGGAGGGCTTGAAGATGTTGTATGTATTATTTACGATGGGCTTCACCCATCGCTGATAGATTGCGTCTGCCGCGGCGGACTAAACAAATAATAATAACTAACTCCTCCGCAATAACCGGCAACCAGCAACCGGTAACCTGTAACTATTTCAACCCCTTCTCTTCCATCCATTTGCCCCTGCCGTAGCCTTCAAACACATGTTTTTCGCTGTGGTAGCTGCTGCGTACCAGTGGGCCGCTTTCAACATAATCAAAGCCAAGGTTATAGCCAATTTCGCGCAGTTCGGCAAACTCGTCGGGGTGTACAAACCGCTGCACGGGTAAATGCTTTTTGGTAGGCTGTAAATACTGGCCAAGGGTAATAACATCAACATTGGCGCCGGCAAGGTCTTCAAGCGTTTGCACCACTTCTTCCTTCTTCTCCCCCAATCCCAGCATTATACCCGTTTTGGTACGCATGCCACCCTGCTTAAGCACACGCAGCACCTCAATACTGCGGCGGTATTTAGCCTGTATGCGCACCTGGCGCGTAAGGCGCTCAACGGTTTCAACGTTATGGCTAACCACTTCGGGTGCTGCATCAATAACGCGCTGTATATTTTCTTTCTCGCCCTTAAAATCAGGTATCAGCGTTTCAAGCGTTGTACCCGGGTTAAGAGATTTTATAGCCTTAATAGTGTTGTACCAAATAATACTGCCACCATCTTTCAGTTCATCCCTGTCAACGCTGGTAACAACAGCGTGCTTAACCTTCATTAAAAATATAGCTTCGGCAACGCGCTGGGGCTCATCCCAGTCAACCGCCTCCGGCCTGCCGGTAGCAACGGCGCAAAAGCCGCAACTGCGGGTACAAACGTTACCAAGTATCATAAAAGTGGCCGTGCCCGCACCCCAGCATTCACCCATATTGGGGCAATTGCCGCTTTCGCAAATGGTGTGCAGCTTATGGGTATCAACAAGGCCGCGAACATGCTTGTAACTTTCGCCAATAGGCAGCTTAACACGCAGCCAGTCTGGCTTTTTAGGTTTTACTTCTGCAACGCTTATATCGCTCATCTCTTATTACTTAGTTTTATTGCTGATTTCGGGATGTAGGAATTTTGTGATGTAATAGACAGCTTTCTCCCAATATCCCAAAATATCGCGTTAAGAAATTGCACCCAATCCCAATATCCCAAAATATCGAAATCAGCAATCTCCCATCCATCCAGCGGCCAAAATTACGCTAATTATCCATTGCAAATACCCCACGGCTAACCCGCTGGTTACCATGGGTGTATACAGGGGGTAAATTTCCGTAAAACGAAATGCAAATTTTTTCTCCGAAACGTAATCCTCCACCGCGACCCCGATGTTGGCATAGCCCTAAACGAACATGGCTACCCCCTATTTGGGATATTACTGAGCAGGAGGTGTGGGAGGATTAGAGGTGAATTGGCAGTTTTACAGTTTGTGCATGGCACTGTATATAATAATGCCACCCCTTCGGGGTTTATATCGCTTAGGGTTTGTATTGCTACAATAATGTCAGCCTTTCAGGCTTTAATCCCGAAGGGATGAAATTATTGTAGTAACTGCTAACGAAATTTAATTAAACCCCGTAGGGGTGATATAATTTAAATACACACCATAGCTACCCCCTTATATGGGATATTAATGAGCAGGAGGTGTGGGAGGATTAGAGGTGAATTGGCAGTTTTACAGTTTGTGCATGGCACTGTATATAATAATGCCACCCGTTCGAGGTTTATATCGCTTAGGCTTTATAATGCTACAATAATGTCAGCCTTTCAGGCTTTAATCCCGAAGGGATGAAATTATTGTAGTAACAAGTAACGAAATTTAATTAAACCCCGTAGGGGTGATATACTTTAAATATACACCATAGCTACCCCATTATATGGATATTACTGAGCAGGAGATGTGGGAGGATTAGGGGAGTTTTGCTGCGCGGCAAGGGCTTGCTGGGCATTGCGAATATTAATTTGGCAACCAGTTATATATGGATGATTGGGTGGCAGCAATTTAAGCAGGATTAACAAGGCTTGTTCGTAATACTCAATGGCTTTTTCATGAAGGCCCTCGCGATACAATGCCGCACCGATATTATTATACCTGGTTGCGATCACCTCATTGTCTTCATTGTAAAATATTTTGTCAATTTCTAACGCCTTGTTATAATATTTAATAGCTTCAACGCGGTCACCTAAGTTATCCCAGGCTACGCCAATGTTGTTGTAGCACGTTGCAATATTGGTGTGCGTTTCGCCATAGATTTTTTTGGAAATGTCTAACGCTTTTTCAAAATACTCAATAGCTGTGCGATACTCGCGTTTTAAGCCCCACGCCAGCCCTATTCCATTATAACTACATGCAACCTGTTCGTCTTCAACACCGTACGTTTCATTAATAATCGTCAGTGCCCTGGTATAGTAGCTGATCGCTTTATCATATTCTCCTTTTTCGTGCATGGCTCCCCCTAAACGATTCAAACACGCGATCATTTTTTTGCTGGTTGCATTCGTTCTTCCAATAATTTTCTCCAATAATAAAATTTCATCGTCATAATATCCTAAAACGTCAGCCAGGTCGCTTGCTTCAAACAAATAAGCATCATTCGCGCCATTTATTTTTATCGCAAGGTTAAAATAATCATACGCTTCGCGGTAAGCTAATTGCAGCTTTTTAATTTTGCCCAACTGGTAAAACGTATCGGCTGTTTCAACAATACTTTCTTTAGCAGATTGCCTTAAGTGTTCTTCGGCTTCCGCGTAATTACCTTTTTCAACTTCATCCAGTGCCTTTGCTTTTAAAGCGCTTTTTTCTTTATCAGCCTGCAGTTCTTTTTCAAGGTCAGCTTTATCCCGTGCAAGTTGTTGTTGTATTTCGGCGCTTTGGTGCAGTTCTGTTTCAAGCGCTTGTTTCTCTTTTTGTAACGTAGTTAATTTCTGTTGTTGGTCGGGATTTAAAATAAACTGTAATGCGGTATTTTGCAACTTTGCAATTTGTTCGTCTTTTTGAACTAGCATTTGGACCAATTGCTGATTGGTAGCGGAAAGATTTCTGGATGTTTCCGTTTCAACATATACAGTAATGTTTCCGCGAACATCACTATCGTTAACTATTACCGCTGCATTTGTTTGTGCGACGACAGCCTGCGGTTGTATACCTGGCGCCGCTATATGGGGTTTGTGTTGGTGCCTGCATCAACCTCGCCAATATCAATACCGCCTGTAAGTTTTGACTTGGTAATGCTTATGCCTGTGCCGATTGCTTTAACCTTGCCTATTTTAATAAACTCGGCTTCTACTTCGCTAATATTTACACCTGTTGCACCCTGCGGCTCTTTTTCTTTTATAAGGGTAACAAGCTTTTGCAGGGCTTCAAAAAGTTCACTGTCGTTATGGGCACCTGCATCTTCCAGTTCTTCTTTTAAGGCTGCTTTTTTTGCTTCGGAGGTGGGCTTTTGCTCAAAGGCATCAATAGATACCTTGCTGCCAAACTTTTTTTGTATCAATGCCTTTATGCCCGCATAGGCATCTTTAACTGCCTGCGTGGTAGTGTCTTTTAAGGATGCAGCAGCCCCTGCAGAAATGGCTGTTACAATGGGTGTAAGAATATCCATGTTTACAATTATACCCCAATATACAACGCAGTATTGATGTATGCAAGTAATTTGGCCGTTCACCACAAAGGCACATAGAAAACACAGGTACACATAGGAAGAAGGGCAATAACACCCTTCATAAAAACCTTAAACCTTAAACTTTAAACCTCAAACCAGGAATTTATTTCTTCTTCAACGCAGCATCTGCAAATTTCAGCAGTGTGGCGGGGTCAAGGTAGCCCATGGTGTATAGTACGGGGTTGCCTTCGGCGTTGGTTACAATAAGTGTGGGGTAAGCCTGTATGGCATATTTCTGCTGTAGTGATGGGCCTACGCCTTTTTCACCGTCAACAGATACGTTTATAAAGTTCTTGTTGAAGAATTCGGCAACTTTCGGGTCGGTAAAAGTATTCTTCTTTAACATTTTGCACGGGCCGCACCAGCTTGCATAAATGTCAAGAAACACCAGCTTTTTTTCAGCCTTGGCAGTGCTAAGGGCTTTATCCCAATCCTGCTCAATAAAAGTTATACCGGCTGCATCTTTTTTAGGTGGTACGGGTCCTTTTTTGGTAAAGGCCACCAGCGACACCTGCAGCAATAAAAAAATAACCGCCAGCGTATAAATAATGATATTCTTCTTCATATTTTTTACTTTAGTAACGCACAATACCGTGTAACCTTACAGCAAAATAAAGCAAAATTGCGCTGTTTGTGCACTATTAATTATTAACGGTAAATGTTAAGGTGAAATTATACCCTGTATGCAAATACGTTTTGTAAAAGTGGATGATGCTGCGCAACTGCTGGCTATTTACAGCCCGTTTGTTACAAACACTGCCACCAGTTTTGAGGCTGTTGCGCCAACCGTGCAGCAATTTGCTGAGCGTATTACGGGCTACACCGGTAAATACCCCTGGCTTGTTGCAGAGGTTAACGGGCAAATTGCGGGTTATGCCTGTGCATCAAAACACAGGGAGCGCGAGGCCTACCAGTGGTGTGTTGAAGCCTCAGTGTATGTGCACCCGGCATTTTACAGGCAGGGTATTGCACAGCAATTATATACAAAGCTTTTTTACCTGTTGCAGCAACAGCAGTTTGTAAATGTATACGCCATTATTGCATTGCCTAATGCTGCAAGTGTTGCACTGCACCAGCAAATGGGTTTTGCCACGGTGGGCGTGTATGAAAATATTGGCTTTAAGTTTGGCCAATGGCATAATGTACTATGGATGGTTAAATATATAAACCCGCATACCGCAAACCCCGCGCTGCCATTGCCTGTTGCAAGTATAATGCACCTGGTGTAGCAATTACGCCGTAGTTGTAACGCTTGAAGTGCATGTTGGAATATAAAGCACTACAGGTTTAGCCAATAGGTAAACTTTAATACAAGCTGCCTGCTTTTTACAAATATGGGGCCTATGTAGTAGTTATCGGTGTACACCAAAAACAGGTCGCTGGCGGGTTTGTACCGCCATTGAAAACGGGTGTTAAGATTTATATTTTTTGTTTGCTGGTTGTATTGCATGTAAGCGGTAAGAAACAGCGTGTTCGTCATGGTAACATCAATCTTTGGCCCTACTAATAAAAAGTCAGTAACGCCCCAGGGCTTTGGCAGTCGCAGGTCGTTATAGCTTGCTGCAACATCAATATTTACAAAGGGCTGTATACGGTAGCCCACATCGCCCGAAATATTGTTAAGGTGGCCACCATCGTAATAGCTGCCAAACCTGCCTGAGAGCGTATAGGTAAGCGTATGTTGCGGCTGCGAAACAATATCAAAGCCTATGGTGTTCCACTGGCTTGCAAAGCCTTTTGGCAGGGAGTCTTTACCAAGGTTGGTGGGGTCAAAAGGTGCCAGCAGTTTTACATAATCGTTTAAGCCCACAACATCAAACGTTATCCTGTTACGAAAGGTGATAAGATAAGTTAAAGCAGTTTCATTATCAGTGCGGTGCAGCTTGGTATCAAAATAATAAGTTGAACTTATTTGCGGGCCATGGCTTAATACAATGCCACCCTTTGGAAAGAAGAAACGCGACAGCGTAGGGTTAATTTTCATGTAATTATTACGGGGCACATAACCCACCTCCGCGTTGTAGTTGTTGCCCACATACTCCTGCTGCCACCCTACCTGCCATTTACGCACACTGTATAAAATATTGGCTGCATGCACAAAGCCATTGCCCTTATTTGCAGGGCTGAACGATTGTATAAAAATGGTTTTACCCGTCCAGGTGTTGTTGCTTGGTGCAAGGTTATATTCAAGCCCCACATTGCGGTTATAAGTGCTGTAATGCGGGCCAACGCTGTCTTTTGAGGGGTGGTAACCAATAGCAGTTTTATCAATGTAAAAAAACTCAATATTGCTCTTTTTAAACAGCTTTCTCTGCAATGCAACCACGGCAAAATTCTCAGCGGGCAGGCCGGTGGTGGGTGTTTTATCAGTCTCCATATCCATCACTCCCAAACGCCAGTTTTTATCAATCTTACCGCTTAGCCTTGCCCCTGCGCCAATAGGTGCATCAAGACCGATGCGGCGCGAAAAGAAGGGACGTATATTTGCATAACCGAGGTTAGAGAAAAGGTCGGCATTCTCTAAAAAAAACTGTCTTTTTTCAGGGAAAAATAACTCGAAGCGGCTAAGGTTGGTAACCTGCTTATCAACATCTACCTGCGAAAAATCGGGGTTAACAGTAAGGTCAAGGTTCATGGATGACGACACAGTTATTTTTGCATCGGCACCAAACTGCTTTTTAAACCCGGTGGGTGTTTGCGCAATATAATCTTTGGTTACACCAGCCAGCACGTATGGAATAAACGAGATGTTATGCTGTGCCTCAGGCAATGGTGCATCCCACACCAGCGCACCGGTATACGACAATGATGCTGTAGGAAACTGGCGTGGTATAGGTGTCCAGCTCGATTTTTCGGTGGTTTTTAAATCGTTACGGCTAAAGTTTATGCCCCACTCCTTTATACCCTTTTTATAACGGATGGTTTTAAACGGTATGGCAGCTTCAAATACATATTTATCGCCATCGTTCTTTACCGCAGATATCCATTTATTGTCCCAGTTAAGGTCAACCTTACCCCCGTCATACATCGTACCATCCCACTGCGCACCGGCAGCGTTTGCCCCAAATGAAAAGCCAGTGGTTTGGTCGCCAAAGGTGTCCATAAACAGCAGGAAGTTATCGTTCTTTACAAAGCTAAAATCCCTCCGCAGCGATTCAACCATGTTGGGTCCGTCTAACCGCTTGTAGCAAATAGCAAGCAGGTAAAGGTTTTCGTTATCGTAAGCCAAACGTACGTCGGTGTTAACATGGGCACAGCTGGTATCCATTGGCAGCACCATGTAAAAATCTGTGGCGGCCTGTGCATCTTTCCATGCCTGCTCGTTGGCCAGGCCGTCAATTTTTATGGGTGATGATGCCCTGTGTATATAGTATTTATAGCCATCATTCTTTCTCTGAGCAAATAATGTGGTTTCAGCGATAACAAGCAATAATAAACAAACAATGTTTTTCAAAGCAATTAATGTTTTAAGGCTATTACAGTTATATTTGGCGGCCAAATTTACTATTGCGTTAAATGTACGCATTATATAGATACAAGGCGGCAAATTAACAGGCTAATAGTTATTAAAAAAATGTTGCCGGCTAATAATAACATTAGTTTGCAATATGGCGGTAAATTTAATTAAGGAATTGATAACGGGGACACAGAGTTACCCGGAGTTTTGCACGGAGTTACACGGAGTGTTTTTCTTTTTGCCCTTCGTGATTAAAATCCTCCATAAAAACTTCAAACTGGAAACTTTAAACTGTAAACGCTGTACCATTGTATTTAATGCGAACCTTTTATACCAATGAATGAACACTCACCACGGGCACGGCGCATGCGTATAAGCGCCATGTTCTTTTTTTACGGGCTAAGTTATGCAAGCTGGGCATCGCGCATACCATCCATACAGCAAAGCCTGCACCTTAGTGAGGCGGGGCTAGGGGCTGTGCTGTTTGCCATGCCTGCAGGCTCTTTTATCACCGTGCCATTCACAGGCTTTATCATAGCAAAAAAAGGCAGCCGTGCAGTAGTTACAGCATCATCGCTGCTGTACAGCGCTACACTGGCAGCAATAGGTTTCTCACATTCCGTTTTACAGCTTGCTGTTGCATTGTTTTTATTTGGCTCGTTTGGCAATATGCTTAATATATCGGTAAACACACAGGCCATAGGTGTAGAGGCGCAGTATAAAAGGCGCATACTATCGTCATTTCATGCTATGTGGAGCACTGCGGGCATAGCTGGCGCGGCGATAGGCACTTTTGTTATGGGTAAAGGTATAAGCACGCAAACCCACCTGCTTTGTATAAGTGTTGCCGTGTTTATTGCCATGCTGGTTTGCATACCTTATTTATTGCAGGAGGATATTAACGCCGATAAAAAAAGAAAGGTATTTGTATTGCCGGGCAAAGGCATGATACTGCTTGGCGTGATAGCGTTTTGCTCAATGATGTGCCAGGGTGCTATGTTTGACTGGAGCGGCGTGTATTTTAAAAAGGTAATGGCTGTTAACCCCGGCTGGATTGGCGCAGGCTACACCGCATTTACCATAAGCATGGCACTGATACGTTTTGTAACAGATAAAATTACCAACGTAACCGGCATTAAGACGGTACTTTTTTATAGTGGCATTTTTACAGCGGCAGGGCTTATATTATGTGTGTGCCTGCCATATTTAACACCCGCTATTATTGGTTGTGTATTGGTTGGCATAGGTGTATCACCAGGGGTGCCATTAGTGTTTAGCGCTGCGGGAAAGACAAAAGGAATGTCGCCGGGGGTGGCTATAGCGGCTGTATCAACATTAGGTTTTATAGGGTTATTGATTGGCCCGGTGCTTATTGGTTTTGTAGCAGGTGCAACAAGCCTTAAAATATCGTTTATAATACTCGCCGCTGTGGGGTTAGTATTTGCAGGGTTATCGCTGGCAGTAAAAGAGGAAGCATGATACCGGCTTTTGTTTTTACATAGTCCCACCCAAGGCGGGATTGCAAGCGCTTCAGCGGTAACAATGCTATTCAGCAGATTGTTGTCTTGGCTATAAACATTACTGGGCAAATGGTTTCAGCCTATGTATGTATTTGTATTTACTTTTTTCTGAGGCCGTCCAATTATTTGCGCAGGTGAGAAGACTAAACAGATTTTTCATTTTATTTCATGGATTCTACGCATATCATCAGTAAGGGACTGCATAAAGGCTACTAAGCAATCTTTTTCATACTGGGCAAGGTGTAACGGCCTTGATGGCAGTGTTTGGCCTTCTTCTTTAAGGCCCATGCCTGCTGCCCCACCCCTGTTATAAAATTCTACTACTTTTTGCAGGGTTTTAAATGTACCGTTGTGCATATAGGGCAAGGTTACCGCTGTATTACGTACTGTTGGTGTTTTAAATGCCTTTTTATAAAACTGTATGGGGAAGAAGTTATACCGCCCCATATCGGTATCAGCTACAGGTTTGGTAAAATCATCTGTTGAAGTTGTGCCTGCAACCTCGTATTCCGTTTTATTGTACAATGGGGGTGTAAGCCCGTTAAACAATGGTATAAAATGGCAGGTACCGCAGGCTGCCTTACCCATAAATATATTAAAGCCATTTTGCTGCGCAGGTGTAAGCGCTGTTGTATCACCGCGCATGTATTTATCAAACGGCGATTGAAAAGGCGTTAATGTTGCTACATAGGCTGATAGCGCTGCGCTGATGTGTTTGATGCTTACCTCCTTTTCTTCATTTGGCCAAACCTGTGTAAATAACGCAGTATAATTCTTATCACCGCTAAGCCGCTGCACTGCTGAATCCTCGTTAATGTTCATCTCGGTTTTATTATGCAATACTGTTAACGCCTGCTCGTCAAGCGTCTTTGCCCTGCCATCCCAAAACTGGCTATACTGAAATACACTATACAGCAACGTGGGCGTATTTCTTTGCAGGTTTTTATCGCTGTGCATTATCGTGTTGGTTTTTAAACCATCGGCAAAATATTTACCGGGCACGTGGCACGATGCACAACTGCGCGTATTATCACCCGACAATGCTGTTTCAGAAAATAGCGTTTTTCCTAATGTAACAAGGTTAGCGTTTAACCCATTACTGCCTGCTATGGTAAATACGTTTTTATTAAGCGCATCGTCAGCAAACAGATATGTCGCGCTGGTATTTAATGCAGGTGCGTTATTAAGCTGCAAGCCATTTGCAGTTACAAATTGTTGCAACTGCCTTTGCAGCGGCACAGCACATTGCTGCAAAAAACGCAGCCTTTCAAAACCATCAAACGAAGGGTAACCTTGCAGCATAGCTAAACTATTCTGCATGCATAGCTTTATATCTTCCGCACCCGCATAATCCTTTATATAAGCCTGCAACAGTTGGCTAATGGCAGCCATTGCCTGGTATGCTTCATCAATACCGCTTTTTAGTTGTGGTGCATCGTAGCCACTAATATACAGGGCCATAATGCGTACCAGCTCAAGCTTTATACTTTCCATTACCTGCGCTTCTGTTGCTTTAAAACCATGCAACAATGCTGGTAGCGCTTCTGCACTGTGTTTTACAAGCAACACCTGTTGTAATAATGCTTTATAATTAGCTGCTTTGTATGGTTTAAATAACAGTTCTTCAATAACCTGTAAACCTGCGGGGTGCTGGTATTCCATATCAGGTTCATCCACTTCATATTTTGGCGGTGCATTAAATACGGTTGTTTCGCTTGGAAAGAAATATTCCATCAGCAGGCTCACCCGCTTGTATTTAAGCCTGCATTGTCTTAGTGCCTGTTTTGTGCTGTTAATTTGCTGTGCATTGCCAGCCCGCATTTTTAAAACAGCATCATAAAGTTGTTGGATGCTTGTAATAAACGCGGGCAATGTTTGCTGCAGGTAAGCCGTTACTTCGGCAGTAGCCTCATCAGGCTTTGGTTTTGTAAGTGCGGTGGCTGTAACCACCATTATACAAATAAGCAGGTATATACGCCATAGCTTCTTCATTTAGATGGTACAACTTCAATTGTAAAATTATCCCTAAGGCAGCCTTGCTTATCTTTCACAAACAAAGTGGTAATTTTTTTAACAGGTTTAACGGTAGTGCTTTTGCCTGTTTGCCCATTGCTCCATAAATAGTTTCCGGTAAACGATGCAGTTAATGTTATGCTTTCGCCTTTATGTGCTTCTATCACATTATGCCTGTTTACGCCTTTCATCATGGTAAAATGGTCGCGTATCACCCCATCAGAACAAACCCATTTAAAATCAAGCCTGTTGCCCTGCACTTCAAGCATGCCCGCGCCGCCAATATCAGCGTTTGAATAAAACATAGCATCATGCGGAAAGCTTTTTTCCTTGCCACCCAATTGCCCGGCCGAGCCAGTTACAACATACACCGTGCCATGCGCTGAATCCTCTATATATGGGCAGGAATTAGCGCTGCCATCATACAAACCCGTTGAAGAGCTTACATTGTATTGCTTTGCATCAAAGGTCGCTTCCATACCGTAGTGCCCTTTCATTAAACGGCTGCGTTCATACACATGGCTGTGGCCGCATAGTATAAGGTCAACACCGTAACGCTCCAGTATGCGTATAAAGTTTTCGCGTATTTTAACAAGCTCCTGCTCTGTGTCTGAGTTGTGGCTGCCCATAGTATATGGCGGGTGGTGCCAGTAAGCAACTATCCATCCTTTATTTTGGTTTGCTTCAAGGTTTTTCTTTATCCATTGCACCTGCGGGCCAAGGGTATCATATATGCGGTATTCGTTCTCTTCTTTGCCATAAGAATCAAGCGACAGAAAATGAACATTGCCAATATCAAACGAATAAAACGCCTGGTTATGCGAAGGCACACCACCAGCTTCGCCGTTAACAGGCATGGAGAAGTTTTGGTAATACGCCACCTGGTGTGTTTCCTGCGCTTTTGCTTCATGCAGGTCGCGGTCGTTATAATCATGATTACCGGGGCTGGGGAACAACGGGTATTTCTTCAGCAGATCGTTTTTATAAATGCTGAAGAATTTTAGTTGAAACTCGCCATCGCTGCCAGTGTAATAAGCGTTATCTCCCAATAATATCCACGAATCCATGTAATTTGATCCGAGGTAATTTTTAAAAGCATCGCGTACACTAACCTGGTTTACTGAATTGTTGCCGCAATCGCCAAACACACCTATGCGATAAAAATCCTCTTTCCCTGCAACGGGTAATGTATAAAAATAGTTGTCAGTATCTTTCTGCAATACTGAATTAAAATCTTCAACAGAATAGTAGTATTTGGTATGCGGAGCAAGACCTGTAAGGTGTATAATGTGCTCGCTGGCCAATGCTGAATCATCAACATTCATATCAAGCTTTTCAGCGGTTGTGCCAAAACGTATGCGGCTGCGCGTATTAACATCTGTGCGCCAGCGTATAAGCATACTATTACCGGTAGCAGACTGCAGGTATGGCCCGCGTATCAATTCAACAGGCACTACATCCTTATTCTTTTTTGCAGGCGTTTGCGCGCATGCATTCATAAATGTTATAGCAATACAAAAAACAAAAACACAGTTACGAATATTCATACAAATAATTAGTTATATGCGGAGGTAATTATTTTATTATAACCTATGGCAAAACGCGGCGTTAAGTTATAATTATTAATTTATAACAGGCCGTGGCATTATTGCATACTGATACAGGTATGCTGTTATTAAATGAGTAGATGTTTTGTTGGCCCGGCTTATATAACAGCCCAGCAACAGCATTAAAACACAGGTTAAGCGAACTCTTGTATTCATTATTTAAAATTTAGCCCGCTAAACTAAAAGCATAATAATCAAAAAAAACGCAGCCAATATGAACAAAATGTAAAGACATTCTGAAGATACTGAAGCAATTCTGAAGTAACTGCTGCAATGTTACTTAATGATTATCAAAAGGTTATATGTATATTATTTCTGTATGTACGGGTTATTTCATCAATTGTTTTTTTTCACATTTGCCGCTGAAAATCACTAAGTGCATGAAATCAATCTGCCTTTTTTTAACTGCTGTAATGGTTATATGCTCCTCACAGCTTCTTGCTCAAAATACTGTAACAGGTAACATTGTAAATAATACAACTAAGGAAAAATTAGCTGGTGCTTTTGTTACACTTAAAGGTAAAAGTGGGAAAGAAATTAAAACAGTAACGACAACCGGCGGTGATTTTGTTTTTGAAAATGTAGTGGCGGGCAACTATACATTAAAAGCAGAGTATGTTGGATATGAAATCTTAACTGCACAAATAACTGTTGCAGCAGGCAAACAAAATTATTTTGCAATGGCGCTTGCTGAAAAAAATGCTTCATTAGCAACAGTAAATGTTTTTACGGTTATTAACAGCGATAAAGAAGCATCATCACGCAATGCGGAGAAAAATGCAAACAACATCATTAATGTTATTTCAGCACAGGGTATTCAACGGTCGCCGGATATAAACGCGGCAAATGTATTACAAAGAATGAGCGGTGTTACACTGCAAAAAAATTCTGGTGCGGATGAATCGTATGCGATTGTACGAGGATTGGAGCCAAGGTATAATAACACACTTATAAACGGGGTTAAAGTAACAAGCCCCGATGAAAAGGCAAGGTTTGTATCGCTTGATATTGTACCAAGTGACCTGTTACAAAAAATAGAAATAAGCAAAACACTTTTGCCTGAAATGGAAGGTGATGCAATTGGCGGCACTGTAAACCTTGTTATGAAAGATGCACCTGACACGGTGTTAATAAGGGCTACAGCATCCCTTGGGTACAGCAAGATTTTGCTTGATAGAAAATACAGTTACTTTTCGACAAACGACATACAGCAAAAAAGCCTTAACGAAAGGTTTGGCAGCAGTTACGTTGCACAACCGGGCGATTTTAGCCGCAGCAATCTTGATTTTAAAGGCAAAACACCCATACCAACAGGCATTGCCGGATTAACATACGGGAAGCGTTTTTTAAATAATAAACTGGGCATTATTGTGGCAGATAATTTTCAAAACCAGTATTACGGCACCAACTCCATATTAAACTCTGTAGTGCCTGATATTTACTTAGCCATACCGGCATTAAGCGATGTATCAACAAGGCAGTTTTCAACTCAACAATTAAACAATGGCCTGTTACTGCATGCAGATTATAACATAAACAACCGCAATAAAATAATATTAAGCAATGTATTGCTGTACAGTTACCTGGCACAATCACGCATCAGTGTTGATACGGCTATTAAAGGGGGTAATGGCGGCAGAACCGTACCCGGCACAGGGCCTGTAAGCACTGATTATTCATCACTTACCACCCATGAGTTACTTGAAAATTTAAAGCTGGAAGGCAGGCACATATTATCGCAGCATTTGTTTTTTGACTGGGCAGGCGTTTTTTCAGTAGCAACAAAACGATCACCAGACAGGGCTGACCTTAGCGTAAATAAAAAAATTGATACCGTACACACCACCGGTGATGTACACGGGCCTTATACATTTATTACAACACCTGATTATTTTGACGATATAAGCAGGGTATGGCAGCACAATAACGATAAGGATTACAGCGCTATAGCCAACCTTAGCTATAAAACAACCATACACAAAGTATTTATTGATGTTAAGGCAGGCGGATTGTACAGGCATAAAACACGTTATAACCTGCAGGACGCGTACGACTTAAAGCCTACCACAAACAGCAACGGCGTTAAGCAGGTGTTTACCAATATTTATGATGCACAATGGGTTGTTTATAATCCCGCCGGCACTTACGATTACGATGTAAACAATTATCATGCTTTTGAGAATGTAACAGCAGGTTTTATACAGGCTAAAATACAAACCAAAAAATTTGATGTGTTTGGCGGTATTCGCACAGAGAAAACTGAACAGGGCTTTACAATAAACACCTTTCACCCTGGAGCAATTAATGGTGTGAATAAGGATTATACTGATGTTTTACCCAGCATGATGTTTAATTACAAGCTTAATTTAAAAACAAATATCAGGCTGTCTTATTTCAAGTCTATATCAAGGCCTAACTATTACGAGCTTGTGCCTTACCGTATATTAAGCTCCTCTTCGGCTACCGATGAACAGGGCAACCCAAATCTTAAGCACAGTATTGCTGATAACCTTGACCTGCGTTATGAGCTTTACCCGGGAGATGAGGAGCAACTGTTTATTGGCGGATTTTATAAGAGGATACAAGACCCTATTGAGCTTGCTTATATTGACGGCACCACTTATGAGCCTGTTAACCTTGGCACTGCAACCGTGTGGGGTGCGGAGCTTGTGTATACAAAATATTTTGGCAACATTGGTATTACAGGTAACTACACGTACATCTACTCAAAAATTTATTCTATAAAGTCTTATACTGATCTGCAGGCACAAACAACCTATGATAAATTACAGGAACGGCCCATGCAAGGCCAAACAGATAATACAGCTAATGTTAGTTTGCTGTACAGGGGCACACACAGGCGCTTTTTTGCACAGTTAGCCTACCAATATATTGGCAATACGCTGGCGCGCGTATACCCTATTTATGGTTATGACTATTACCAGCAACCACAGTCTTTTCTCGCACTATCAGCCGAATACTCCTTCAAAAAACACTTCACTGTTTTTGGCAAATTCAACAACATTTTAAACACGGCCACTACGTATAAAATAAATACGCTGATAGTAGGCCAGGATGTATTTAAATCAAATGCCCTTATAGGGTTCAGGTATTCAAGATAATCGTAAAAACTAAAATAAAATAAACAACAATGAAAACACGAAAATTATCTTTCCTGCTGTTTGCTGCAGGTATAACCGTATTAGTGGCATCATGCTCAAAGAAGGACACAACCACGGTGATAACACCAACAGTACCGGCTTCTAATCCCATTGCACCGGGCAGCATTTCAGGCTTTGTAAAAGGCACTTTTACTACCGGTAACACTTACACTATTACTGCCGATCTTACAGTGAAACCAGGTGATACCCTTGCTGCGCAGCAGGGCGTAACAGTTATTGTAAAAAATAATGCACAGGTAAACATTGCAGGCGTTCTTTTGCTGGTAGGTACGGCAGACCAACCGATATCTTTTAATTCAGACAGCAATACTCCAGGTTCGTGGGGTGGGTTTCAATGCGACAGCGCACAGTCAGTAACGGTTAAGTGGGTAAAGATTGCCAACACCGGCGGCCCCGACCCTTCAGGCGGCCCAAGAAAAAGTTTATTTGTTGCAGCACCTGTTAATGTTGACATTGAGGACTCATGGTTTACAAATGGCCAGGATGACATTATACGTTGCCAGGCAGGCGCCAGGGTAACTATACTGCGTAATACCATTCAATGCTCAGGCAGCACCGATGGCGAGGCTATAAATTTAAAATCAGGTGTTGTGGGTGATGTTGGCTACAACGTTGTTTACAGCCAGGCAGGTACCGGTGTAAAGCTTGAAACAAGCAGCACGGCACCGTTTCCGCAAACTGTAGTTAATGTATTTAATAATACCCTTGTATCAAACGGCTGGAGAAGAGGTGCTGCTGAACCCGGCAGAGGTGTTTCAGTAGGCTTGAACGCAAAAGCCAATATATACAACAATGTAATGGTTGACAACTACCAGGGACTTGAGCTGTTTACTGACGCCGATACCGTTAACACAAAATACGGCAATAACCTTTTTTATGCATCAATTGATAATTATAGCGATACAACTGTTCACCCGAATATCTCTATACCGCTAAGGAGTAATTTTTATCCTGGCGATGGTGTTGGCAAGCCACAGGCAAGCGACCTTATTTCAACAGCAGTTGGCGACAAAGACCCCATGTTTAAAAGTTTTGATGGCAAAGTGGCAACGCCAAATGGTGCTGCAACAAGCAACGATTATCATTTGCAGACAGGCTCACCTGCTATTGGCAAGGGCAATGCAACATACGGCGTTGATCTTGGGGCTTACACATCAGATGCAACAAAGTCAAACAAGCACTAATACTTACGGAAACATTATTTAACAAAAAAGAGATTGCAATTGCGGTCTCTTTTTTTGTTTTAAAGAAGCTTGTGATGTATTTAAACAGCAATAAGTTTACAGCCTTACAATATCATAGATCTCAATAGGGTGTGCAAGGTCTTCATCATCTTCTGCTGCGCTGTAAATATCAAGCACTACCTTCATACCGTTATTTACCACCCTGCCAAAAGCAGCATACCCCTGCCCATCAGGGTTGTTTGTACCGCCATAATCAAATCCATGCTGATCCCCCACACAAATAAAAAACTCTGTGTTTGCTGTGCCCGGTTTTAAACGGGCGAGTGATACCGTACCATCAGTATGGGTTAATTTGGTTTGCTGGGTAGTTTCGTGCGGAATGCCGGGTAACGATGCGGAAAGCTTATATTTTGATTTCCATAAACCGCCCTGTACAAGCCTTGCTTTGTAACTGTCTGAAGGTTGGTTATCATCGCTGAGTATGCGGTAAAAAGAAGTGTTTTTATAATAGCCTGAATCAACATTTTTTAAGAATGCAGCCACACTCAGCGGCGCTTGCTTTGGAAATAACTCCACTTCTATATCACCCCTGCTTGTCTCGATACGCACATGCGGGTTATCATAATGATGTGAGCACGAAAAGAACGACAAGCAGATAACAACAATAACAATCGAGCGAAGCATGCTTTACTTTTAAACTGAAAGGTAGGAAGGAAACGTTGATTTCCGCAGTATGATTCAATTGAACATTGAGGATTGATTAATGAATATTTTTCTTCGCTTAACGAATTAACAAACGACCTTATGACCGATGACTTATGACTTAGTTTTACCAGCTTCCTCCGCCACCACCACCAAAGCCGCCACCAGAGAAGCCGCCTCCTCCACCACTGCCCCCACTACCCCCACCAAATGAAAAACCGCCGCTGCCGGATGATGATGGCGAGCTGATCATACTGCTTTGAGCTGTTGAGATAGTGTTGCTAAAAACTTGTGAGAAATTATGTGGGGAAAACCCATAGACAGCGTAGCCGGTATACCAAACCGGAGGACGCACATCAAGCTCATTAAATTTTTTACCCCAGGTTGTAAGTAAATCAAAGGCTACCGCGTAACCCATGGTTTTTTCAAAAAAAGATGGGTCTTGTCTAAGCAGGGTTTTTAGCCGGTCTGACTCAGCCTTTTCAATAAACATTTTAAAGCCGGTTACATGCATCATTGCTTCATCACCCTTACTGGTACGCTTCATAAATAAGCCACTGCAAAACGCCAGGCCAATGCAAACAATTATCCACACAATGGTTGCCGGGGCCTCGTACCACTGTGATATAAGGTACCACCCTGCAACACCCAATAATATTAATGCAAATATTATAAGCAAGCCCATTACTTTGGAACTTTTGGTGTAATAACCTGCATCCAGCGCGCATTTTTTAAGGCTGGCTTCTGCTTGTTCCATTGTTGTATAAAAAGTATTCTCAAGGCCTTTAACGCTGGTATTGTCCCCTTCGGCAAATAAACCGTCAAACATAATGCGCTCATACGCGGGCGCATTTGCGGGCAGGTTCTTTAGTTTGTGCAATATGGTGTCACTGCCTGTATCTACGTCTCCTCTTTTCAATTCTTCAACGGTAATATAACCGTAGGCGCCCCAGTGTGGTATAAATGCAATCAAATCGCTGGCATCGCTCTTGTCATTAATAAGAAAGCCCGCCATAGCGGGGTCGATACCTGGCGGCGGTTGAAAGTCAACAACGTTGGTTAGCTTTCTATCACGCCCAATAGCGCGCCACAGCAGGTAATAGGCCAGTATAAGAAACAACGGAAATAATACCCAAACATATTTATCTGCAGTAACCTCAAGTTGCGATGCCCGGTATATATAGTCTTTTGGCAGGTTTACCAATACTGTTACATCATCACCATAATTCAGTGGCTTTATAGTGGTACCCGTTATTATGCCATTATTGTATGTTATGGTGGCATTACTGTCGTTACTGCCATCACGGCCGGTATAAACAAAGTAATCATGATTTGTAAGAGGTGTATTGCCGGGCAGGTGAATAGTAAAACTTACTTTATTAAAATTGGCCGTCCAGTCGGGGCCAAGCATGTTCCAGTAAAATTTGATAGCAGAATCCGTGTAGAAAAAAGCATACTTTACGCGGTACTGAATAGTGTATTGCTGCCTGCCTGTAATATATTTATCGGCATCGCCAACCTTAATATTTACCTTGCCGTCAGCCCTGTTCTTTTTGTACTCCCATCCAGGTACATTTATTTTATAAATATCAATCCAGCGGTTTTCCTCAGTCCCGTCTGCATTCTTCATCACATAATTCATAGGTATGGCTCGCCAAATGCCATGCTTTTCATCATCAAATTTTACATCGTACTTTTCTGTTACATCAAAATAGCAGTCTTTATTAATTACAACATCAACATGCAGGCTGTTAACCGTAAACTCCTGAGCAAAACTTATACACTTAAAAAAGATTGCGAATACGAAACAAAGCACTGTTTTTCTCATACATTAGGGTTGAATATATTTACCAGCTTCCACCGCCACCACCGCCAAAACCGCCACCGGAGAAACCACCACCGCCACTGCCACCACTACCCGACGACGAAGGTATACTTACCATATTGGTTTGCGCGGTTGACATAGTGCTGTTTAAATTTTGTGAGAAGCTGTATGGTGAAAACGCGTATAGGCCATAACCGTAATACCATGTTGGCGGCTGCACATCAAGCCCGTCAAACTTTTTGCCCCAGGCAGTTAACATGCCAAAGGCTAACGCGTAGCCCATAGTTTTTTCAAAGTACGTCGGATCTTCTTTTAGTAAAACTGCGAGCCTGTCTTTATCAGCTTTTTCAATAAACATTTTAAAGCCTGTTATATGCATCATTGCTTCATCACCTTTGCTGGTACGTTTCATAAATATCCTGGAACAAAGTATTAATATAACGCAAACAATTACCCAAACTATTACTGCTACCTGCCCATACCAATCGTTTAATATATATGCCCCAATTACACCAATAATAATTATACCTGCACTAACAAGGCAACCTGAACTATTTGAGCTTTTTGTATAATACCCTGCCGCCATCGCGCTGCTTTTTAGCTTTGCCTTACCATCGTTCATGGTTTTGTAGAAAGTATTTTTAAGGCTGCTCATACTCACATCATCACCGCTTCTGAATAGCCCGTTAAACAGCGTTGTCTCATAATCTGGCGAACCGACGGGCAGCTCTTTTATTTTATGAAGAATAGTATCGCCATGACTGAAAATACCCTTTTTCTCCACCTGCTCAACCGTTATATACCCGTATGCGCCCCAATGCGGAATGAATGCAATCAGATCGCTTGCATCGCTTTGATCATTTATAAGAAAGCCGGCCATCGCAGGGTCTATACCGGGTGGTGGCTGAAATTCAACAACCTTAATTATTTTGTTATCCCTGCCAATTTTTCTCCACAACAGGTAGTATGCAAGTATTAATATAAGCGGAAAAAGTACATACCCAAATTCGTCAATAAACTTATTAAAAGCGCTGGGTTGTGCAATGTAGTTTGCCGGCAGGTTTATTAAAACGGTTAGGTCTTTACCATTACCTAATACCTCCGTTGCCTCACCACTAACCACCCCATCAGCGTAGCTGATTTTAGCGGCGCTATCGTTACTGCCATACTGCCCCGTGTAAACGAAATAGTCTTTGTTAGTCAGCGGTAAAGCTTCAGGTAAATGAATTGTAAAATTCACCTTCTCAAAATCTGCCATCCACTCGCGGCCTAAAAAATTCCAGTAAAATTTGGTGGCTGTGCTGCTGTACAAAAACGCATATTTAACCCGGTATTTAATAGTGTATTGCTGGCTGCCGCTAACATATTTATCAGCATCGCCAATTTTTATATTAAGATTACCATCGGCACGGCTTTTTTTAAATGGCCATCCCGGTACGCTAATGTTTGAAATATTAACAGATGTTGTTTTAGTATTGCCATCTGTATCCTTTACTTCGTATACATAGGGTATTTTTCGCCAAAGGCCATGTTTGTCCTCGCTAAAATCAACATCATATTTTTCCTCTACATCAAAATAACCGTCTTTACTAATGGTTATATCAACATGGTAGTTTTTTACAGTAAAGCCCTGTGCAAACAGAAGCTTACTTAATACAATACACAGGCAAAAAAGAATAAATTTTTTTTTCATGCCGGGCAATGTTTGATAATAAAAAGATTTGAAAAGGGGCTGTTCTATTTTGAAAAATCAACAACCACGTTCTCTTTTGACGCTTCATCAACCTGGAAATAGTCAAAGTGCTGAAATTTAAACATACCTGAAAACATAGCAGCGGGAAAAGTTTCGCCGTAAGTATTGTTATCACGCACTGTAGCATTGTAGTACCGGCGGCTGCGCTCAAGGCTTTCTTCAATTTCCGCGAGCTTGTTTTGGAGATCTAAAAAATTGGTGTTGGCCTTTAGGTCAGGATAGCTTTCACTTAACGCAAAAATGCTTCTAAGAGATTGCTGCAATTGGTTTTCAGCAGCAATTTTGGCATTAATGTCGTCGGCCTTAACATTAACAGCCATGTTGCGGGCCTGCACTATTTTTTCAAGCGTACCGCTTTCGTGGGCGGCATAACCCTTTACAGTGTTCACAAGGTTTGGTATAAGATCGTGCCTGCGTTTAAGCTGCACATCTATATTACTCCACCCATCTTTTACAAGGTTACGGTTGCGTGCAAAGCGGTTAAAAATATTTATCAGTACCAGGCAAATGAGGAGAATTACTCCGCCGGCAATTAACAGAGGTATCATATAGCAAATTGTTTAGTTAATGAATTTAAGGCTTTATTTCGCATGCAATATACCCTGCTAACGGTAATTATTGCGACAGTTTTTCAAAAAACTCCGCATTAAGCATGTCACGCCCTTTTTTAATATCAAACAATAAATTATAGTCGGGCTGTATATTGCGCATTGCATGCGGAAAGCCACATTCGTTAAATACCTGTATATAATTGGCCGACAGGCTGAATTTTTGAAGAGAAACACTGTCCATACAGCCTTCTTCTTTAATTCTCTCCAAAAAAAATACATAATCATCTTTATCTACATAGCCGCTGTCAAGGTTCTTTTTCGTATCCTGCATGCTCTTCTTTAAGCCTGACTGTTTATAATGTAACATGGTATTTCTAAAGGCACTGTAACCTGCAGCTTTTATTATGGATGATAACGAAAGACTTTCACCGGTAACAAGGTTAAAGTTAAAGTAGCAGTAGTATGACCATTGATACGCGCCTTCAACCTGCAGGTAAACATTAAGTGACAATATGCCGTTTTTATTAAAGGTTACTGTGTAATCCATATCGGTTAAGTAACCGGCAGCATATTGCTTAAGGGCATCGGCGGTGTTATTGATTGTTGTATCAACCAGGTTGTCATCAAGCAATACTTTCTTTATGTTTTTATTTATAACACTTGCAACAGCAACATTATTTATTACTACTACAGGGTACTTAATACTCGCAGAAGTATCATTTGTTTTTGGTGAATGAATATTTATATCAGTAAACGCCGCAGATTGAGCCATAGCGCGCACCTGAAGTAATATACCTATAAACAACAACCACTTAGCCATAACAAGATGTTGAAACAAAAAGTGCTGAAAGCATTACGCCCTCAGCACTATGTTGATAATATTTTACTTTTTATTCTTTCACTAATTTTTGCAATGTAACAGTTTTGCCTTTGCTGTCTGTTACCCTTACTACATATATGCCACCTGCCATATTGTTTAAAGGCACGCTTACTGTTTGATTACCTGTTGCAAGTGTGTATTCACGGCTTATTATGGCCTTACCTGATGCATCGTAAACAACACAGCTATAACGCCCTGCCTGTATACCGCTAAAGCTTATATATGCATTGTTTTTAGCCGGGTTAGGGTATACATACGTTTTTTGATTAAGTGTATTTTGAAGCACTATTATGTTTGAATACTGGTACATACCATCGTTATCAGTAATTTTTAACCGATAGTAATTTTTACCAACGAAAGGCTGTGCATCAGTATAAGTATGCTTGCCTACAAGCTGTGCAGACGGCACAGGCAGTAAACCAAGCTGGCTAAAATTATTGCCATCGTCACTTCTTTCAACAGCTATATTTTTTACATTGATTGCCTGTGTAATATCAATATACAGGTTATCAACACCATGTATATATTCGCCTGTAAAGTTTGCCAATACTATTGGTAGTGCCGAGCCACCAAGTGTTATATTAAAATTGGCCTTTGTATTGCGCAAACCATCAAAATATAACAGGTAGGTAGTATTAGGTGTTAACCCTGTAATATTTGATAACGCCACGTTACCGGTAAAGGTAGCGGTTGAAACTGGCGGCGGAAATGAATCCCCAACCGGGCAGGCATTAACCTTGTATAAGGCCATGCGTACACCCTGCCCTGTACAGTTTGCAAATTGAGCGGGCGTGTTAGTATAATTGCTAACGCTTATTGTTAATATTCCGCTGTTTGTGGTTTTTAAAGCGTAGTAAGCATTGTTTGTAACAGGCACCCCATTATTCAGGCCGTTTATTTGAGTAAAGGCGGGGTCAGTGTGTTTATTACTTGTTGCATGCACAAGATCAAAATTAACTACGGTGCCGATCGTGGTTCCGGCTGTAGGGAACGCCCCCGGGCAATCGTCATTGGGTATAGTTGTATGGGCAAGCTGCGCCATTGCGCCCGGGTAATCGCAGGTGCCAAATTCATCTTCCTGCGGTGTAACTGTGTATAATGCGCCAGTATATGCCGCATTGTCCGGTGAGTGCCTGTCAACAAACGGCAAGATAGAAAAGTGCATCACTTTGCCCGGGTTAACGTGGCTATATGCGTTGTTTGTTACCTCAAAGTCATCATTAATATGTGCAAGATTTAAGGCATGCCCAATTTCATGCAAAATTATGTTCTCAAGGTCATAAGTATCGGCGCCGGCAAAAGGGATAGGGCAGGCATCCGAGCTAAATTGCACCACGCCGCCTTTTGACACGTTGGGGTTACGTATCAATATATCAAACCCAGATTTTTGTGCAGTAAGCACGCTGAAGGGTGTTTGCGTATAACATGTTGAACCAAAGCTGTAAGTAACTTCAAGCACGCCGGCAGCCATTGGCGGCACGGTTGTATTAAGATTATCATACATTACCACGTTTACATTGTCATCCCCAACTGCTTGTACCGTGGTATTTCCGCCTGCTTTTAAATTGGCCCCCACAATCTCTTTCCATGTTGTAACAGCGCGGTTAAAGGCGCCCACCGCACTGTCAGTGGCAAAATTTAAGCCTTTGCCCGCGGTATCAGTGCTAAACACGTATGTGTAACCACCTGAGCCGTTAGTATTCATTAAACGCGGTTCTTCTGCAACAATAGTATCTATGCCGAGTGAGCTAAAGTTGAAAAGGAAATTAAGCACAGAAAAGTTAACTGTTAACTGCGAGGGTGATGTTGCTTTTGTTGTACCATCAGTAAGCACTACTGAGAAATTGCCGGTAGCTGCCCGTGTAGGGACTTTTACGATGATGACGTTATCTGTCCACGAAACAATATATGGCGAACTGTAAGGTACCGAATAATCTGGCGGGGTGTTATCAGTGTTACCATCAGTAAAATTAACAGCCGCAGAGCCTGTTGGGCTGTTACCAAACCCAGAGCCTGTTATAGTTAAGGTGCTGTTTGCAGGATCATTAAGAGCCCCTGCATTTACCGTAGTTGGCGAAAATGAAGTTATAACCGGGGCAAGCGTACCTGAAACACCATTGCTGCTTATGGTTGCATTAGCCTTTAGCATTTTACCTACGCTAAAACTGGTATTTGTTACTTTTTTGCTCTGCCCTGTTTGTTGCTCAATAAGGCTGTACAGATTGTTTTCAATATCACTGTACGATGCAAAAGGAGCCGATGCCGTATTAGATGCATAGTTGTAACGTAAAAACCCCTGGTCGCTGCTGTAAACATCATACAAGGGCTGCCTTGAAGGCGACTTTATACCAGCCGTATTTTCATAACAAAAAAATATGCCCGTTTGGCCTTTGCTAAGCGTAAGCAGGTCGCTTACCTCTACAGCACGGGTACCTACTGAACCGCCCTGTGTCATTACCTCAATGGTTGAAGTTGTTATTTGGCCTTTAAACATTTTATACACTTCAACGGTGTTTGCAGTGTATATCATGGTGTGGGCGTTGTTCCAAAAACTCTTTTGGGCAATTACCTTACCCTCCGCAATTACGCTTGAGGCTTTGGCTTTTTCGCTTAATTCAATTTTGAACAATTGTGCGTGTGTGGTGGTTAGGAGTATAAGGTTATCCATCAAAACACAAAAGGGTAGCTTTCTTTTCATACGCAAAGGTTTTTTACATAAGTGTGCATAATCAATTAGAATACAAGGTAATAAAAAAAGGGAGTATCTTAAAAGATACTCCCTTTTTTGATAAAATTTTTAAACCCGCTACCATTTATCAACATCCTCGGTGTGGTTGGTTGATGGCTCAGCCATAATCTCAACCGGGATAACAGGTGCCTGTGCAACCGGCTCAGCAACTTCTGCAATTCCTGCAACTTCGCTTACTTCTGCTGTTTCAGTGTATTCGTGGTTAAATGCGTCAAAGTCAAAATCAGGCATCAATTCTGTTTTCACATAGTCTATCGCTTCACCCAGCGCCTTTATAAATTTGTTGAAATCTTCCTTATACAAAAAAATCTTATGCCTGTCGTAACCATCATCATTAAAACGTTTGCGGCTTTCAGTAATGGTAAGATAGTAATCATTTCCCCTTGTTGCCCTCACATCAAAAAAATAAGTCCTTCTCTTGCCAGCCCTAATACGTTTACTATACACACTCTCCATTTTCTTGTCGTTATTTTCGTACGCCACTGTTTAATTGGTTTTGGTTTTAAATAATGATGCACGCAAATATAGTATTGTTTTGAATTTACCAAAATATTAGTAATAAAAAGTAGGGCACCCGCGGGTGCTTCTTTAAAAAAAGGCTTTTTTTATTAAAATATCCTGCTAAAAAAGCATGTTTGTTGAATATTTTCAATTAAACCATCACCTCTTTTCCAGGTGTTTCGCTTTGCAGCCTGTACAATTCGGCATAATAGCCATCCATATCCATCAACTGGCGGTGTGTGCCCTGTTCAATTATGCGTCCATCCTCTACAATAATTACCTGGTCAAAATTAAGAACGGTAAATATGCGGTGGGTTATAAGTATGGCGGTTTTGTTTTGCAAAAGGTTTTGCAGGCTGGTAATAATACGGTTTTCTGTTTTGGTGTCCACAGCACTAAGGCAATCATCAAAAAGCATAATTTGCGGCTGTTTTATAAGTGCCCTGGCAATTGATATGCGCTGTTTTTGGCCACCGCTTAAAGTAACGCCTCTTTCCCCTACTGCGGTTTCGTATTTGCCGGGCAACTCCTCTATCTCTGCATCAATACTTGCATTAGCTGCTGATTGCTTTATATATTCAAACGGTGCCTTTGTTTGCAGGCCAAAATTTATGTTGTTGCCAATAGTATCACTAAACAAAAAAACATCCTGCGGTACATAGCTAATGTTATTGCGCAGCAACTGCAGCGGTATTTGTTTTACGTTTTTACCGCCTATGGTTATTGCTCCCTCATCGGGGTCGTAAAAACGAAGCAGCAACTGCCCAACAGTTGATTTACCGCTGCCGGTTTTACCCAATATCAATATTTTTTGCCCCTGTTTTACTGTAAGGCTAAATTTAACGAGTGCCTTTATGCCTGTATGCGAATATGTGAAAGACACATTTTTGAAAACAATATCGCCGGTAAGCTGGCCGTCTTTTACTATTGGTTGTTCTGGAGTTTTTATAGTTGGTTCAGTATGCAAAAACTCATTAAGCCTTTTTTGCGATGCTGAAGCCCTTTGCGTCATACTTGCTACCCAGCCAATAGCACTAACCGGGAAGGTTAGCATGTTTATATAAATTACAAACTCAACTATCACCCCTATTTTATGGGGATCATGCAAGGCAGCATTACCACCAATAAAAATAGTTAGCAGTGTGCTAAGGCCAATCATTAACGTCATGCTGGGAAAGTACACGGCCTCAACCTTTGCCAACCCAATAGCGTTCTTTCTGTATTCTTCACTGTTTTTATTAAAAAAACCAAACATCGCCTTTTCCTGCACAAAAGATTTTATAACCCTTATACCCGAATAGCTTTCCTGCGCGTTGGTGGTAAGGTCGCTAAGCAGCCCCTGCACCCTTTCACTTTTGCGGTGTATAATACTGTTGGCTATATAAATGGTTAAGGCAAGTATAGGCAAAGGGGCCAGCACTATACCTGTTAAGCCGGGGTCTTTGCGGTACATATTTATCACGCTAAAGGCAATAAGCGCCACAAGGTTTATAAAGTACATTATAGCAGGGCCTGTGTACATGCGTACGCGACTAACATCCTCTGCAATACGGTTCATCAAATCGCCGGTACTGTGTGTTTTATAAAAAGAAGCATCAAGTTTTTGATAGTGGGTATAAACCTCATTCTTTTGGTCGTACTCAATATGGCGGCTCATTACAATAAGGGTTTGCCGCATAAAAAACATTAGTATACCGCGAATAATGGCTACGGCCAGTATAATAACACTGCATGCAATAACCAACTGTGTAAAATTTAATTTCTCCACTTCGCCAAGCATGGCTATTACAAATTGATCGTAATGTTTTGGTACGGCGGTTGGTTTGCTGCTGAGGTGTTGCTGCACTTTATCAACCACGTAACCCGTCATTTCAGGCGCGAGTACGGCAAAATAGTTGGATGATGCTGTAAAAAAAATGCCCGCCAAAAAACGATAACGGTATTTCCAGAAGTATTTATTAAGTGCCGCAAGATGCTTCAATGCCGGTTATTTTGTGCGAAATTAATGCATGTAAGGTAGATTCAGGTACAAGTTGGATATACGGTGCGTGTGACAGATAACCGAAACCTGCCTGCTGTTTTTAGCAAATTTGAACGCTGCGCCTGATATTTTTTTGGAAGATACGTAACGAGACTGTTATTTTGCACCCGGAGAGATGGCAGAGCGGTCTAATGCGGCGGTCTTGAAAACCGTTGACTGTTACAGGTCCGGGGGTTCGAATCCCTCTCTCTCCGCGAAGAAGTAAGTAACCCGCTGAGATATTGATTTTCAGCGGGTTTTTTATGTCTATTTTAGACATACGCTATTTGAAAAATACTTATAAAATATAAAATAGTCTATCCAGGCAAATTAGTTTAGCTCCCCAATGCCTGATAATGATGCCGATCGGGCGAATTGATACTATGCCATGTTTACGGTTGGCTGGAAATACCGTGGATTGGGTATTTCTGGATACCTCAAATCATATAAGTTTACCTGAACGTTAGTTGGCAAGGGCTTAGTTAAAATGGGCATTGATGATCACTGAAAAATAACATTAACAATAAAAAATATACCACATGAAACGTGCAATTTTAATTGTGCTATTGTGCCTTTTTGGACGCACATTTTCTTTCTGCCAGTGCGCCGTGGCAGTATGTTATGAAACAGGGGCCTGGGGAGTTGGCTTCCAGGGGCGGTATTTTGAACCGCTAAAATCAGAGGAATATTACAGGAAAGCTGCCCTGGATGAATGTAAAAGCAAGGGTGGTACCGACTGCAAAGTTTTAGGATATAATAATTTACCCGGTCTATATATGTTTATTAGTGGCAAAAGCCGGAGTGGAAAAATTGTATTTGCAATTTCCTCGGCTAAAAAAGATTACGATGAGGCAAGAAACGATGTTGTGGTTATGTTTGAGACTTTGAGTGAGCATAACAGCGCTGATCATTTTAAATGGTACTATTGGCGAGTACCGTCTGATGCCGGTGTGCAGGTAGTGCCGTAGCTGCTTGCTTAAAAGCATTATTGGTTAGTTGCAGGCAGGGGTTAACAGACTATTTAGTAAACCCCACGCATAAAAGCCCGGAAAATAGAGCTGTAAATCAAATATTTACAGCTTTTTTTATGCCTGTATGGCATTCCCAAGTTCCTCATATAGGTAACTACACTGGTAACCTGTGCCATTTTTAACTGGTAACCAAATACCTAAAGCTGAAAGCCTTATTATGAATTCCAGCAATTTGATAAGTTTATAGGAAAGCCAACCGGTCTTTAGTACTAAAAAGGACTCCCTATTGCGAAGATATTGACTGAAAGGTTTTACAACGAGAATTGAAAAGCCATGCGTTACAATATCAACATAACAAATGCAGCCGGCAAGCCGGCTGCATTTTAGTTTTGCTCAATTTATTTGTAATACTGAATTAAAAGCGGTCGAGGTTCATTACTTTATCCCAGGCTGCTACAAAATCTGTAACAAACTTGTTTTCAGCACCTGCGGTTGCATATACTTCTGCAATGGCGCGCAATTCTGAATTGGAGCCAAATACAAGGTCTGCGCGGGTGGCCGTCCATTTTGGTTGGCCGGTAGCACGGTCACTGCCAAGGTATAACTCCCTGTCTTCAGACATAGCTTTCCATGCAGTGTTCATATCAAGCAGGTTTACAAAAAAATCATTGGTAAGCTGTTGCGGGCGCTGCGTGAAAACACCATGTTTGGAACCATCGAAATTAGCGTTTAGCGCACGCATGCCACCTACCAATACGGTTAATTCAGGTGCTGTAAGCGTAAGTAGTTGCGCTTTATCTATAAGCAATTCTTCCGTTGATACCGGCACTCTTGTTTTGCGGTAATTGCGGAAACCATCAGCAGCAGGCTCAAGGTAGCCAATTGATTCCACATCGGTTTGTTCCTGTGCTGCATCCATACGGCCGGGTGTAAAAGGCACTGTAATAGTATGCCCTGCATCTTTAGCTGCGTTTTCAACGGCGGAGCATCCGGCCAGCACAATAAGGTCGGCTATTGAAACCTTTTTGCCCCCTGCCTGCGAACTATTGAATGATTGCTGAATGCCCCCCAGCACAGTTAGTACTTTATGCAGTTGCACCGGGTTGTTTACCTTCCAATCTTTCTGTGGAGCGAGACGAACACGGGCACCATTGGCACCGCCACGTTTATCGGAGCCACGGAATGTAGAAGCTGAAGCCCAGGCAGTGGACACCAGTTCAGCAACACTTAAGCCTGATTCCAATATTTTTGACTTCAATGCTGCTGCATCATTATCATCTATCAATGCGTGGTCAACTACGGGTATGGGGTCCTGCCAAATCAGCTCTTCTTGCGGAACGTCAGGGCCGAGATACCGGGCACGCGGGCCCATATCGCGGTGTGTTAATTTAAACCATGCACGGGCGAATGCATCTGCAAATTCATCCGGGTTTTCCAAAAAATGCCTTGATATTTTTGCATATTCGGGATCAAGTTTTAAAGCAAGGTCTGTAGTAAGCATGGTTGGCTTACGCGTTTTGGATGGGTCAAATGCATCGGGAATAATTGCATCTGCATCCTTTGCAACCCATTGGTGTGCGCCTGCCGGGCTTTTGGTTAGCTCCCATTCAAAACCAAACAGGTTCTCAAAAAAATTATTGCTCCATTGTGTAGGGGTTTTTGTCCAGGTTACTTCAAGCCCGCTGGTGATAGCATCGGAACCTTTACCTGTGCCAAAACTATTATTCCAGCCAAAGCCCTGCAATTCAATGGCAGCAGCCTCGGGTTCTTTGCCCACATGGGTTGTTGGCGCTGCGCCATGTGTTTTGCCAAAGCTATGGCCGCCTGCTATTAATGCAACTGTTTCTTCATCATTCATTGCCATGCGGCCAAACGTGTCCCGAATATCTTTGGCAGCAGCAACAGGGTCAGGATTACCATCCGGGCCTTCAGGGTTAACATATATCAATCCCATTTGCACTGCAGCAAGTGGTTTTTCCAGGTTACGTGTGTGAATATCGCCATCGGCGTTGTCATCTGAAACAAGTACCCCATGCTCCTTTGGCACACCTTCAGATCCGTGCGTATAACGCAGGTCGCCACCAAGCCACGTTGTTTCTGCACCCCAGTACACATCTTCATCGGGCTCCCACACATCTGGCCGTCCGCCGGCAAAACCAAATGTTTTAAAACCCATTGATTCAAGCGCAACATTGCCGGTAAGTATCATAAGATCGGCCCACGATATTTTGTTACCATATTTTTGTTTTATGGGCCAAAGCAGCCTGCGGGCTTTATCAAGGCTAACGTTATCAGGCCAGCTGTTAAGCGGCGCAAAACGTTGCTGCCCGCTGCCTGCACCGCCGCGGCCATCGCCTACACGGTAAGTACCCGCACTGTGCCAAGCCATGCGGATGAACAAAGGGCCATAATGCCCAAAGTCTGCGGGCCACCAATCCTGTGAGTCGGTCATCAGTGCATGAAGGTCTTTTTTCAGTCCTTCAAGATCAAGGCTTTTGAATGCTTCGGCATAGTTGAAATCTTTATCCATCGGGTTGGATAAAGCCGAATGCTGGCGCAATATGTTTAGCTTTAACTGGTTAGGCCACCAGTCACGGTTTTTGGTGCCACCACCGCCAACATTGTGTTTCAAACTACCATTGTGAAACGGGCATTTACTGATGTCGTTAGAACTGTTTTCCATTTGTATGCGTTTTGCTGTTAAATGAGCATTTGCCTGGACCGGTTTTGCCGCAGGATGGCAAACTTATGATTTCGGGAAGATAATTACAATCAATTAATTTTATATTTATATAGTTTAAATCTATTAAAAAATATACGGCTGAATTTTGTTTTAGCATGAAAGATGCGAGTGACAAATTCTTTTAGCCTTACTCGACCCTTGCATTTGTAATAAACCGCAGTTTCACCTCATCAGGATCGCTTATTATTTTGTAGAATCCATCAAGGTATGATATCATATCACCTTTTGAGTGTTTGTCAAGCAGGTCACAATTATTTATAATGTTGTAGATAGCATCTTTTTTTTCTTTAAAAATATCTAATATCTGGTTTATCTCGCCGGGCTGTCTCGGAAAGCCACGATATAAACGTTGCTGTACGTTATCAATATTAAGCCTTTCATCGGGCACGGCGTATTCAGCATTAACAAGGCCAGAATAATCGAAGTCATAAGGCACGGCGTATGGTACGGCTAAAGAATCGCTTAATACCCTTAACAGCCTTATGTTATGGTCTACAGGTACTGCCCAATCAGTATTACCTATCATATACTCGAAAATTGAAACCAATGTCATTCTGTGGTGGTTTGTTGCTTCGGTAGCCACTTTGGTTTTTGCCCATTCAGCGCTGTTATTGCGCTTTGCCAAATCCTTAATATCCTCAAGCAAGAAAGCGTGCCCGGTCCATCCTTTTTTCTTACCGCTGCTGTCTTCGTAGTTTATTTTAAGCAGCCGTACCCTAAAACTCATATCACTTATAACATTGAATATTTTGTATACGAGGTATTCTTTAATTATATATTGATCGTAATCGCCAAACGGCTTGCAAATGCTCACCAGTTTAAGCGCTTTGAGCTTACTTAACGATGCATCTTTTTTTGTGTTGAACATAAGCCTTAGCGGCGGCAGGTAACAATAGTCGCGCCTAAAATGCCCGCGCAATTCTGCATCCAAAGTATCAGTAACAGGCTGGCTACCGGGAATAGTGTAAGTGAAGGTTGCCGGTACCCTGAAACCTTCTTTATCACGATGGCTAAGCACCCGGTTTATATTTAGTGAAAGCGTTGCATCAATCATAGATGTGTCGGCAAAAAATTTTGCAGGGGTAACCTGCTGACCGTACGCAGTGCCGCTTATTGAAATGGTAAATAAGGCTGCAGCCTTGAAAAAATATCTCATGTGAGTAGTTTTAGTTGAAGGATTTTGTAATGATTTAAAGTTGATTTTTTGTTATCGTGAAACATCTTCTATTGGCCTGCCGGTAGCGCCACTGGGCATTTGTATATGCAGCAGTGATGTTACAGTTGGTGCGATATCAGTCATGCTTACTGCTTTTATTGATTGCCCCGCATGAATATTCCAACCGTACCACAATAACGGGATATGCGCATCATACGGGTTCCATGTGCCGTGAGTGGTACCGCCATTTAAAAAACCTTCAATCCATTGGGGCTTATACAATATTTGTATATCCCCGCTTCTTGGCGGGTAATACCCATTGGCTACTTTTGATTTTATTACATCGTTTAACGTTACAGTATACAGGGCATCAAGAGGAAATGCCCTGTATACTGCTGTTTGCTCAACCAGGTAGTCGATTATAACATTATTAACCGAATCTTTATTAAGACCAAGGCTTTTTATTAAACTGCGGTTAGTGAATACCTGGTAATTAATAATTCCTTCAAGCAGGTTGCTATGGCCAAAACGCTGCTTCAGCAAAGCATCCAGCTCTGTTTTAAATTTCTCATCATTAGCATTGCCTGATGGAATTTTATGCTGTTTTAAAAAATATGGCACATGTTCAGAGCCATGGTCTGCGGTGAAAAATATAAGGTATTGATTTTTGCCAATTTTTTGATCGAGATAATCAAGAAAGCTGCCAAGGTCTTTGTCAAGCCGTAAAAAATCATCTTCTGCCTCCACTGAATTTGGCCCGAACGTATGGCCAATATAATCAGGTGTTGAAAGGCTCAGCGTAAGCATATCTGTTACCGAACCGGTGCCCAACCCTTCCCCGTCTATTGCCGCCTTTGCCATATCAAAAGTTAGCGTGTTGCCATACGGTGTTACAGGCAGCAGATCATATTTTTTGCCCGCAAATTGCTTGAGGTTATAAGGAAAACCTGTAACGTCTCTGCCAAACGGGCGATATTCGTAAGGTTCAACATCCGGCGCACTTTGCACATAGGTATCCAGCGGATACAGTGTATTCCAGTCAAGTGAAAAATATTGATCAACCAATTTTTTCGCATTCAAGTCAGTAACCCATTTTGGCAATTCATTTATGTAATATGATGAGGATATCCAGTTGCCTGTGGCATCATCATACCAATATGCAGCATTGGCGCTGTGCCCTGCTGGCAGGATGGCCGCGCGGTCTTTTAATGCAATGCCTATTACTTTACTGCGAAAATTTGTAGCCAGCCGCAACTCATCACCAATAGTAGTTACCAGCAGGTTTTGCGGGCTCATTTGCCCTGCATCATCAGTACTGCCCACTGATTTTACATTATCATCACCAGTACAATATGTTATTTTACCAAGACTGTAATCGTACCAGTCGTTACCTGTAATACCTGATACCGCGGGTACCGCCCCGGTATATATACTTGAGTGGCCGCAAGCGGTAACGGAAGGGGCATAAGGGATAAGCGTATTCTCGCAGGAAAACCCTCCATTAATCAACCGTTTAAACCCTCCGTTTTCGGCATAACGATCGTAATACCTGTACAAGTAATCCCAGCGCATTTGATCAACCACTACACCAATTACAAGCTTTGGGCGCTGCACACTGTGGGGCATACCCTGGCCGGCGGTATTTTGTGCGGATACCTGCAACGCGAACAAAGCACTTATTGATATAAACCTGAACTTTAGCATATAATAGAAATTTAAACAGGTTCTGTGCTAAACAACAGCATTACACTAAGGCTAACATCGACAGGGTATAATATAATGCAGGACACAGAGATTTTCACGGAGTTTCACAGAGTGCCCAATTATTTCATTTTCTGCCCATCCCGCAGAGCGGGAAACCTGCGGCCCATAAAAACCATGCGAAAAACTTCATAACTATTACGCTCCACCCCCATTGAACCTTATTACTTTTTTTTATGCTTTTTGTGCTTTTTATCTTTCTTATGTTTTTTTACCTCAACATTCAAAACAAGCTTTTCAGAGCCACCCTCCCCTTTATACTCCAGGTCTTCCATAATCGCTTTATCTGAAAGATCGAGCGTGTGGGAATTATCCCAATCGTGGTGCGCAATTTTTTGCAGCCTTTCAATTACATCGGCATCGTTTACTTCAATAGCCAACTCTCGTCGATGATCGAAGCTGCCTGGGGTAAGATTAATTGAGCCGACAATAGCGCGGCAACCATCAGCCAGCAACATTTTCCCGTGCAGCTTTAAGTGCTTTAGTTTATGAATTTTTATGCCAACATCATCCATTATGCGCAAGCCGCCAACACCCTCCACAAGCTTGTCAATTTTTAGCGTATGCGGTGGCCTGGCCATTACATGCACTTTTACACCACGGCTTGCAGCACGCACGATGCGCTCGATAATCACAAGGTCCTGGAAACGTTCATTCTGCACAAAAAGGGTATGCCGTGCTTCATCTATAAACCGTGCTATACGCTCCCTTCCATTTACGCTGCACCATATAAGCTTGGTATCGGTGCCAGGGTCAAACTCCTTACGGTGCCAGTCAGCTTCAAAACAAAGCATTATTTCATGCACTTCTTTTGGGTGCGAGGTAATAATGGCATAGTCCCTTGTGTCAGTCAGGTTTTTTGTTTCCCAGTTAAGCGACTTTACAAACGCCAGCTTTTCATCAACCACCATTGATTTTTCGTGGGTAATAATAAAGCATGGGTTGCTGTCCCTTACCTCAATGCCAACAGTTTCAAGTTTTGTACGCGTATCTTCATTCTCCTCCTCGCCATCACGCCGGGCAGGGTTAAGCATTACTTTTACATGCACGCCGCGCAGCTTAGCTGCTATTACTGCATCCAGCAGGCTGGCATCAGAAAAAACAAACATTTTAATACTAATAGACTTCTTTGCATTATTAATAGCATTTATCACATCTTTTACTGTATCATCCGGAAGAACAATTATTGAGCGCTGGTACATGTATTGTATTTTAAACCATATTTTATTTGTTACAAAATAACTTTACGAAATGTATGCATGGTGCCTGCCTGTATACTGTAAAGGTCGGAATATATCCCGCCTTTTTCAAGCAACTCATCGTGTGTTCCGCTTTCGGTTACATAACCTTTGTTCATCACGATAATTTTATCAGCGCTGCGAATGGTACTTAAACGGTGCGCAATGGTAATTACCGTGCGGCCCTGCATCAATTTTTCCAATGAATGCATCACCAGTGTTTCTGCCTCGGGGTCAAGTGCTGCAGTTGGTTCATCAAGGATAAGAATTGGCGCATTACGCACTATTGCGCGTGCTATGCCTATACGCTGCCGCTGGCCGCCTGAAAGCGTTAACCCCCTTTCCCCTACCAATGTATCGTAACCATGCGGCATTTGTACAATAAATTCGTGTGCATCTGCCATTTTCGCCGCTTCAATTATTTCTTCCTCAGTTGCCCCGGGCCTACCGTAAGCGATGTTATCGTGCACCGAGCCATAGAACAATACGGTATCCTGCAATACAAAGCCAACCTGCGACCGCAGGCCATCAAGGGTAAAGTCTGTTATATCATTCCCGTCAATTAAAACCTTTCCCGCTGTAGGATCGTAAAAGCGGGCGATAAGGCTTACGACGGTTGATTTACCACAACCCGTTGAACCACATATACCAATGCGCTGGCCACAGGAAATTTCAAAACTTATATTATGCAATACCGGCGCTGCCGGGTTATAGGAGAAAGATACACCATCAAAAACAATATTACCATCAAGCCGCGCGGGTTTAACAGCGCCCTGCTTTTCGTGTATAATAACATCTGTGTCCAGTATTGCCTGTATACGCTCCAGCGCCACTGTTGCCTGGGCTATACTGCTTGTCATTTTCGCAAGGTCCTGCACGGGTGAAAAAAACTTGTTCATGTACCACAAAAAAACGGTTAAGGCCCCAACCGTCATAGCACCTGACAAAACCAGGTCTGCAGAACGCAGCAACACCAGCGCCGTACAAAGAGCCACTGTTATTGAAACAACGGGGGAAAGCAATGATTTTACGCGCCGGGCTTTAAGGGCCGCCCCTATTGTTTCGCGGCTTATTTTATCAAGCCGGTCTTCTTCAAGCTCCTGTCTTCCAAAGGCATTTATGGCACGTATAGATTCAAGGCCCTGTTGTAAAATAGCAAACATGCTGCTTTGGTCTTTGCGCACTTCATGCGTTGCTTTTTTCATTACTTTTTTAAACCGGGCAACAAATAAAAGCAGGAATGGCGTTACACCCACCGCTAAAAGCGTAAAGTTTATGTTTAGCACCAGCATAATGCCAATCATGCCGACTATTGTAAGCAGATCAACGAAGATGTTCATGAGGGTTGAGGAGGCAAAGTCCTGTATGGTTGACACATCAGATGTAATGGTGCTTAACAGCTTGCCTGTTTGGTGCGTGTCGTAATAGGCAAGCGA
>Ga0206931_1049_pt1 | contig 40497 bp, 34 predicted proteins | sample Alteio_BWOrgHeat_17_FD_152946 | JGI IMG/M metagenome (GOLD analysis project Ga0206931, IMG submission 152946) | Enriched cells from forest soil in Barre Woods Harvard Forest LTER site, Petersham, Massachusetts, United States -... | ecosystem: Environmental > Terrestrial > Soil > Temperate forest >...
GCGCCGGCCGAGGTAATCTGCACCAGCATTTCGGCCTGTTGCGGCGTCACTTCAAAAGTAACCAGCGGAGGCGACCCGGGCGCGGCGGCCGGCGAAATGCCGTCGGTCTGCTCCGAGCGTTGTCCCACCGGGTTGTAAAGAATCTTCACGTTCTGCAGGACGGTGATCGTCTTGGCCACGCCGGAATCACTGTAGGTCAGGAGCAGGTCGACCATGTCGCCGTCCATTGCAAAACCGCCGGTCGAATTGACGTCGGCCGTATTGAATACCGGCAGCGCCATCGCGCGCATTCCCGGCGTCAGGCGCATCGACATCCGCTGGGCCTGGGTCGAGACGTTATTGGCCGTCAACGCTTCTCCCACCCCGATGCTCTTGGCCGCATATTTGCCCACCGCTTCATCCATCGTGCTCAACGCGCCGGGCAAAAGATCCGACGGAGTTGACTGAATCTTCAATTCGATCGCCTCGATCTTCTGGCCCGCCGCAATCGGCTGCGCCGCATAGACGACCGGACGCTCTGATTTCTTTTCCGCCACAACAGGTTGATTCGCGTTCTGCGCCGCCATCGCCGCCGCAATCGCGTCCTTCATTTTTTGGTCGCTTGCAGCCTGCTGATTTTGAAAGGCCTTATAGACCAGGTAGAAGCTGACCAATCCCAGGGCTATCGCCCCAAGGAGCATCGGATTAATGTTTTTCTTTTTCACGATAATGAACCTATGTCCTTAAGACTTACTTTTGACGTTTTATTGTATAAAAATGTTTTGGCTCCGTCAACGGTCTTTTCCTCGCAACAACATACTGTCCGAATTGGAGACATCTTATTCATTGAAAACAAAGTAGCTAAATATCTAACCGTCTGATAAATCTCATATTTACCCATAGCAACACCACTATCAGCAAATGCCATTCCAAGCTGCGGACATTTTACACCTTCTTGGGATTCCACCTGTAAAAGTTGTCAGAAATTCCCTGATTTGGCTATCTTTCTCTTATAAAAATCATCGTATTTAATTACGTTTGATATTCAGTCTCAATATATTGTAACAAACACTCCCGAAGAGTCCCGCAGCTAAAAGCGTTAAAATGGGCAATTTCAACCTACCTGCGAGGTCGGTCATGTAGAAACAAGCCACAACCAGGCTGAGCCAACCGATCCATTTACCTCGTGTTCCTTGCGACTGCGATTGGATCCACGCCCACCAACCCACCAGAAGCGGATAAAAAATAAGCAGGTCATACTGATAGAGTCGTGGTGTTAAAAGGCCCCAGCCCAAAAGAGCCACTGCCATGGAAAGATCCCGATTGGCTTCATTGAATGGACGCATGCGCAAGGCGACGAGGGCCCAAAGCCAAATAACGGAAAAAAGCAGCCAAAGCAAGCACTCAATTCCCGACCAACTATTTTGCGGAGAAACCAGCGTAAACGCGTTATGCATCGAAAGCATCCGCGCATGGCTGTTCGGCACATCCTGCAACCGCGACATCGCCGCAATCCATTCCGGCCAGAGCCCCAATCCGACCACGGAACCGAGCAGCCCGAGCGCTCCCAGCCCGACCATAAGCCCCAGCCAACTCGACAGGGAGCCAAATAGAAATATCCAGAACCAAGCGCCGACAAAAAGCTGTGGCTTATAGGCGCCCAGGGCTAAAATCACACCGGCCAGGAAGTGCTTCCGGTGCCGCCACGCCTCGTAAAATGCCCACAGCAGGGTCAGTGAAATCAAGGCGTTCTGCCCATAAAGGACATCCCGCCAGAACGGAACTGACGCAACGAACAGACCGCACGCCTCCCGCGCATCGGGGCGCGATGCCGCCCACGCCTGCGGTATCCGCCAACCCAGTCCCAAGCCAAGCAGCAGGCTCAAGACAAAATAAATCCACGCGGTCGGCGCATACGGCAGAAAGGAGAGCGGCACACAAAGCCAGGGCACGAAAGGCGGATAGTAAAAATTGGTTCCAGAGCCCTGGTCCCGGTGCAGCTCCTCATTAATGCGGTGCCAGACAATATGCGGCTCGTAAATATGCCGCACCTCCCCTTCCCGCGCCATCTGCCCCGCGACATAGAATTGAGCGAGATCGGGCAAAAGCGGATTCCCATTCAGGTCGATCCCCTTCACCGCCGTCGCGCGCAGGTAGAGAAAAAGCGCCAGGAAGATGACAACGCTCGAAATGGCTAGAATCCGAACATGCCGGCGCGAGCAATGACGGCGAAAGAAATGAGGAGTGGTATCGTTTAGGGACACTTTTTGTGTTTTTTTACCATTCTTTCAGGATTAACCCCTGCTTCCGTTTAACTCTTTCCGGAGCATGAGCTTTCAAGGACAAAATGCAACCGATAATCGTCAAATCTTACAGATTAATTATTAAAATCGATACACTATCAGTTGCCGAACGAGAGTGTCGTGTTACATTACACCATGAGCCGCCAGCCGCCCCTCATCGGAGTCATCGACGATGAACGTAATATCCAGGCGACACTCGCCGCGATCCTCGAGCGTCAGGGTTACAAACATGTCGCCGCTTATAACGGGGCCCAGGGCCGGCAGATGATTGCCCAGCATCGGCCGAACATTGTCCTGCTCGATCTCGGCTTGCCCGATTCCAAGGATCTCGAAGTCCTCCGCAAAATCCGCGCGGAACATCCGCAACTCCCCGTCATCGTCGTCACCGCTCACGACTCGCTCACCAACGCTATCGAGTCGATTAAAATGGGCGCGTTCCATTTCATCAGCAAGCCCTACGTGCCGGAAGAACTTCTCAGCATCGTCAGCAAGGCCATCGAGCAACTCAATCTCCGCGTCGAGACGAAAGAATTGCGCGAAGAGACCGTCCGCCTCAAAAAGAAAATGTTGCAGTCCGAGAGCTATCTCGAGCCGGTGTTCAAGAACCAGAAAATGATTGAGCTCGTCGAACTCAGCGAACAGGTCGGGCCGAGCGAAGCCAACGTCCTGCTCGTCGGCGAAAGCGGCGTCGGCAAGGAAGTGTTCGCCAATCTGCTCCACAGCAAAAGTCCCCGCGCCACCGGGCCGCTGGTCAAACTCAATTGCGCCGCGTTTCCGCCCAACATTATTGAAGGCGAATTGTTCGGCTACAAAAAAGGCGCCTTCACCGGCGCGTTGCAGGATTTCCCCGGCATTCTCAGCGCCGCCTCGGGCGGCACGCTGTTCCTCGACGAAATCGCCGAGATGCCGATCGATCTCCAGACCCGCTTCCTGCGCGTGCTCCAGGAGCGCGAGTTCCGCCCGCTCGGCAGCACTCACACGCTCAAGGCCGATTTCCGGCTCGTCGCCGCCAGCAATCAGCGGCCCGATGACGCCATCCGCAACGGCCGCCTCCGCGAAGACCTTTTCTATCGTCTCAACACCTTCACCTTCTACATCCCGCCCCTCCGGGACCGTCCTGACGACATCGCCGCCCTCTGTGAACAATTTCTCGGTCGCTACGGTTCCCGCCTCAGCAAGACCAACCTGATGATCCAGCCGGAGGCTTACAAGATGCTTCATGCCTACAGCTGGCCGGGCAACGTCCGCGAGCTCCAGAACGTCATTGAGCGGGCCGTCGTCCTCTCCCGCAACGGCAAAATAACGCCCGATAACCTGCCTCCGGAAGTCCTCGGTTCCGGCGAACCGCCTCATGCCATGGCCGGTCGAAATGGCCAAAACCGGAACAAGAATAGCGCTCCAACCGAAAATATTTCTTCGCTCAATCTGGCCGAACGCGAGAGGCAGGCATTAATTGCCGCTTTGGAGCAGTCCCACGGCAACAAGAAGAAAGCCGCCCAGATCCTCGGAATCCATCGCCCCACGCTCTACACAAAGCTCCGCAAATACGGGCTCTTGAGCTGAGTTGGAATTCTTTTTACACCTTCCAGTGGTACAAATGTAACACAGCCTTTTCTGGCTTTTCCCTTCAAAAGAGCAGCTCTTTTCAGGGACAAAAAAAGAACCCGGCCACCTCAGACCGGGTTCTTTTTTATCTAATTGATTTCGAATCAATTAGAAATAAAACACACCTCCGCAACGCCAGCATTCATAGGCCCGTGTGTCCAGCGTATCGGCCACAACGTGATTGAGCGCTCCGCAATGCGGACATTCCACCACTGTGGTAACTAATGCGCGACCAGAGACTTCAGCATCATCCTTCATAGGAGCCGGACGACCCAGGCTGAGCTTTGAGGGGTCAATGGGATCGGTGTACTTCTTACCGACAATTACCTCAATGGTCTTTTTTTGCATATATTACCTTTCGATTAGATACGGCATATTCCTTGCCAAGTTCCGGGGTCCTTAAACACCGAGTTTCATATCCTGAATATTTAATTTCTTTCATGATATCCTAACATTCTTTCGTGATTACTCAACATGATTATAGTAACGAATCCGTCGCTAAATTTTCGACGTTTTTCGAAAAGTTTCTGCATGCGAAACGAGCTTAACCGTTGTCTCGTGTGGACGGGCTTCCTGGTAAAGTGTCCGGAAAAGACCGTGTTCCTGCATTAATTTTGAGCCCTCGCCGCTCTGCGTCACCTTGCCTTCGTGGATGATGATGAACTCGTCGCAGAAACCAAGCAGCCACGCCATATCGTGATCCGCCACCAGCACCGTCTTGCCGCGGCACGCCTCGCGCAGCGGCTCGATCATCGCCGTCTTCTCGATGCTGTCCATTCCCGCCGTCGGTTCGTCGAGCAGCAGGATCGCCGGGCTCCGCAGCAGGCAGCGCGTCAACGCCATTAATTTTTTCTGGCCGCCCGAAAGTTTCAGCCCCGCCGCGAACGGTTCGTCGAGCGGATTGTCGCCGAATTTTTCCTCGAGAATCTCCCAGAGCCCCGTCCGCTCGCACACCGCGCGGATTTCATCATCGGTGGCATTGAGCCGCGCCAACCGCAAATTTTCCCGGACGCTGTCGTGAAAAAAAGTGGGGAATTGCGACAGCATCGCCGCGTGCCGTCGGAGACTGTCGAGCGTAAATTCGCTCGCCGGCCGGCCGCCGACCATGATCGTGCCCGCCTCCGGCTCGTAAAAACGGAGCAGCAGCCGGAACAAGCTGGTTTTGCCCTGTCCTGTTTTCGCCACGATGCCGGTGATCTTGCCCGGGCTGGCCGTAAAGGTGAGGCCCTGGAAAATGGGCGATTGCCCGAGCCGATACCGGAAAACAACATCGCGCGCCTCCAACGACGGCTCAATTTCCGTGACATCGACCGCCCCCGGATTGTCCGGGCTGGTCGTCGTGCTCTCAAGAAAACTGGCCACCTTGCGGACGCTCGGCCAGCTGCTCCGCGCAATGACCATGTAGGCCGCAAACGAATGAATCGGCGCCATGAATTGCGGCGCCAGCATGAAAACCGCCACGACCGCCCCGACGTCGGCATGAATAGAATCGTGCACGACCATGAAAACCGCCACGCCCAGGAAGCAGGCCTGCACAATGATTGAAGGCAATGCGTTGAATGAATTGACCATCTCGACCGTCGTCGTTTGCCGCAGCCGAGCTCGCAACATCGAAGCGAGGCAGGCCTCATGCTTGCGCGCAAAGACCTCTTCCGCTTTCAACGCCTGGATTTCCTCCGGCGCGCCCAGCGTCCCCTGGATTAACCCGGCCAGCGCCAGGTTCTGTTCCTGCAGGCTATAGGAAGTCGACTGCAATCGTTTGCCCAGCCGCTTCACCACCCACGGGGAAACCAGCGCGAAGATCGTGACGCAGGCGAGCGATTCCCAAATGACAAAATGCGACGTGCGCGTCCCGAGCAGCTCCGAAAAATTATAAATCAGCAGTGCGCCGGTCGCTATGAAAGTGATGAGTTGCAGGATCGGGTCGATAATCACCTGCCGCATCGTCATCTGCGCCTCGATACTGAGCTGGTTCAATGTCATCGTCAGCCGGCCCGGGTCGTTCTCGTGAAAAAATTCGGGTGACTGCTTTAACAGCTTCTGGAACATCCGCTGGCGAATTTGGTTTGCCATCCGCACGTCCATGTTCGCCGTCGCCAGTTTCAGCACAACCGCCAGCAGCACGCCCGAGATCACCAAGAGCAGCCACACCCCGTAAATATTAATCAAATTTCCACCTGAGAGATACGACAGGGTCGGATAATGCTGCGCAAAGGCGCGCGAGTCGCGAATCTCCGACGTCAGGCAGGCCACAATCTGCGTGCTGCCGAGAATCAACGCCTGCCCCAGCAGGTAATAGAGCATGTAAAGCAGCGCCGATCCCCTCACCTGCTTTAAAAAGTACCAGCCAATCCGGAAAATAACCCCGTACTCGATCGGTTGCGCCGACTCCGCCCGGCCCTGGTCGGCTTTCGTGACCAGGGAAACATGCGTTGCGGAGACAAGTTTGGCGGGCATATCAAATCAATCGGTCGGCTCGTTTGGATCGTCCGGGTTTTCCGGCCAGCGCGCGGCCAGCTTTTGCATCACCAGTTTCGCCTCGAGCGGCCCGAGTCCCGGCCTGCGGCTCAGGATCCGCGCCAGCAAGCCCGTCAAATGCGCCGCCGCGTAACTGCTGCCCGTCACTTTTTTCACCGAACCGTCGAGCCACGGCACTTCCACTTCCTCGCCGTTGGCCACAAATTCAACCAGGTGTCCCGGCCGGAAAAAAAACTGGAGCGGATCCTCCGTATGACAAAAATTCGCCGTCAGCACCGATGGAAAATGGCCCGGCCATTCCGGTTTCTGGTAATCGTTATTGTTGCAGGCCGACACAATGTGCGTGTTTTTCAGGTAAGCCTCGTCCACCCACGCTTTGTAGCGCAGCAAATGTTCCTCGATGCCGCAGCCAAAACTGCAATTCAGGATGTGATAACCCCGGTCAAGCGCCTGCCGCGCGCCTTCCTGGATGATCGCCGTGCGCGACTTCAGCCGCTCTCCCAAAACGCGAATGCTGCCGATCTCCGCCTCGGGCGCAAGACGGCGGATGATGCTCGTTAACGCCGTGCCGTGCCCGTAAAAATCCTTCCCCTCGCCCGGGACCACTTCCAGCGAAGCTCCTTTTTCCACGATGGCAATGTCGTCGATCAATTTCAGTCCGGCCACGGCCGGATGCGACGGATTCACCCCGGAATCGATCACCGCAATTTTAACGCCGCGACCCGTTCCCTCGGCCAGCCACGCGCGGGCCAAATCGAGGCGTAGCAACTCCTCTTCCATCCACTCTTCCTACCACTGAATGGTCTGTCGCAGAAGACGATAATCAATCAAATCCGTCAGCACCGTCGCCATGCGCTGCAGCGTCTTGAGATGTTCCGTCCGGAAACCGGGCGGCTTCTTCAGCTCATCCGCCTCCGGCGAACGCAACTGGACGCACGAAATAACGCCCCGGCATTGTCCTAAAAAGTAGAATGGCACCACGATCATCGCGTAGGTCTGCTGGTGCAATTTCTCATCGACCAGCTTGCTGTGCTTCGGATCCTTGTAAACTTCGTTCTCGATGAAGGGCTGCTCGTTCATCAGCACCAGGCTCACAATCCCCTCGCGCAGTGGATGCTTGAATTTGCCGATCAGCTCGCGCGCCGCAAAACCGGTGCCGATGCAGGGAACAAGATTCTCATGCGCTTCGTCCAGCAGCCAAATCAGGCCGCTGTCGGCTCCCGCGTCGCGAAAACCCTTTTCCAGGACCTGCGTCAGCGTTCCTTCGCACAAATCTGCGAAGTTTTCGGGGGTCACGCTTTCGCCGACTTCGCGCATGCGATCCTGTAATACCGGCCGCATGGGCAACAACCGTTCGTCGGGAAGGATATTGAGGCGGGCCATGAGGAATGAACCTTTCTCTCTATAGTTCAGAACTGGAGTTCTGTAAACACCTCATTTTTAGTATCTTTTGTTAAAATTTGACCGTTGGGTATTATTCGCTTACATTAGAATGTGAATCGGCACTCGCTACCTCTCGTCCTGTGCCTGCTGCTCTCCTCAACCGCAGCCCGGGCGCAGCAAAATCTTTACGAAGTCGACGGAAATTCCATCAACTCAATCTCACCTGGCGGTGTGGTCACCCCATTTGCAACGGGCCTCAATAGTCCGTTTTACATGGCGTTTGACAGCTCGTGGAATCTGTATGTATCCGAGATTAATATAGATTCAATCGACAAGATTACACCAGGCGGTTCCGTCAGCACCTTCGTCAACTCCGGCATAGCCGATCCATCAGGCTTGGCTTTCGACTCGAGCGGAAATCTTTACGAAGCCGAATTCGGCACCTCCGATATCCACATGATTACACCCAGTGGAGTTGTCAGTTTGTTTGCGACAACCGCAGGGAATGCCAATACAGGTCTCGCTTTTGACACAAGCGGAAACCTGTTTGTGGCCACTTCTGGTGGAATTGACAAGATTACCCCCGGCGGCGTCGACAGTATCTTTGCCAGTGGGCTCTCTAACACACAGGACGTGGCCATCGACAGCAGCGGGAACATTTTCGTAACCGAACAAGGCGGCAATAAAATCGACATGGTTACGCCGGGCGGCGTGGTCAGCACCTTCGTCACCGGATTGAACAGCCCGGAAGGCTTAGCCTTCGACGCAAGTGGCAATCTTTTCGAAGCTGATGGTGGAACAAATTCAATTAACATGATTACACCCGGCGGCATCGTCACACCGTTTGCCACCGGACTCAATTTCCCGATCGGCCTGGCCTTCGGCCCTACGCCCGAGCCCAGTTCCGCCGCCCTGCTCCTCGGCGGACTCGTCCTCCTCGGCTTCGTCGCCCGCCGTAAACGCGCCTGATCGCTAAAAAAAGTTGTACCGGATAATCGCCCAGATCGCCCACACGCCGTCGCGCCACCCGATCTTCTTCCCCTCGGCATACGTTCGTCCGCTATACGAAACACCCACCTCGTAAATCCGGCATTTTGCGCGCGCCACCTTCGCCGTGAACTCGGGCTCGAACCCGAAACCGCGCTCTTTAAACACGATCCCCTCAATCGCCGAGCGCCGGAACGCCTTATAACCCGTCTCCATGTCGGTCAGGTTCAAGTCGGTGCACATATTGGAAAGCAACGTCAGCGCGCGATTCCCCATCGAGTGCCAGAAATAAACCACGCGGTGCGCGTTTGCCCCGATGAATCGCGAGCCGTAAACCACATCCGCCTTCTTCAGCAGCAGCGGTCGCAAGAGCCGGTGATAATCCTCCGGGTCATACTCCAGATCCGCGTCCTGGATAATAATAATGTCGCTCGTCACCGCCGCAAAACCGGTCTGCAACGCGCCCCCCTTGCCCCGGTTCTTCTCGTGATAAATCACCTTCGTCACCTGCGACTCGAGTTCCTTCTTCAGCACCTCCCGCGTCCCGTCGGTCGAGCCGTCATCAACTATGATGATCTCGTCTGGCGGAAAATGGCATCCCTTCACCGCCGCCACCACCGCGGCAATCGTCGACTTCTCGTTATAAACCGGGATGACCACGGCCAGCGTCGCGTCTCTTTTCATTGCCAAACCTTATTTCTCCGTGTGCACATAAACCCCGTCCCAGTCGGGATGGGGCGGATTATTCCGGAAAAAATCGCACCGCGCCATATACATATTGGCCAGGTAATCGCCCTTCTTGCATTTCATCGCGTCGAGAAACGCCTGGTGCGCCTCTGGAAACGATCGCTTGCGATACAGCATCACCCCGTTCTCAAAAGTCCGCAGATAATTCTCGATGTCCGGACTGAGCGCTGTCGATTTTTCCCCTAGCACCGTGTAAATCGCCACCGCTTTGCTTTTCCCCTTGGCCAGGACGTAATCGACCATTTGCAAATGATAATGGTCCTTCACATGCGTCGCCACCGTCTCGCCCATCAAAAAATCGAGCCTGTATTTCTTCGTCAGGCTCTCCAGCCGCGAAGCTAGGTTGACCGCGTCGCCGATCACCGTCAGATCCATTTTGCCCGATGTATCCTTGGTCTCAACCGAGCCGATGTTTCCCGCAATCGCATCACCCTGGTTGATTCCCAGCCCGATCGACCAGGGCAATTTACCCTCTTTTTGCCAACGCTCATTCAATACCAGCAGCCGCTCCTTCATCATCATCACCGTCTTGACCGCCGCCAGCGCGTCGTGCGCCGGGCTTTGCGTCTTGATGTTTCCCCACACCGCCATGACCGCGTCCCCGATGAATTTATCGAGCGTCCCCTCGTTCGCAAAGACGCAGCTCGTCATCTCCTGCAGGTATTCGTTGAGCTGCAGCACCATTTCGGTCGGATCGATCTTCTCCGTCATCTTCGTGAAATCGCGCACGTCGCTGAACAACACCGTCACCGGCAGGCGCACTCCGCCCAGCTTGTTGAAATAGCTCGCTGGATTGTCGAGCAGCTCCTTCACCAGGTTCTTGGAAACGTACCGCTCCAGCGTCGAGCGCACGCGCCGCCGCTCAATCCGCTCCGCCACAAACCCCGCCACCATGCACCCCACTCCGCTCGCATCAAACGCGAAAATCGGATAAAACAGCAGGAAGAAACGGTCTCGATGGTCAAACACGTACTGGCCAAATTCAAAATAAGCGGTGCTCAGCCCCACAAAAATCAGAGTCATCCCAATCGGAGATTTAATCCGCAACGCCAGCCCCCATGCCAGCAAACCGACCACCACCATCGTCGCCAGGCTCACGTTGGGCTGCGCATCCGCTATATATTCCTGGTTTAAAATCGCGTTCATCATGTTGAGATGGATTTCCGGCCCCGGCATTGTTCCATACGGCGTTTGTAATTCGTCCTTGAGAAAATTGCCCTCCGGTCCGACCAGCACGATCTTGTCCTTGAAAAATGAGCCGTTGCCATAGTTGTGCTGCCATATCGACGGCACAAAAATTTCATAAAGCGAATAGACCTTGAATTCGCCCGATGGCCCCACCCAGCGGATTAAATGCGTGTCATCATCGGCCGGAACCAGCGCCCCCAACCCGAGCTTTTCCACGGTGCGCGCCGACAGGATCTCGTATCGCTTCGTGTCGGGAGGGTTCGTAAAATGGAAACGCGTGCGTCGAACCACGCCGTCGATATCCTGCGAAAAATGGACAAACGCCACTTTCGGGTCGGTCGTATCATTGCTCGGAACCAGGTTGCGGTTCGGCATCTGGATCATTAAGTGGTTCTTGTAACCGTCGCGAGTCTCATCCAGCACATTGCAACCGATCAACACTTTGTCCTGGTATTTCTCCAGCGCCGCGCGAAATACCGGATCTCCCACCTCATCGGGTTTGATAAACAGGAAATCGAAGACCACGAATCGCGCCCCGGCCGCGAATAATTTGTCCAGGATGTGGCCGTAAACCGCTCGGTTGTACGGAAACCCCTCGTGCATCAACTTCAACGTTGGGCTGGCCGCAATTTCATCGTCGCCTAGCGCCGAAAGCGTTATCGATGCCTCATCCACCGCCAGATAAACCAGATCCGGATTCCGCTTCGAGCTTCGCCCCTCTCGAATCTGCCAATCCTGCAGCTGGTACTCCATCTTCTTGAAAAGAACAAAAATACCCCAATCCATCGGGTCCAACTGTAATGACCCGATCGGGCCCGACGTTGCGCCCAGGTAAAGCAGAATGCTCACCAGCGTACAAATAGCGCAAATTGCGCCCAGCAGGGTCTTTCGATAACGCGTCATCCAAACCACGGGCGCGACTCTACCAAGACCCCCGCCTCCTTGCCCAGCACATCCCTCTCCGCTCCTCATGGACGCAACCCCCGTTTCCATGTACACTGCCCCGAATGAAGTTCCTCCTCGATCAACTCCCCGAAGAATGGGATCTCGGCGACGTCCCCGCCTATCGCCGCGACCAGCTTCGCGACTGGATCTTCGAGCATCGCTCCGATGCGTTTGAGGAAATGACCAATCTCCCCGCCGCCACCCGCCACAAGCTCTCCGCTGAATACATCCTCCACCCCCTCAAGATCGCCCGCCAGCAGGGTTCGCACGATACCACCCGCAAATTTCTCTGGCAGCTCGCCGAGAACGATTTCGTCGAGAGCGTCCTCATCCCCGCCTCGCCCAACTTCTACGGCGAGCGCGCTGATCGCTTCACCCTCTGCGTCTCCACCCAGGTCGGCTGCGCTTACGGCTGCAAATTCTGCGCCAGCGGCCTCGACGGCTGGAAACGTAATCTCTCTCCCGCTGAGATCGTCGCCCAAATCATCGAGACGGAGCGCGCCACCGGCGTTAAGGTCAACAACATCGTCTTCATGGGCATGGGCGAACCGCTCGCCAATTACGACGCCGTCATGAAATCGATCGAGATCATCAATTCGCATTGGGGCCTCAACATCGGCGCGCGCCACATCACCATCTCCACCAGCGGCCTTGCCCCCCAAATCCGCCAGCTCGCCGACGAACCCCGCCAGTTCCGCCTCGCCCTCTCGCTCCACGGTGGCAGCGACAAAGTCCGCGCCAAAATCATGCCCGTGAACAAAAAATATCCCCTCGCCGAGTTGCTCGACGCCTGCGCCTATTATCAGGAAAAGAAGCGCAAAATGATGGCCCTCGAATACATCCTCATCGATGGCATCAACGACGATCCCAGCGAAGCCATCCTCGTCGCCAGGCACGCCAAACGGCTCCACGCCAAGGTCAATCTCATCCCCTATAATAAAGTCGAAGGACTCCCCTGGACGCGCCCCTCGGAAGAAAAGGTCAACCTCTTCGGTAAAATCATCCTCGACCACGGCGCCCGCGTCACCATCCGCCGCGAAAAAGGCCACGACATCGACGCCGCCTGCGGCCAACTCAGACTCAAGGAAATCCACCAGACATAGATGCTGTCTTGGCTGTAACATCATCTATATTTCCCTTGGAATATGGGTCAGAAAGCAAAGCTGAAGAAGTGCCTGAAGACTTCGAAGCACCTCCATAAAGGGGCCGAAGCCGCCCTTATCCTTCTCGAGCGAGATTTGAAGATAAAGTGCGACCGTCTTTACAATTCGAAGCTCAAATCGTACCTGGGCATCAGTTCCGAGGATTACACGCTGAAAATGTTGAACGCTCGAATTCATCAATGGCTGCTGGATCGGAATAAAAGCCCTGAAATCACGCCACCCAACCCGGTGCCCAAGCCGCCTTACAGCGAAGAGTTCCGAACCGTTCAGCTGAATCTTCATGCCAAGGAACTCATGAAACAAAATTTCAGCGAAGGGTCTGCTCTTGCTCTGCAAATTGCCGCTCGCGACGACCGCTTCGATCAGATTCAGCCTGCCATCCGCGAAATCCCGGTTCGCAAGCGTCTGCGTCCAGCCGCCGAACAATCGGGCGGCAAAGATCCGGCCGGACTTCCGGAAGCCGCCGTTCTCCGCGAATGCGAGAAGCTGGTGCAGGGCTTGAAAGCAACCGGGGCATTATCACAACTCGGCGATACCGCTTTCTCGCCGCTCGGGCCCGAAAGACACGCCACAGCGCAAAAAATGGTCTTCGACTTTCTCGCATATGTGAATCGTTGGGAACAACAACACGGAATTTCCCGCGAAAAAAAGCATCACCCGGCCGACTCAAAAGGCCGCCCATCCGAACAATGGACGCTACGGGCTTTTGAAGTCCTCGTCACCCCGATTGCTCCATCAACAAATCAAGTGAGAGAGAGCATGGCCAAAACAGTCGAGCATTCGCCTCAAAGACCTCGGTCTACCACACGCAAAAAGATGACTGACGCTCAAAGAAGAGAGGCGGGACAACAAGAATTGTTTGAAAGCGGTGGAAAAGGCTAAAGCCCGGCCTCCTGTGATTAGGATTGATTAATTATATATTAATCGGTATAAAAAGAGAGTGTCGGAGCCAGCCGAATTCTCGAGTCCAGTCTTCAATCCTCAGGAAAATCTCCTCTGCGAGCGCGTCCTCCAGTTTTCTCACGGCCTCGAAATCGAAGTAAACATTCACGCCCAGCCCGTCATGCGCGGCGAAGACGACAACATCACCGTGAAACCGCAGATTCTCATCGATTACGGAAAAGGTCAGGGCCATTCCATCATCCTCATGCCCCATCTTGGCGAGGATACCTGCGAAAGTATTCCCGTCGAATTTACCAATGGAGGAACCGATTTTGAGATTACCGGCACTCCAAGCGTCCACACCGATTGGGACGAGCTGGCTCAATTCATCCAGGAAAATGCCGCCAGGGCAAAATCAGGCCAGGACTCAATTTCATCGCGCGCCAATGGCGTCGAGATGACGAGCGGCACTTCAGCCCTGCGCGCGCGTGGACGAAAATCGTGGCGTGAAAAATAAATAACTCCCCCGGCCATTTCATTACCCGCATGAAAACGAACCAGGACGCATCCCGTCATTTGGAGATACACAATCATCTTTTGTACGTCTCCACTTTTACCGGGGCGCTGCTCGAGGAAGATTTGGCTGAGCGTGCTCATTTAGTCGCGCTCGCACGCTCGACCGGATCGCAACCAGCTACTTCCCGTACAGGTGACGGATATATCAAGCGCTGCCTTGTCATCGAGATGGGAAAAGCGGCCACTGCCGCCTTTACCGCCGCATTGCCCGAAGGCTGGAATTTCGAGCAGGTAATTGCCGTCAATTCACAGCCAAAACGACAGATTGCGGACGCCGATCTCCTCGCCGAATTCGAGGAGCGCCCCAATCGCCTTCTTGTTAGCCGCGAAAATCGGTGTCCTTTCCGGGCCGCCATGGCTTACCTCGAAAAATTTGAAAATTCGACTCGGGCCGAGCGGGCCGTCATTGCTTCCTGCCATGAACTTGCCGGGCAACTCAATCAACATGCCCAACTCGCTCCTTGGAAAACTCAAAAGATTGACGTCAACCAGGAAAGAGAAGCCAGGAAAGCGCTCCAGGCTTTTGATCTCGCCATCGAGAACTGGGAAAAACTCACCTTGTTTGATCCGGAACAAAAAGCACAAATTGGAGAACCCTTGATTGGGCTGCCTCCTCCAATACCAGACGACCTTGTCAGGGCTATCCTCGCTCCTTCCGCGCCGCCGCGAAATCGTCAGCCGCTCGGCTTAAAGCAATCCACACGGCACCCCAAATCGAAAACAGACAGACGCGTTCTTCAATTTCCCTCCGACCGCCTCATCGATAAAGATTAAATTTTTTCGATTCTCATTTCTTCAACCACCGCGCCCGATACGTCTTCCGCCCCTCCGCCTCAAAATCCTTCTGAAAATCGGTCGGCGGATCATTCTTGAATTCCCACACCGGCGCGCGCGTCAGCCCGGGGCATCCATCGATTACCAGGCTTCCCAGGTTGAAATATTCTTCGTGGTCCGTCGTGAATCGGAATTCTCCACCCAGCCTCAACGCCGCCGCGACCGTCATCATAAAATCAGGCTGGATGATCCGATTGCCCCAATGTCGCCGCTTCGGCCACGGATCCGGGAACATCAAATGAATCACGCTCACCGATCCCGCTGGCAGCAAATATTGCACGACATAGGCCGATTCCAGTCGCAGCACCTTCAAGTTATCCAGCTTCTCCCGCGCCGCCTTGCGCGCGATCTTCCGCGCCCGGCCCAGCAACCGCTCCACGCCTAAAAAATTGATTTCTCGCCGCTGCAGCGCCGCCACCCCGATAAATCCGCCATCCCCTGCCCCTAAATCAATTTCAATCGGTCGCGCCACCGGAAAAACCGCGCTCCAATCCAGGCGCGCGCAAATATCTTCCGGCTCAACCCAGAAAGGCGAGTCATCCAGCGGCAGCAAACGGGGTTTGTCCATGAAATCCCCCTCGAGAAACGCTTAAGCTTTGCCCTACGTCTCGACCAGCCAGTGCAAAATACCTTTTTGCACATGCACCTTATTTTCCGCCTGGTCAAAAATATCGTGCGCAAACTCCTCGAGAATCTCCTCCGTGATCTCTTTACCCCGATATGCGGGCAACAAATGCTCTACCATAACATCGGGCCGCGCCAATTTTACAATTTCGCGATTGACCTGGTATCCAACAAAATCCCTGCCGCGCTTTTCCGCCTCCGCCTCCATTCCCATCGAAATCCACGTATCGGTATAAATCAGATCGGCGCTTTTGGCCGCTTCCGCAGGATCGCGCACTTGAGTAACGTGCTTATTGGTAGCGGGACTCTCATATTCCTTTGGCGTCGCCAGGCACAATTGAAAATCAAAATAAGGAGCCGCATAAACCCACGATTGAGCGATATTGCACGCCGCATCACCGATAAAAGCCACTTTTTTCCCTTTGATGGAACCGCGTTTTTCTTCAAACGTAAAAATGTCGGTGAGAACCTGGCATGGATGTTCACCATCGGTTAGGGCGTTTACGGTCGGAATTTTGGCAATCGCTGCAAAGTCTTCCACATCTTTTTGGGCGAAAGTCCGAATAATTGCGCCATGCACCATCCGCTCCAGCACTCGAGCTGTGTCGATAATCGGCTCACCTCGTCCCAACTGGCTGTCTTGTGCGCTTAAGAAAATGGTTTGGCCGCCCATTTCGCGAATTCCAACTTCAAAAGAAACACGTGTGCGTGTTGATGACTTGGCGAACAACAAAGCCCAAGTTTGGCCCTCTAACGGGCGCTCGCTTGGATGGCCGCGTTCCTTTTTATACTGGCGGGCTTTCTCGAATATCGTTGCTCCGGCGCCAGCGGGCAAATCTCGCATGGCCAGAAAATGACGCGTATTTTTCATTTGAGGAGAATCCATTTAAAGATGACTCTTCAGGATGTCGAGAGCTTTCTCTACTTCTTCATCGCTCACATTGAGCGGCGGCAATAACCGCAAAATTCCATCGCCTGCCGGGACAACGAGCAATCCCTTCGCCGCAATCTCCTTCGACAACGCCGGCGCCGATTCCCGCACCACCATGCCGATCATGCCGCCGTAACCGCGCACGCCTGTGATGTTCTCCGCCCCGCCTTGGATATGCTTTTTCAGCTCTGCTTGCAGACGGTCCCCTTGCCGCCGGATATTATCAGCCAGCTTTTCCTTCTCGATCGTATCCAGCACCGCCAGCGCCACCGCACAGGCCAGCGGCGTCCCGCCGAAAGTTGTTCCGTGCGTTCCCGGCCCGAGCAAATCGCCGTACGGTTCCCGCATCCACACTGCCGCAATTGGAAATCCGCCGCCAAGCGACTTCGCCATCGAGATGCCGTCCGGCAGAAAATCCGCATTTTTCCCCTCGAGTACGCGCTGATAGCTCATGAACATGCCGGTGCGGAACATCCCGCATTGCACCGCGTCCATCAGCAGCAAAATTTTCTTCTCCGTGCAAAGCTTGCGCAAGCCAAGCAGATATTCCGGAGTCGCCGGCGTCACCCCGCCCTCGCCCTGGATTCCCTCGATCAATATCGCCGCCGTCTTCGGCCCAATCGCCTTCTCCGCCGCCGAAAGGTCGTTGTAGGGAATATGCTGGAAGCCCTCCAGCATCGGCTCGAAATCCTTCTTGATCTTGTCCTGCCCCGTCGCCGACATGCTGCCAAAAGTTCGACCGTGAAATGATTGCGTCGCCGTGATCACTTCAAATTTTCCGTCCTTGCTCCCGAATTTCCGCGCCAGCTTGATCAACGCTTCATTCGCCTCCGCCCCGCTGTTGCAAAAAAAGATTTTTCCCGGCCCAGTCAACTCCACCAGTCGCTGCGCCAGTTTCGCGTGCAGCGGATGATAATACAAATTGGAAACGTGGATCAGCGTCTTCGATTGTTCCTCCAGCGCCTTCGTCATCGCCGGATGCGCGTGCCCCAGCGCGTTCACCGCAATCCCCGCCCCGAAATCCAGGTACTTTTTGCCTTCCGCGTCCCAGACATAGCTCCCCTTGCCGCGCGTAAACACAATCGTCCGCGCGTACGACGGCACCACATAACGCTCGTAATTCATGCGGACCGACTCGGAAGTGATGGCAGGCTTATGCATGGCGTGGATCAATCCGTCGTGGTTTCCGTTCCACTCCCGTCGTCTCGGAACCTTTCAACGAGGGTCGAGCGCGTGCCGCTCCCGCCGGCGCATCAGCGGTAATTTCCGTTCCGATCCCGCCGTCCGTGAATAATTCCATGAGCATCGAGTGCGCCATGCGACCGTCGAGAAAGTGGACCTTTTCCACCCCATGCTGCAGCGCATCGACCGACGAGTCGACTTTCGGGATCATTCCGCCTTCAATCACGCCTTCCTGCTTTAGGTCATTGATCTGCTTAATCGTCAGCGTCGATATCGTCGAGTCGGCTCGCTGCGGATCGCGCATCAATCCGTTGACGTCCGACAGATAAATAATTCTACTCGCCTTCAATGCTTTTGCCACCTCGGCCGCGGCGATGTCGGCGTTGATATTATAAATCTGTCCGCTTTCGTCCTGTCCTAAATGCGAAATGACCGGGATAATTTCCTCGTCGATCAGTTTCTGCAGAATAGCGGCGCGCACGCCGGTGACTTCGCCGACGAAACCAAGGTCGATTGTCCGGTTTTGCTTTTGCAGCGTTAGCTTCCTGGCTTGCAGCACCTCCTGCCCCATCACCCCCTGCGCACGCCCCCCGTGCTTATTGATCCCTGTCACAATGTTCGGATTCGTCTCCTCCCGGATGACCTTTTCAATCACTGCCATCGATGCGGCGTCGGAAACGCGCAGCCCGTCGATGACCTCGGCCACCACTCCCCTTGCCTTCAGCGCACGGTTGTAAGCCTTGCCCCCGCCATGGACCAGCACCGGGTTGATCCCAACCGCCTCAAGAAGAACGACGTCGCGCAGAACCTGTTCGACGAGATCCTCATTCTCCATCGCCGCGCCGCCGTATTTGATGACGATCGTCTGCCCGCGAAATTGTTGAAAGTGAGGCAGCGCTTCAATTAATGCCTCCGCGTGGCGATTTTTTTTGATCATGTCTCGAAAAAATGAATAGACGCCCAAACTAATCCGGGCGCGCTGGGGAATCCAGCGTTTTATCCGCCCTTGGATCGATTGATTTCAACGTACCGCTCCGTCAGGTCGGTCGTCAGCAGATTATATTCGCCGTGCCCGGAGTGAAGATGGACCGTGATCGCGAAATTCGGTTTGCGCACGACCTTCAACAAACGCGCCAACGGCGTCCGGCTCGGCTGGCCGTTCGCCACCGCCAGCACGCCGTTATAATAAATTTCAACCAGCTCCTCGCGAATCCGCGCGCTCGAATAACCGATCGCATCCATCAGCCGCCCCCAGTTGGCGTCGCCGCCGCACCAGGAGGTTTTCACCAGCATCGATCGCCCAATCGCTTCCGCCGCCGCTTTCGCGTCCGAATGATTCCGCGCGCCTTTGATCGCCACTTCGACAATCTTGCTCGCGCCCTCGCCGTCCTCGACGATCATCTGCGCCAGCCGCTTCGCCACAAAATCGAGCGCCTGCTGGAAAAGCCCCAGCTGCCGGTGATAACTCTTCAGCGGATGATTTCCCGCCAATCCGTTCGCCAGCACCAGTACCGTGTCGTTCGTCGACATGTCGCCATCCACCGAAATCCGGTTAAACGTCCGCTCGACCGACTCCTCAAGGCAACGCTTCAACGTCGGCTTGTCGATCTGCGCGTCCGTTGTGATGAATGCCAGCATTGTCGCCATGTTCGGATGAATCATCCCCGCGCCCTTCGCCATGCCGCCGATCGTCACCTTGCGCCCGTCGATCTTGAATCGCACCGCGATCTCTTTGCGTCGCGTGTCGCTCGTCATGATCGCCTTTGCCGCCTGCGTCCCTTCTTCCGTCGCCAGTCGCTTCACCGCGCGGATAATCCCGCGCTTCACTTTGGGCATCGGCATCTGCACACCGATCCGGCCCGTCGAACAAACCAGCACTTCCGTCTTTTTCACGCCCAGTGCTTCGGCCGCAATCGCCGCCATCTCGCACGCGTTATTAATTCCCTGCACGCCCGTGCAGGCGTTCGCGTTGCCGGAATTCACCACAATCGCGCGCGCTGCGCCGTTCCGCACATGCCGCATGCACAAGCGCACCGGGGCCGCCTTCACCTGGTTCAGCGTAAAAACGCCCGCCACCTGCGCCGGTGCCGTCGACACAATCAGCGCGAGATCCTTCTTCCCCTTCTTCTTGATGCCGCTGGCGAGCGCCGCGGCCTGGAAGCCAAGCGCCGACGTCACCCCGCCCTTGCGGACAAGCTGCAACGAAGCCGGAATTTCTTTGCGCAACATATTACACGCTCAATCCGAGAGTTTCCTCAAAACCAAAACGCACATTCAATGCCTGGATTGCCTGCCCGGCCGCGCCCTTGCCCAAATTGTCGATGCACGAAAAAAACAGCGCCCGGCTCGTCCGCTCGTCGATCCGCGCTGCGATCTCCGCCTTGTTCGTCCTCACCACGTGCTTCACTTCCGGCAGTTCCTCGCCCGATTTCACCGCCACGAACGGCTCCTTCGCGTAAAACGATTCATAAATCTTCTGCAGCTCGCTCGCCGACGTCTTCTTCGCCAGCGTCGCACTGATCGTCGTCTCCATCCCGCGACTCAATGGAACGAGATGCGGCACAAAAGTAACTGGATTTTTTTCTCCCGCCAGCAAACCGATCTCCTGCTCAATCTCGCTCAAGTGCCGGTGACGCGGCACGCCGTAGGCCCGCATGTTCTCGTTCAACTCGACGTAAAGCAGCCCAATCTCCGCCTTTTTGCCCGCGCCCGAAATGCCACTCAGTGAATTAATCACGATCGATTTCGGCTCGATCAACTTTTCCTTCAACGCCGGTGCCAACGCCAATAAAATGCTCGTCGGATAACAGCCCGGCACCGCGATCAGGTCGCTCTTCTTGATCGCCTCGCGATGCAATTCCGGCAGCGCGTAGACCGCATCGGCCAATAATTGCGGCGCGGGATGCGCCTGATGATAAAATTCTTCGTAAACCGCCGCGTCCTTCACCCGGAAATCCGCGCTCAGGTCGATCACTGTCTTCCCTGCCTTGCGCAACGGCAGCGCGTACTCCGACGCCACTCCGTGCGGCAACGCCAAAATCGCCACGTCGATTCCCGCGGCGACTTCCGCCGGTGGTAAATTTTGAAAAGCGATCGCCGCCGCCTGGCTCGGCAATCCCGAGATGACCTGCCCCGCTTTCTTGCCGTCGTAAGCGCGCGACGTCAGTGTCGTCAGCTCGAGCTTGGGGTGCCGTGCAATCAACCGGACCAATTCCTCGCCGGAATAGCCCGATGCGCCAACAACGGCAATGCGTAAAGACGGCATCATCCATTAACCATGCGCGTAATGCGCAAAAATTAACGCTTGGAGAACTGGAAGCGCTTGCGGGCGCCCGGTTGACCGCTCTTCTTGCGCTCCTTCATGCGCGGATCGCGCCTCAGGAGTCCCAGTTTCTTCAGCTGCGGACGCAAAGTCGAATCGATCTGGATCAACGCCCGCGCCAGCGCGAGTCGCACTGCGCCGGCCTGCCCGATGGGGCCGCCACCGTGTGCTTTGATCGATACGTCGTACTTCTTCAGCGAATCAACCGCCGATAGCGGCTGCAGCGCGATCGTCTTCAGCGTGCCTGTGGGAAAATACTCATCAAACTCGCGGCCATTGACATCCATCTTGCCTTTGCCGGGGATGACGTTGATACGGGCCACGGCGGTCTTACGCCGGCCGGTGGCGGAAATAATTGAATCAGTCGCGCTCATGTCTTTAAAATTTAACTTGTTGCTTTCTTGCCGCGGCGTTTAACCACGAGTTTAACCGGGTTCTGCGCGATATGCGGATGCTCCGTGCCATTATAAATATGCACCTTCTTCAACATCTGCCGACCGAGACGATTGTGCGGCACCATTCCGCGAACGGCCGTTTCCAGCAAAAGCTCGGGACGACGCGCGCGGCGGCGATCCACCATCTCCGTCTTATGCCCGCCGATGTAACCCGAAAAGCTCATGTAGCCCTTCTTCGTTTCCTTCTTGCCGGTAAAGACCGCCTTTTCCGCATTAATGATCACGACAAAATCGCCCGTGTCGCAATGCGGCGTGTAAATTGCCTTGTTCTTGCCGCGGATGACATTCGCAACGGTTTCAGCGACCCGGCCTACGACCTGGTCCTCGGCATCGATAATATGCCACTTGCGTTTTACTTCTTCGGCTTTAGCGCTAAATGTTTTCATTGAGAGCTGCTTAGATTACGATTTCAGTGGATAACGTCAATCATATTTCAGTCAAATTTAGCCTGTTTTTTCGCCAAAAACGGGCAAAAAGCCATTGTCCATGACTTCTCCTCCCTCTCCAGCCCCCGGCCCCATGTCCTTTTATCGCTCCTTTTTCATCTGGCTCCTCGTCGCCTCCTGCCTCGCCGTCACCGTCGGAACGCTCCCAAAATACGCCGCCCGCCCCGCCAACAGCGAGCATCCCGACATCCCCTTCGGCCTCGAATGGAACCCGCTCGAAAAGGGCGTCTCGCTCCGCGATTTCCCCCTCATGATGCAATTCGTCTCCCACGTCTGGAATCATGAGATCGATCGCCCCTACTCTCTCGCCGGGCAGGAGGAAGTCTTCCACCGCTGGTCCCCCGCCCTTCACAGCGGCATGCCCATCGCCTACGCCCCGCCCGTCATTCTCTGGTATGCGCCCTTTCTCCCGTTCAGCCCGCCTGTTGCGTTCACTCTCTTTTGCCTTTGTAACACCGTCTTCGTCTATCTCCTCTGGCGCCGATTCCTCCTCCCGCGCATGCAAATCCTCTCTCAAATCCAGCTCCTCCTCCTCGCCTTCTTCAGCATCTCCTTCCTCTCAACATTTCGCATCGGCCAGAATCCCATCGCCACTACCTGCCTCATTGCCCTCGGCTGGTCGTTGATCTACGACTGGCGTTCCGCCACCAAGCGCGTCCTCAATTGGAAAAGCGAATGCCTCCTCGCCCTCATCCTCTTCGTCCTTTCCGCCAAGCCCAACGTCGCGCTCATGTTCGGCTGCGTCTGCCTCGCCGCCGGAATCTGGCGCCCGGTCGTCGTCTCCGTCGCGCTCTTCGCCGCCGCCTGCGCTGCGCTCGCCTCTCACTTCGGGGGATGGCCCACGTGGCTCAACGATTACCTCGCGCTCCTCGATAACTATCACCTCACCGGCCTCGGCAACTTCCTCTATTATGGACCTGACGCCTCCACCAACTTCGTCAGCTACGCCATGCAGGTCCTCGCCATGTCCTCCGGCACCGCCGCCGCCATCTCCCGCTACGTCTGGCTCGGCGGCATCGCCACGCTCCTCCTCCTCGTCTGGACCCGCAAAATCTCGCTCCTCAACTTCTACCTCCTCAACTTTGCCCACTTCCTCCTCTTCTGCCCCAGTCTCTCGGGCACTGAGGACTGGACCATCTGCCTCCTCATCGCCGATGCCCCTTTCTTCAAAAATCAGCGCCACTACTGGCTGAAAATAATTCTCGTTATCGGCGTCGTCGATTTCTATCAGGCCCACCGGACGCCCTGGGAATTCATCCCCATTCCGTTCCCATGCAAATTGACCTTGCTCGTCATGGCCGTCATGGAAGCCTTCTGCTCAGATCAAAAATGTTTCGGCGAGACCGGCTCCAAAAAAGCCCGCCACCTCGAGCCTGCGCGCTGAATTACTTCGCCGCCGGCTTCGCGTTCCAGATCGCCATCGCTTCCGCCGAACCCTGACTCAACACGTCGTTGTCTTTCAAAATCTCGTCTGTCGCCGCCACCATTTCCTTGCGCGGAAAGACCAGCCCTTCGCCGCCGAGATGATCAAATTGAAACACCACAAACTCGTCCTTCAAGTCGCGCAGCACTTCCACCAGGTGATTCAAGTTCTTGATCTTGATCCCGTTCACCGTCTTCACCACGTCCGTGATCGGCGTCGAATAGCCCTTCGACAGCTTGTGCGGAAAAAACGGCGACGGCACCACCACCAGAGACTCACCCTCGAAAGCCGGCTTGTCCCCCGAGCGCGTCATCAGCGGACTTCCAATCACGCTCAAAATTTTGATCACCTGCCCGCCCATTTCACTCCCGGTGATCGTCCTCAGGTATTGCGATGTCGCCGTTGAAAAAACGAGCGGCCCATAGACAAAATAAGGAGGATAAGCTCCCTCCAGGTCCTGGATCAGCATCGAGCGCTTTACCGACACCGGCAACTCCACCGCCATCTCCTTCCCCGCCCGCACAATCGTCAGCGGCACCTTCCCGTTCTTCGCGATTTTCTGGATCTGGTAACGGAAATCCACCCGCAAGTCGGGCCCGAGTTTGATCATCCCCTCGTCGTCCAGCGGCGTGTCGCCGATCTTCGTGATCACGTCCCATTCCTTCAACGGATAAGCCGCGTCGTCGCCATACGGTTGATGCACCACTATTCCCTTCACCGCCGGATCCAGCTTCAGGAACGAGCGCAGCGCCGAGTTCTCCAGCGTCTGCAGTTCGTCGAACATCATCGGCTTGCCGACATACGGCCCCTTCGCGACGTCCTTCAAGAAGGTGTCGATCTCCTCGCACGGGATGATGTAACCGATATTCTGCGCGTCGCTCAGCATGCTGAAGGCAATGCCCACCAGCTTATCTCCCACCACCGCCGGTCCGCCGCTATTGCCCGGGTTGATCGCCGCGTCAATCTGGATCCGCAGGCCGCTCGTCGAAAAACTGTACCGCGAAAACTCGACCCGCGAAACGATCCCCTTTGTGATCGAAAGACTCGTCCCACCCCGCGGATATCCATAAACCATGATTGCGTCCTTCACCTCCGGCAATGCCTTCGCCCACTGCAACGGCGGATGCGCGTCAAAGAACTTCTCGTCGTCCAGCTTCAACACCGCCAGGTCGATTCCCGGCGCAATCGCCTCCACCGTCGCCGAAATCTTGTCGCCTTCCTGGTTCGCCTGCACTTGCACCTGGCTCGCGTACAGCACCACGTGCGCGTTCGTCAAAATCCGTTTCCCATCGAGCACGATTCCCGTCCCGCTCACTTCGTGCGGCGCCTGCTTCGTCCACGGCCGCGAACAATCCGGCGGACGCGCCGTGCAGAATATTCTCACCACCGAGTTCTCCACCACGCTCGACTTCACCTCGGCCGGAGCCGCTGTCGCGCTGGCCGGCGCTGGCGCCGTTTTGCCCGCATTCGCGTCATCCGTCAATGAGCTGATTGATGGGACCGTCGCCGTGCTCGTGGCCGCCGCCGCTTTTTCATTCAACCCCGGGCACGCCAACAAAATGGCCGCCACAAAAAGAATCCCTCTCTGGCAAAGAAAACGAAACATGATTCAGCAGGGATAGCCGATATCTTCCGCTCAAGCAAGACGGACCCGGCCGCTCCGTCGAGCGGCCGGGCCACAGTATTAAATCACCAACGCCTTGTCGGCCATCGTCGGCGCGAGATCGCCTCGCAATCCGAGCGTGGACGGCAAATGCAATCCCACCGCGCTCAACGCGTCGCGCAGTCCCGGCAGCGGTGCATCCGCTACGCGCACACCCTGAGGCGGAACTTCCTTCAATTCCTCCAGGTCATAAAACGGTTGCGGGTCCTTCCATCCGACCGGATGCTCCTTCGTCCCCAGCACCCCGATCTCATAGAACCCCAGCCCCGTCCCGATCGCCAGGCTATCATCGACCATCCTTCCAATCAGCGATTTGGTCCCGTTGATCACCGATGTCGTGTCGACATGGAACTTACCCAGCAACGCCTCGAACTTCTCGTCCACCCCTTCCACCCATGCGCCTTCCGCGTTCGTAATCGACATCAGCGTCGATCCCCGCTTCTCGCTGAAGACTCGATTTTTAATTCCGTCCGTCTGGTAGGGATGCCGGTTCGTAATGTCGATGTCCACCCGCCCCGTCTCGAAACAATCGGTCACCACCACGAACCATTCCCCCGTTACTTTCTTCGCCGTGTCCTTGAACGAAACTTTCTGCGATGAATTCTGCGGCCCCGGCGCGATCATATACGTCACCGACGGACTATAAATAATCCGTGGCGCCGCACTCCTCCCGTCGCGAGGCTGTTGCTGCTGCTCCCCTTGCCCACTGCAGGCTGCCTCCGTCCCAACCAAACCCACAAACGCCAGCGCTTCCGCTCCGATCGCAAACCATTTGCGATACCGCCGCATGAAGGATGACACTGAACTTGAGGACGTCTCACGATTACATGACTCAATCGGATTCATAGAACTCCTTGGTTAGTGGTTGTGATTCGCGACGAAAAATCTCTCTTCCTCACGATCGCATGGGGGAGTACCGAACACCTCAAACTCGTCCGGAAAAAAATTGCCGCATTCAACACCCACCTTTCAAACAGCAATTTACCCTTTACATTGAATAATATATTTTATATACATAAAGTAATGCCGTCGACCCATTCCCTTTCTCGGTCGATCAAACCTTTTCCTGAAGACATTCTCGAAAATGCCCATGCCACTGCTGAAGGAGCGGCGGCAGGCGTCCCACTTCGGGAATACAAAGGTCGCGCGCACGATTTCTCCGCGGCCGATGAAAAGCAAACCCTCAGAAATCCCAACAATCTGCCCCGCTTATTTCGCGCGATCCTCGCCGATTGGAACTGCACCCGGGCCTCATGGGAGAGCCTGTTCACTGTTTTGGACGTAATGAATAAAGTAGTCCATCGTCCCGAACTGGGCCAAGACATCATTCAGCGGGAACACGCCAAGCGATGGCAAAGCGCGGTGAAAACTCAGCTTCGCCAATTCGGAGAGACTGTCACGCCCGACCTCGCGCAATGGACCGAACATTTTTCCACCGTCGCGCAACAGGCCACCGCCTCGCAGGATCGCTTCAACATGCCCTACAACATATTGACCACAACCGCCCAGGCTTCCTCCGTGCTGCTGCGCCAATTTATGCGCGGCAATCCTGCAAAACTTTCCGCGCGCGATTATTTTAACGCCTGCGAGGAAGCCATGAATCCTTTCGCGCCGGCGCTCGAAGAATTCGATCACCCCGACACGCGTGGTCTGCTGGTCTGCCCGATACCGCAGGGTCCAACCACCCGGACTAAGCTCGCCGGCCCCCTTCCCAGCGGAGGATACCTCGTCAATAGCGGCATTCGCCCCGGAAAATCACACGGTCGCCGCTAAATCACCCCCTCTCGATTTCCCGGGATCGACTCAACAGTTTGTCTAATTGCTGCAGGAGCAGCAATAAATCATGTAAGCCAGCGCCAGGATAAATAAAAAACCGTACGACGCCACGTTCGCCCGCCACACCGCCTTCCCCACCGCCTTCGCGTTCAGCGGCACCCACCACCACCGGCAAATCCAGCTCTCCATCCAGTACGAAATCGCCAAAAACGGCACCAGCAACAGAATCGCCGCCAGCGGAATCATCCAGTAAAGCTGGCTCTCATAAGGCGCCAGCCACGGCGCCTGCATCGCCACAAAAACCAGCTTGCTCAACGGCCCCGGCGGATGCGCCCCCTTGAACATCGTCTCGCTGTATGGCTTGAATAGCGCCTCATAACCCGCTCCCACCACGTACTCGCAACCCACCAGCGCCGCCCACGTCATCGGAATCCCCACCACCGTCGATGCAAGATTCGCCACCGTCAAACCCAGCCCCGCCTTCCGCGCATCCAGCTTCTTCAAGGAAGCCCGCACCACTAAAAATTCGATCACAATCACCGGAATCAACGCCAGCACCAACGGAGGCCACTCCAGGACCAGCATCGGCACACCCGCGTCGGCAAAAATAAATATCACGAAACCGGCTCCCGGCGCGATTGACTGTGATGATGCACCGCCTGCTCTGCCGCCTCCAGCGCGTGCGTCAATTTCCTCACCGAGAAAAATACCAGCAGCCCGATCAGGAAAATTCCCATCAAACTGATCACAAAACTCTGCACCAGGATCGAATTCAGCGCCCGCGAATATTCCTTCTTGTTCGCGCTCACCTGCAACGCCCCGATCACATCCCCCTCCTCGTTCCGCAACACATTATAAGCCGACAAATGCGGCTCCCCAAAAATCGTGATGTTGCCGCGAAAATTCTCCCCTCTTAGGAACATCGCCTCCTGCGCCGGCCCCGTCAGCTTCGTCCCCGTCGCCCGCGACCCGTCCGGCAGCCGGATATTCGTCGCCACCCGCGTCTCCCCCTCGAAAACAGTCGCATTCCCTCCCACCAGCGCGCTGATCCGGTCCACAAATGCCTCGTCCCCGTTCAGTACTGTGCTCCCTGCCATCAATTTTCCGCCTTTCACCTGCACCGGCTTCCCCAGTCGCTCCAATTGATCTTCCGCCACCCGCAGATGCACCTCCAGCTCCTCCTGGATATGCCCATAATAAGAGCGCGCGACCTCGTAATAAACCGCCGCAATCAGGCAGCAGCTCATCACTCCAATAAGCGCCGCGGTGCATAACGTGACTTTTGTTTGAATTTTCATATTTGTTATCACTCCGTTTTTATTTGCGCGTCTTTGCCTGCAGTTCCGGCATAGACCTCACCGAATAATTTTCCCACGACCGATCCCGCGTCCTTCCCGCCGTGCAGATCCTGGTCGAAGCCACCCTCGATCATCACCGCAAACGAATACTTCGGGTTCTCCGCCGGCAAAAATCCCACCATCCACGCAATCTGCCGCGGTTGCGTTTTCGATCCCACCTGCGCCGTTCCCGTCTTCGCCGCCACATGCATCCCCGGTATCTGCGCTGTCTTGCCCGTCCCCTCCTCGGTTACAGCGACCATCCCGTCAATTAATGTCCCCACCGACGGCGGCAGCGCGACTTTCCGGATATATTCGGATGGAAAAGCCTTCAATAACTGGCCGCTCGCATTCTCCAGTCGCATCGCCAGGCGCGGACGAAATAAAGTGCCGCCGTTCGCTATCGCCGCCATCGCGTCCGCCATCTGGATCGGCGTCGCCAAAACATCCCCCTGCCCCACCGATATATTAGTTAGATCCCCCGGCCCCATCGGTCGCTTGTGCGCAAGACGAATAAAAGTGTCGTCCGGCACAATCCCCTTCGACTCGCCCGGCAGAATAAATTGCGTCGGCTCCCCCAGCCCGAAATCGCGCGCCGTCGCAATCAGCGTGTCCCGCCCCGTCCGCAGTCCCAGGTCGAAGAAATAGGTGTTGAAGGATCGCGCCAGCGCCGCCCGGAATGAAACCGTTCCCTTTTCCAGCGGCAATTGATAACGCATGTTGCCCACGTCGAAATATCCCGGGCAATCAATCGTCCGCGTCGCGTCGAAAATATTGGCCCGCATCGACGCCAGGGTCGTGATGATCTTAAACGTCGATCCCGGCGGATTCGGCTGCCGATAAACCCGGTCCAGCAGCGGATTCTGCGGATCGTGCACCAGAGCTTGCCACCGGTCATAGGAAAGCGTCGGGATAAAACTGTTCGGATCATACGAAGGACGCGACTCCATCGCCACAATGTCCCCGCTATGCACGTCCATCACCACCACCGAGCCGATCCGCGCCCCCTCCAGCGCATGACCCGCCGCCTGCTGGATGCGCGAGTCGATTGTCATGCGCAGGTTCGCCCCCGCCGTCGCCTCGCTGTTGATTACGGCCATCTTCGCAAACCCTTCCGGCGTTGTCGCGATCGTCAGCCGGCCCTCTTTGCCCCGCAGATCCTTGTCAAAATATTGCTCCAGCCCGGCCGCACCCTGGTAATCGTCATAGATCACCTCTCCCGCCTGGTACTGCTTGCGATTGCGTCCCTGCGTCCGCTGCAAAAATCCCAGCACGTGCGCCAGCGAATCGCCCATCGGGTAAACCCGGCGCGGCGTCCCCTCCAGCGAAAATCCCTCCGCGCCAAGAGTCAGCTTCGGAAATTCCGCCACCTGCTCCGGCGTCAAGTTCTGCGCCACCAGGATCGGATGAAATCTCTGGAACTTGTAGAGCGACTTAAGATCCAGATCCGAAATATCCATGCTTCCATGCAGCCAGTTCTGCGCCAGTGCCAGCCGCTTCCGAATCCACGCCACCACCTCGTCGTCCGTATGCGCGACCTCCGGCGCGGGCCACCCCAGCACCAGGTTCTGCGACTGCGCCATCCCCGCGAATACCTTGCCATCCGCCGAATAAATCGACCCCCGCAACGGAGGCATCCGATACTCCGCCACCGCCGGAATCTCCTTCACCCCACCGTCAGCCTGTTCCTGCGCTGCTATCAGCGCCGAATTGTCCCCCGAGGAACTTCCGTACATCGTGCTCAGCCAGTTCGACCAGTCGGCCGGTTGCTCCACCTGCGATGTGCGGTTCTCCGTTTGCGCCTCGTTCAATTGGTCCTGTGTCAGGTAAACAAACAAATTGCCCGGTCCCGGTGTTAAAAATCCGAGCCCCTTGATCACCCCGCTCCGCCGATCCACCTCCACCTTGTTCAAGCTTTCCGGGATTGGAAACGACTCGCCCTGCGGTTCGTTCTGGATGATCTTCCGCACCATGTTTCCCCACACCGGCAACGCCGTCTGTGTCGCCAGCGCCTTCGATCCAATCGGCATCGATTTGTCGTAACCGACCCAAACCCCCGCCACCAGGCTCGGCGTATAACCCACGAACCACGCGTCCCGGTATCCCTCCGAATAACCCGTCATTCCCACCACCGGCGCCGGAAAACTGTAATTCTGCGTCAACTGGCTTCCCGTCCCGTCGCGAATCACCGATTGCAAAGTCAACGTCATCTGCTGCGCCACGATCGGATCCAGCAACGACGTGCCCGGCTCTTTCGCCGCTTTGTACATCAACTCCCCGTGCCGGCTCTTCACCGTATCGATCACATACGGCGGCGACCGCAACCCTCCATTGTCCAGCATTTGATAAAGCGACACCACTTCATACAACGTCAACGGTCCCAGTCCCCACGACGTCTCGCTTCCCAGTCGATGCGGCGGCTTCACACCGCCCGACGTCAACCAGTCCACAAAATGATCGATCCCCAGCTGCACCCCCACCCGCGTCGCGCACGCTTTGTTCGACAGCGCCAGCGCGTCCTGGATCATCAAAAATCGTTTCCCCGCGTTCTGCTCCGGCGTCCCCAGCCCGATCTCCTCCTCCCCGCCCTTCTCGCCACCGTCCGATGCCGACGCGTTGATCATCGACGCCGGATGCAACTTCAGCTGCTCGAACGCCAGCGCATAAAGAAAAGGCTGCAACAACGCCCCGTTTTCCCGCCGCGCCATTCGCACGCGGTCAAAAGGACTTTCCTTGTAATCCCGGCCGCCAATAAAGACGCGCACCGCGCCGTCGCTTGCGTCCAGCGCCACCGCCGCTACTTGAAGTTGATTTCCCGTCGTGCTGCTCGCCGCTCTTTGCAACAGAAGCTTCTCGTCAATTTCCGTCAGCTTGTTCATCACCTCCGCCTCCGCCGCTCGTTGCATCCCAATGTCGATCGTCGTCTGCACCGAGAGCCCCTGCGGAATTTCTTCGCCCTCGTCGAGATCCAGCGCATCCCTCAGCTCCTTGATCGACTGCGCCATGTAGTACGACTGCTCCCGCAGCGGCGTCTCCGGCGCCAGCGTCAGCGGCGCCAGCAACGCCTGCGCCGCTTCTGTCGGCGTGATCAAATTTTGCTGCGCCATCACATTAATGACAATGTCGCGCCGCCGCTTCGCCGTCTCCAGGCTCTTCCGCGGCGAAGCCGAGTTCGGCGCCCGGATGATCCCCGCCAAAGTCGCGCACTCCGACAAAGTCAGATCCTTCGCCTCCTTCCCGAAATAACCCTTCGCCGCCGACGCCAGACCGAAGTGCCCCTTCCCGAAATAAATCCGGTTGAGATAATAATCCAGGATCTGGTCCTTCGTGTACGCCTTCTCGATGCGCCGCGCCAGGAACGCCTCCTCCAGCTTCCGCTCCAGCGTCTTCTCAAAGCGCCCGATCACGTGCTTCGCCAGCTGCTGCGTGATCGTGCTCGCTCCCTGCGACCGCCTCAGCGTCTTCGCGTCCACGTAAATCGCCCGGAGCAACCCCCGGTAATCAATGCCCCCGTGCTTGTAAAAATGCCGGTCCTCGATCGCCACCGCCGCGTGCCGCATCTGCTCCGGAATCTCGTCGTGCTTCAATAAAGTCCGGTCCTCCACGAACAAATGACCGATGTCCTCCCCGTGCCGGTCGTAGAAGATCGTCGTGACATTAAAATCATCCAGGGTTTTCAGGTCGTACGATTCCGCCTTCACATAATAAGGCCTCAGCCATTGCACGACCGAAATCAACCACAACGTCGCGATCAAAAAAATCAGCCCGCCCAGCGAACTGAGAACGTGCTTTCGAGTGGTAATGGATTTTTGAATCACGACGGAAAATTTCCCTGGCGAGTTTGATCACTCCCCGAAACCTTGCCGACGAAAGCTCCACGACATCAGACGCGGCCTGCTCATCGCGTTCCTTGCTCCGGCGCTGCCCCGCGCAAAGTGATCGTTGAATCGGCCTTGACCGGCGCTGCCCCCGGCTGCCCCAGCGCGTTCGCTTGCGGAATCTCCTCTGGCACATAAATGCTTGCCGGCGGCGCATAACCAAGCTGCCCGCATAGGCTCCCCAGCAGCGCGCACCGCCAATACTGCCGCAGCCCTTCCAGCCGGATATCATTGTCCTCCGAGGCCCGCAGGTTCGACGCGACCTCATATATCAAATCAAGCGTCGACGTATCAACCCCCGCGTTCGCCGCCATCTGGATGCCGCGTCGCGCACCCGTCTCCGCGAACTGCAGCATATTCTGCAACGCCAGCCGGTTGCTCACGTTCCACTCCAGCGTGGCCGCGTCGAACGTGCCTCCGAGATACAAATACTTTTGGTCCAGCATCGAGACTTCGCAATATTGATTCACGAGCGTCATGCAGCGCGCCGCCTCGCTCAGGCTCACCGGCACAACCGGCGGTTCCGGCGGTTTCGGCGGACTGTACTCGTTTCCCGGCGTGAATCCCACCTTCTCCGTTTTCGGTTGCTCCTTCACCTCCACCACTTCCTTCTCGCGTTTCTGCTGCGTCCACTCCAGCTGCGCGTCCCGCAGCACCCGCGCAAAAGTGGAAACGCGCGGATCAAATATCAGGCTCTCGCCGAACGAAGCCGCGCGCGATTTCAACCCCTGCGTAAAAAGCTCCGCCCGCCCCAGCTCCGCCGGCAATAACTGCTGCAGCATCATCGCCGCCCGGTTGTAAACCGGGACTTCATCCTTCGCTACCAGCAACGAATAATCCTCCTGGTAAAAACTTTTTTCCGCCATCTGGAATTCCGCCCCCTCGACCGCGTCGATCAGCATCGTCTGCGCCAGTAATTTCTGCTGCGGCGTCGAATCGGATCGCGCATCGAACGCCTGCCGCGCAATGATCTGCGCCCCTTCCACCGACGCGTTCAACTTGTAGAGCCAGTCGCTCTCTTCCGCCAGGACCACCGCGCTTTGCAGCTCGTTCTTGTCGATCGCCGGATGCGTCATCCGCGCCGTCATCAGCTTGCGCACATTATTCGCCCGCTCATCAAATGCCGCCCGGTCAAAATGTTCCTCGCTCCGTTTTCCGTCCGTCATCCCGTTCACTTCCGCATGCGCCTCCCGCAAAAGCTTGTAAGCCGCATACGGTTGCCCGGCGCGAAAAGCGTCCAGCCCAAGATTGTAGGCCGTAATGATTTTTCGCCATAAAATCTGCTCGCTCGGTTTGTACGTCTTCAATTTCTCGCTCGCCAGCGGCCACGTCGCGCTCTCCCCGCGCAAAAGAGTTTCCTCCGCCCGGCATTTCGCCTCCAGCGCGACAAAAAGCTGGTTCGAATAGCGTGGCGAATTTTCCACCGCCACCGTCGGCGGCAATTTCCGGCGCAGCGCCGCCTCCGTCGCCTCCACCAGATCGTCCACCAGCACGCATTCCATCCCCAGCTTCAACGCCAGCGACGGAATATTAATGACCTCCCCGCTCGGCGTCACTTCGCTCCGCTGCAAATTCGGAATGATGATCCGCTTGATCCCGCCCGCCGCCGCCGCTTCCACCCGCGCCGCCAGGTGACCCACCAATCCGAACGATCCGTCGGGATTCAGTCGCCCCAGCACGATCGTATCCGCCGGGAACAACGCGTTCCCTGCCGTCGCAATCATCCCGATTGCCAGCGCCCCCTCGTTCCCCGATGCGTCGCCCTCCGGAATTTCCGTTACCGTCCATTTGCACGATGTCCACGGCTGCTGCCACGCGATCGCCCCCGTCAGCGCAGAAATCCACAATTGCGACCGGAACGAATCGAACAAAACGTCCTCGCCCTGCTTATCAAATTCAAATTTCAATCCTTCACCCACCGCGCCCGTGCTCGCCAGGTTGTCCCACCGCAACTTCACCCACGCCAGCTTCATCGTGTCGGTGTTTTTTTCGTTCATGATCAACGGCACGCGCTGGCCCACTGGATGCAGGCTTTTGACCAGCAACAAAGACGTCTGCCCCCACGAACTCACGAGCGAACAAAAACAAAGGCACACCGCCGCCATCCCCGGCGTCAGGTTCGCGACAAAATTCTTCCGCCCGGCCCGGAAGCCGATTCCAATTACTGAAAAATTAATTTTTGATTCCATTTCCGTCTAATGCCCCGTCTCAAGTCGTCTATTGCGAGATGCCTCGAGGACAACGGGAAACATTAACAGACTCCTTGCGTTAAGGGCTATCAAAACATGAGGGTGCCCCTAAGCAAAACACCCCATTGTAAGATCGCCAATCCCCGATCAATCTCCTACGATGATACTATGCAGATAAATCCCCTATCGGCATTAGGGATCACGCGAATCACCCCATGAAACCCGCACTACCCGGCGTCCTCGCGATAAACGGCGGCTCCTCCAGCATCCGCTTCACCATCTATGAAGTTGGCAGCCTGCGCCCTCGACTCCATGGCAAAATCGATCGCATCGGCCTGCCCGGCGCGAATTTAATCGTCACCAATCCAACTGGGAAATCCCAGCCCGCGTGCCCCGTTCCCGCCGCCAACCACAGCGCGGCAGTCGCCTTCCTTCTCAAGTGGCTCGAGTCACAGCCTATCTTCGCCTCGATCCATGCCGTCGGCCATCGCGTCGTTCACGGCATGAAACATTCCCACCCCACGCGCATCACTCCCGGGCTCCTCGCTGAACTCCGCCGCATCGTCCCCTACGATCCCGATCACCTCCCGCACGAAATCGCCCTCATCGAGGCGTTCGCGCAGCGCCATCCCAAGTTGCCCCAAGTGGCCTGCTTCGACACCGCGTTCCACCGCACCATGCCGCCCGTTGCCAAATTACTGCCGATCCCCCGCCGTTACGCCGCCCGAGGCGTCGAGCGCTACGGCTTTCACGGTCTCTCTTATGCTTACTTAATGGAAGAACTCCGCCGCCTCCACCCCCGCGCCGCGCAAGGTCGCGTCATCCTCGCTCACCTCGGCAATGGCGCCAGCCTCGCCGCCGTCCATCGTGGTAAAAGCGTCGATACCAGCATGGGTTTCACCCCCGCCGCCGGACTCGTCATGAGCACCCGCACCGGCGATCTCGACCCCGGCATCGTTTACTACCTCGCCCGCGTCGAAAAAATGTCCGCCGCCAAATTTCAACAAATGGTCAACCACGAATCCGGCCTCCTCGGAGTTTCCGGCACCAGTTCCGACCTGCGCGATCTCCTCGCCCGCAAAAAAGATTCCCATGCCGTCGCCGCCGTCGATCTCTTCTGCTATCAGGCCCGGAAATGGATCGGCTCCTTCGCCGCCGCGCTCGGTGGACTCGATACCCTCGTCTTCTCCGCCGGCATCGGCGAAAACTCATCCATCATCCGAAAACGCATCTGCCATGACCTCGATTTTCTCGGCATTAAGCTGGATCCAAAGCGCAACGCCAAAAATGCCCCTCTCATTTCCACCAATGGCAGCCCCGTCAAAGTGCGCGTCATCCGCACTGACGAAGAACAAATGATCGCCCGTTCCGTCACCCGCCTTCTCAATCTCAACTCAATCAGGAGACCTAGATCATGAAAACCAATACCCTCACACCCGAATTGCTCGAAAAAATGGACGCCTACTGGCGCGCCGCCAACTATCTCTCCGTCGGCCAGATCTATCTCGCCGACAATCCCCTCCTCAAAAAGCCGCTCGCGCTCACCGACGTCAAACGCATGCTCCTCGGTCACTGGGGCACCACTCCCGGCCAGAACTTCATCTACGCCCACTTGAATCGCGTCATCAAAAAATATGACCTCGATATGATTTATGTCTCCGGTCCCGGCCACGGCGGTCCCGTCGTCACCAGCAACACCTACCTCGAGGGAACCTACAGCGAAATCTATCCCAACATCAGCCAGGATGAAGCCGGGCTCAAAAAATTCTTCAAGCAATTCTCCTTCCCCGGCGGAATCCCCAGCCATGCCTCGCCCGAATGTCCCGGCTCCATCCACGAAGGCGGCGAACTCGGCTATTCGCTCAGCCATTCCTTCGGCGCCGTCTTCGACAATCCCGGTCTCGTCGTCGCCTGCGTCGTCGGCGATGGCGAAGCCGAGACCGGCCCGCTCGCGACCTCCTGGCATTCCAACAAATTCCTCAACCCCGCCACCGATGGCGCCGTCCTGCCCATCCTCCATCTCAACGGCTACAAGATCGCCAACCCGACCATCCTCGCCCGCATCACCCGCGAAGAATTGGAACAATTGCTCCACGGCTACGGCTGGACGCCTTACTTCGTCGAGGGACATGAACCCGTGCTCATGCACGAAGCCATGGCCACCGTCCTCGACACCGTCGTCGAGCAGATCAAAAAAATCCAGCACGACGCCCGCGCCAACAGCAACGTCACCCGTCCGCGCTGGCCGATGATCGTCCTCAATTCACCCAAAGGTTGGACCGGGCCAAAAATCGTCGATGGCGTTCAGATCGAAGGCACCTTCCATTCCCATCAGGTTCCCATCTCCGATCCCTCCACCCACCCCGGGCATCTCCAGCTCTTGGAAGACTGGCTGAAAAGCTACAAGCCGCAGGAACTCTTCGATAAAAATGGCCGCCTCAAGCCCGAGCTCGCCGACCTCGCTCCTAAAGGCGAAAAACGCATGGGCGCAAATCCCCACGCCAATGGCGGCATTCTCCTGCGCGATCTCCGCATGCCCGATTTCCGTGACTACGCCGTCGATGTCCCCTCACCCGGCGTGAACGGCATCGGCGACACCCACGTCCTCGGCCGTTTCCTCCGCGATGTCGTGAAGCTGAACGACGAAAAGCGAAATTTCCGCATCTTCGGCCCCGACGAAACCATCTCCAACGGCCTCGAAGCCGTCTTTGAAACCACCCAACGCCAATGGGAAGCCGCCACCGTCCCCAACGACGAGTCGCTCGCCCCCGTCGGTCGCGTCATCGAAATGCTCAGCGAACACCAATGCGAAGGCTGGCTCGAGGGCTATCTCCTCACCGGCCGCCATGGCCTCTTCAACTGCTACGAAGCCTTCATCCATATCGTCGATTCCATGTTCAACCAGCACGCCAAGTGGCTCAAAGTCACCGCGCATCTTCCATGGCGGCGCAAAATCGCCTCGCTCAACTATCTCCTCGCCTCACACGTCTGGCGGCAGGATCACAACGGCTTCACCCATCAGGATCCCGGCTTCATCGATCACGTCGTCAACAAAAAGGCCGAGGTCACCCGCGTTTACCTCCCGCCCGATGCCAACTGCCTCCTCTCCGTCATGGACCACTGCCTCCGCAGCCGCCACTACGTCAACGTCGTCATCGCCGGCAAACATCCCGCGCCTCAATGGCTCTCTATGGAGGCCGCCGTCAAGCATTGCACCGAAGGCATCGGCATCTGGCGCTGGGCTGGTAACGATCAGGATGCCGAGCCCGATGTCGTCATGGCCTGCTGCGGCGACGTCCCCACCCTCGAGACCCTCGCCGCCGTCTCCATCATGCGCGAACATCTGCCCGACCTCAAAATCCGCGTCGTTAATGTCGTCGATCTCATGAAGCTTCAGCCTCAGAGCGAACACCCGCACGGCTTAAGCGACCGCGACTTCAACGAACTCTTCACCACCAACAAACCCGTCATCTTCGCCTTCCACGCCTATCCGTGGCTTATCCATCGCCTCACCTACCGCCGCAAAAATCACAACAACATCCACGTCCGCGGCTATAAAGAAGAAGGAACGATCACTACTCCGTTCGACATGACCGTCCTCAACGATCTCGATCGTTTCCATCTCGTCATGGACACCATCGATCGCCTTCCCCAAACCGGTACGAAAGGAGTGAACCTCAAGCAACAGCTCGAGGACAAACTCATCGAGCATAAAAACTACATCGAAAAATTCGGCGAAGATCTCCCCGAGGTCCGCAACTGGAAATGGGGCGCTCCCAATCCCCTCAAACCCGCCTGAACTTTGGGATGCGGTCCTCTGGCTCAGGACCGACGAACGACGAATCCAAGCAATCCAAGTCCGCCAATCAGCATCGCGCACGTCGAAGGCTCGGGCGATGGCGTAAGCAAAAAGGGTTCATCATCGCCGTCGGGATCAACGCCATTGCCTGCGATATCCCCATTGTCACCTATCCCGGTGGCTACATTGACTGTCCAATCCGTGCCACTCGCATCGAGCAGTGTCGTGAGATCAATCATCACCCCGCCCGTATACAGAAAGGCGTGATCTCGCCCACTGGCGGTAGTGGAGTCACCAACGATGTCTCCGTTGCTGTCGATGTCCCACGCTTCGCTGTAGGTTCCACCGAGGGTGCCAAGATCCGTCATCACGCCGCCCGTATAACTGAACGCATGTTGATTTCCATTCGCAAGCGTTGAAACACCGACGATGGTTCCGGCATTGTTAAGGTTGTACGCGTAGCTGTAGGTCCCTCCCAGCGTGCCAATGTCGGTCATCACGCCGCCCGAATAGCTGAAGGCGTGATCTTGTCCACCGCTGGTATAGGAATCGCCAACAATGGTTCCGCTGTCGTTGATGGCCAGGGCTTCGCTGGTGGCTCCGCCGAGAGTGCCGATATCGGTCATCACGCCGCCGGAATAACTGAAGGCGTGCTGCGCAGCATTTCCAGTGGTGTAGGAAAAACCGGCGATGGTTCCAGCGCTGTTAATACCAAGAGCATCGCTGTATGATCCACCTAAAGAGCCGAGATTGGTCATCACCCCTCCGGAATAACTGAAGGCGAGTGGTTCTCCGAATGGAGTGATATTGGCATCGCCGACAATCGTTCCACTGTTGTTGGCTTTGTTGCCGAAGCTGGTGTTTCCTCCACCCATGGTACCGAGATCGTTCAACACGCCGCCGGTATAGCTGTAGCCGTGATCTATGTTTCCGGGATACTCGGAATCGCCAATCACGTTTGTTCCATCAGGGCTCATGCCGTTAGCTTCGCTATACGATCCACCGAAGTTGCCGATATCGGTGACGCTATAAAGCTGGGCGTAAATCGGAGATGCCAGAATCAGCCCGGTCAACGCAACGAGAGCGGCAATTCTGAATTTCATGCCCTGCGCTCCGCGTGAAGTTTGCGCCGACGAACGACTAAACCGAACAACCCAAGGCCGCCGATCAGCATCGCGCAGGTCGAAGGCTCAGGCACGGGATTCAACAGAAAGGCATCCGTTTGGCCGCTCGGGTTGACACCGTAGCCAACGATCTGGCCGTTGTCGTTCAGGGCCGTGGCCACTTCTAACGTCCAGCCCGCGCCACTGCCATCAAGCACCGAATTCAAATCGATCATGACGCCGTCGATCACGGTGAAAGCATATTTACTGGCTCCCCATCCATCGACCGACCCGCCGCCCACGATTTGGCCGCTGCTATTGATGGCATATGCGTTCGTATAGTAGTAGCCATAGAGAGTGCCGAGGTCGGACATCGTCCCGCCCGAAAAGCTGAAGGCATGAGTATTTGGATATGGGTAAATATCGGCGCTCCCGACGATGGTTCCAGCGTCGTTGATGCCCATGGAGTCGCTGTTGGGCCCGTCAAGCGTGCCGAGATTGGTCATCACGCCGCCCGAATAGGAGAAAGCGGTCCAAGTATCGCCCGGTCCCGTATCCGCTTCACCGACGATGGTTCCGCTGCTGTTAATGCCGTTGGCTAAGCTGCGGTCTCCACCCAGTGTGCCCAGGTCGGTCATCGTTCCGCCCGAATAGACGAACGCGTGAAACATATACCCGGTGCCGTCGCCGATGCCGACGATAGTCCCGGCGTTGTTGATGGCCGATGCGCCGCTGTAAGTTCCGCCCGCCATTGTGCCGAGACTGACCATGCCGCCGGCGGTGGTGTAACTGAAGCCGTAAGAAGTGGCATCTCCGTTAGTGTTGGCAGTGCCAACGATGGTTCCGGCGTTGTTGATGGCACTGGCGGAGCTGTAGGTTCCACCGAACGTGCCGAGATCGACCATTCCTCCCGCCGTCGTATAACTGAAAGCATGGTCGCTGGTGCCATCAGCGAGAATGGCGTCTCCCACAATAACACCGGAATTGTTTATGCCATAAGCCGTGCTCCCGTATCCCCCCGAATTCCCACCCAGGGTCCCCAGATCGGTCACACTATAAAGTTGGGCGTGGACTGAAGAAGCCAGAATCAGCCAACTCAATGCAAACGCGGCAAACGGCTTCACAAGTTAATATCGATTAACAATCGACTTGCGTCAAATGAACCACTAAAACCCATTGGCTATGAGCAACTAACAACCGTTTAGAAAACGATCAAAGTGACTGTGCTCAATTTATCATCCCGAGACAATGTGCCTGCAAGCCACCCTGCGGTTCCAGTGTCGAGGAACCTGGCTACAC
>Ga0206931_1052_pt1 | contig 37851 bp, 29 predicted proteins | sample Alteio_BWOrgHeat_17_FD_152946 | JGI IMG/M metagenome (GOLD analysis project Ga0206931, IMG submission 152946) | Enriched cells from forest soil in Barre Woods Harvard Forest LTER site, Petersham, Massachusetts, United States -... | ecosystem: Environmental > Terrestrial > Soil > Temperate forest >...
GAATTCTTTCAAAGCGTTCAGAACATCTAGATTGCTGACCACACCGCGTCGATAATCTTGCGCTTGAGCGTTATAATTCTCCTCGGATAAAAGCGCCGCTTCACGCAGCTGCACAGCTTGGGCAACACCAGCATTGAAATTATTTAATGCAGTGCGCACATCTTGATCCGCCGTACGCTGCAATTCGTCCACATTCAATTCGCTTGTCCGTACGAGTTCTTTCTGTTCGCGGATTCGGGATAAAATCAAGCCGCCGTCAAAGAGCGGCATCTCAATTTGAAGTGTGAAGCCCCAATCATCTTGATTGAAGGGTGGATCGCGTGTAATCGCCACATTGCCATTGAGCGTTACCACGGGCAAGAGATCGCCCTTGGCGGCAGAGAGATTTCGGCGCGCCTGACGTTCCGACTCGACCAGCGCCAGGATATCAGGGCGCGCACCACTTCGCTGTAGATATGTTTCGAGTTGTTCAGAGTCTGGAAATTTTTGCGTTTCCTTGAGTTTGATATCTTTGGCGGGGATCCCAAGATAGAACGCCATCAATTCCTTGGCAGCGCCGAGCAATCCTCGCGTCTGTTCAATCGTTACCTTCGCATTGGCCAGGTCAGCCTGAGCCTGCAGCTGTTCTGCAGGACGAGACCTTCCCAGCTGCACCCGCAGTTTTAATTCAGTTTCCCGATCCTCCAGAGCCTTCGCTTCATCGGCAAGAATGACCAGGTCGCCTTCATTGGAAAGAATTTGATAAAATGCAGCGGCCACATTCTGGTAAAGCGTTTGGTAAGCACGGCTGAGGCTATATTTTTGCGATGCTATAGCAGCATCATTCGCTCCTACTTGATTATAATTTTTGAAGCCGTTAAAAATAGTCTGCACAAGTGTGATTTGGGTTGAGGATGAATAAGGGCCGTTAATGGCGAATCCATTCGAGCCAGTTCCATTTAAAAATGAAGCGTTCTGCGCTTGAATCGGGTTGGCCGAAACGCCGCCACCAAAGCCATTGTTACTCTGGTAATTCTGGGAATTAACGATGCTGATGGTGGGAAACAGATTCGCCACGGCTTGAGAAAATTGCGTCTGAGCCACACGGATCCCTTGTTCGCTGATCTTTAATGTGTCACTACGCACGGCAGCGAGACGGAAGCATTCTTCCAGATTGATCGCCGATGAGTCGCCCCGGCTCGCCTCGAGCGGGGAATGGAGCGCAACACGAGAAGGCGGGGCTTCGCCCGGTCCCGGCGCACTCAGAGGAACCGGAATGGCTGGTGTGGGAGTGGTCGCAGGAACTGATGAAGTCACGGGCGTTGGAGGAATCGCCGTCTGACCAGAGGCTGCGGCGGACGATCCTGATTCTGGCGATTGGATTTCCCCTCGAGCGAATGGGTTTAAGCTGAATAGAAGTATCAATATAGTGAGGGTTCGCGCTAGCCCGCCACCGGCGCTCTTGGTAGAACGTTCTTTCTTCGCGCCGGCGCCTTCCATGAATATTTTCATGAGTTGACGTGGATCGGCAGCGGGACGACAGGGCCCGCGACCACTCAGCAATTCCGAGACGATGCAATAATTCATGTGTGCCCAGAAAGAAGAAGCCAGTTCACTAGGCTCGAAGCGATCACTGAAATAACCGTCGCGGATGCCATTGGACATCAACTCCTCGATAAATTCGAAATTCCGTTTTACTTTGTCCATACACTTAAGGCCGGGTGGAACTTCGTCCTTGGCCGCAAACGCCACCGCAAAACAAAGGCGCATCAAGTCCTTGCGTCGATGAGCGCATTCGACCAATTGGACGATCATTTCCACCAACTGTTCCACCACAGTTTTGTCCGGTGAAATGGCTCTCTCCATGACTTCGAAGCGTTCGTCCATGGATTGATCCACAAGCGCTTGGAAAAGGCCCTGTTTACTCTCGAAGTAATAGTAGAGTGTGGGTTTGGTGATACCTGCCTCTTCAGCAACGTCATTCACTGACGTTCCGGCATAGCCTCGATTGGCGAAAAGCTTGAGCCCAGCTTCGAGAATACGCTGGCGTGGATCGACCTCAGGTTTGTTCACCCCCTGAATTAAGTTCATCCCATGTCCCTGCGTCAATATTTATCTACCGAACGGTAGGTAGGTTCTTGTTTTCTCCTCTTGGATTGCTCTGGGCCAGTGGGAAAGCGGCTTCTCTGAGTTTTGATTAAATAGACAAGCTATAATTTATATTTAATTAAAATTAGAGATTTCTCCTGTGTGTATCTCGCTCGATTCTTCTTAAATATCCGCTCAAAAAATTTTGCCTAGTTGTTGATTTGGAGAAATGAGCGTGATTTCTCCCAGCATCTAATTTCTCTTCTCTGCAAAGGAGAATTTTCCTCTTTTGGAAAACTACTATTCATTGGTTGGCATGGTTTAAGCCTATTCGATAAGTCGATGAAGACGGGAGTTAAAACAAAGGCGACTCGCAAGAGCGCAACAAGGACGAATATGAAAGCTAACGGGGTTAATCTCTATCAAATATTCAAGGTCGTGGCTCTTTGCCTGGTGATTCTTCCGGCCATTGGATCGGCCAAGGATGACAGCCATGAGCTGGCGATGAATGCCCATATCCGCGGCAAGGGTCGCTGGAATACGTGCGATATGTTTGCGCGCGATCTTTGCCAGCACATGGCTTGTGCGGGCACAGAGGCGCATTATGTGGTGTATGATTGGCAGGATGATTTTCATGGCACGGGTCGTCATGCGTTTGTGGTTTATCGCGATTCCGATGGGCGTTACTGGGGCATGGATAACCGGAGCGTGGCCCCGAAGTGGCTCTCCGGCCAGGACCCGGTCGAATGGGTAGCTTCTTTCGCCGGGGATATTGCGGCCAAGTTCGTAGATGCGTGGCGGACGACTTCGGGAGATAGTTCTTCTGAGGACGCCTCGGCGTACGCTGTGAGTCTGCATGCGCGGAAGTTCGCGAAGTTGGTCCTGGCCCCTAACCCCACAACTATTCCTTAATATGTATACAATCGATATTGAACCCGATGTTGAGATGGAACCCCTGGTGAGCGAAGCCAATTTGGGATTCATGGTGAGGACGGAGCATAGCGCTTATAAGAAATATTTCCGGCAGGATCGCCTGACGGAGAATCCGGTGACGTTCCCGCTGAAGCATGGAGTCCTGGCCGCGCGCTTTGTGTCGGTGTGGGAAATGATCTCGAAGAAATAATTCCGCTGGTAGTTCATAAAAAACCCCGGGCCGTGCATCATGGACGCGGCCCGGGGTTTTGAATTAATGCCACTTAAATCGCGGCAAAAACGACTTACTGTTTTTTGACTGGCGTGGTGGCAGCAGCAGGTTTCACGTCAACGGTGGCGGCAGCCATCGTGTACTGGATGGTGACTTTCGAGCCGACTTTGAGGTCGCCGGTGATTTTGGTGGCGGCATCCTTGGCGATTTCCCAGCGTTCCGTTCCCTTGGTGATAACGATCGAAGTATCGGTCACTTGTACGACGGGACCGGTTACTTGATACGTCTTCGATGCGGCCGCGGAAGCGGAACCGATCATCAGTACGAGGGCGCAATAGGTTAAGACGATCCATTTCATGTGTGTTTTCATAATTATCTCCGTTTTCCTGATGTCTATAGGGCTCATTGAGAGGGGAGGCAACCTATGATTTTTGGGGAAGTTCCTACTGTAGGGCGTAAGGGCCGATAAAATACCATAATATGATATTGACAAAGATTAACGATCTATGTATCTTCGCGAATCGTTTAAATAACTTAACTACATAACTCGTTGATAACAAATGAAAAATAACTTTGCACAGATTAATAAATATTGCCAATTTATAATAATTTTGAGCTTTTTAGGCTACTTTGGAACCTCCATTTCGAGGGCGGCTGATAATTCTCATGACATCGCTTTGGCCCTGAATATCTCGGGCAAAGCGGGGTTGAATAAGTGCGATTCTTTCGCGCGAGACCTTTTTCAGCGGATCAATAATGCCGGCGGCGAGGCGACTTATGTGGTTTATGACTGGGTGGATGAGAATCGGTCGTCGGGACGTCATGCTTTTATCGTGTATCGGGATTCGAAGGGTAATTACTGGGGGATGGATAATGTACGGCATAATCCCAAGTGGTTGGATGGGAAAACGCCGGCGGAGTGGGTGCAGAATTTTGCGTCGGGTGTGGAGTCGCGCCTGGTTTATGCACACACGAATGTGTGGTTGGTCGGTTGTTACGCGGATTTCGAGCATGCGGCGCAGGTTCCGACTGAAGAGCGGAGTAATGCGATTGCGTTGTATATGCCGAACACGGGGCGGACGATTCCATAGGTTGTTTTGTTGGGTCTTAGATAACGCACAGGCGGGATAAGATCAATCGTTGCGGGTGGGTCTGTTTCTCCCCTCCAATCCCCTAGCCAAAGAATGGCTTACACCCGATGCCAGGAATGTTTTTGAACTGGTAGGATTGGGCATGATGAAGAAGGAATTTTCGGTGTTATTGGCGTACGGCGCATTGGGGTTGTTTCCGGTGATGGCACAACAGCCGGCAACGGCGGCGGCGGCCGGCGCAACGACATCGGGTACGACATCTACGACGAGTGCGACGACGACTCCGGCGAATCCTCCAGCGGGATCGACAGCCACGGGGAATGTGACTTCGACGATCGCGGCGACCCAGGCGGCGATGGCGCAGCGTCAGGGTGGTTTGAGCAGCAATGGATCGACTTCATTTAATCCGGCGACAGGAACGGGCGTTTTCAATTCGAGCGGGGCATTTCAGAATCGATCCACCGGAACGGGGATTAATGGAACGACTGGAACGGGCATTCATACGGGCACAGGGACTGGCATTAATGGGCCGACGGGAACCGGCATCAATGGCACGACGGGGGCGGGGGTTAATACGGGAGTTTCAGGAACCACAACGGGCGCAACGGGAACGGGGGTTAGTGGATCGACTGGAACCGGAACCGGAGCGACGGGGACCGGGGTTAGTGGTTCGACCGGAACCGGGACCGGAGCGACGGGGACCGGGGTTAGTGGGTCAACTGGAACTGGAACCAGTAAGTGACAAATAACGGAACATCTGATAGGATCATAATTCTATGAAAACCTTTATCTCAGTAATCTTGTCCTGCGTTATCGTGGGATTGATGCCTGTGTCGGCGACGCCGGCGGGCACTTATTCGGGCGCGGCTGAGGAGCCGAGCTTGTTGGGCAATTACAGCGAGAATCCGCAGCAGGCCGCTGTGGATCAAAACAGCTCAAGCAAAACTGCGACGACGCATAAGACGACGACGCATCGTCATACGGTGCACACGGTCAAGACGACGACAACGACTCCTGGTACGCCAAGTTCGACTCCGAACGCGAGCGCAACGACTCACTAGTTAGTAGCCAAAAACAGATCGGGCGGCTGGTTCGGTGGGAACCAGCCGCCCGATTTTTTGTGTCGTGAGTTGTCGGAATTACATCGTGTAGAAGAATTCTTCGCGGACGATTTGTCCGTTCTTCACGGTGTAGAGGCAGATTTCCTCCATCTTAAATCGCTTTTTCTCGGGCTTAAATGTGACATCGATTTTGTAGAGGGTGGTGAATTTATCGTCGTTGGGGAACGGGCCGACGATTTCGGCGCTGTGGACTTCGTGGTTCTCGGCCCACCATTTGCTTTTGGCCTTCACCTTTTCTTTGCCTTCGGTTTTCTTGTCCATGCCAGGAGGCGCGCCAGCTTCGATGCTGACGATATCCTTGGCGTAGAATTGTTCGATCGCTTCGTCGTTTTTGCCTTTGCGGCAGAGGTCGACGAGTTTTTTACCGACATCGAGTGCTGTCATGATGATCTCCTTTGTGGGTTGTTGATAATCGAGATGAGTCTATCTGGGTAAAGAGAGGGAAGCAATCGGGGAAAACCCCACATGTGGGGTAAATTCGAAGCACGAAATCCGAAACTCGAAACAAATTCAAATTTTCAAAGGTACAAAAGTTCGAAATCCGAATGGGGCAATCAATTCGGAAGCGGAACTTAAATAAGGTTTTAGGGGCTTAAAATTTGTTTAGTGCGCCTGAGAATGAGCTTTTTCTCCGCTTCTTTGAGTTTTCTTCTTTGTTTTCATTTTCTTTTAAATCTTTTTTTCGTTTTGTTTTAAAAGTAAGGTCGAGTGGCGCTGCGGAAATCCCTGGCAATTGTTTAAACTGAGCACTTGGACGGGTCTGTCTGTGCTCCGGCTTTCGAGGGCAATCGGTGCCGGCCTTCAGACTTCCGCATACGCCACCCATTTGTTCTGGAACCAGGTAGCCTGCAGAGCGACGGGGAAGTGCCCTCCCACGTGGTAGCGGTCTCGTCCTGTACCAGATCAAAAAAGTGCCTTACTTTTCTGTCCACCACACAACATAGAAAATAGGCGGAAAAAGAACAATAATTGCGAGTGAGAACGAATTATACCGCCGCTGACCACGAATCCGCCAACGCCTCAGCTTGTTGGAGAACAAGAGCTATGGCTTCTTCCTGACCTTCAGGCGGATATTTATATTTGCGGAGCAGTCTCTTGATAAGGAGTCGCATTTTAGCACGAACGCTATCTCGCACCTGCCAGTCCACCGTTGTGCTTTCGCGTAATTTACCAGACAGCTCAGTTGCTAATTGTTTCAGAGTGGCATCACCCATTTCCCATAAAACCTCGGGACGTTCAGCTAAGGCGTCATAGAATGCAACCTCATCGGGGTTCAGATGTAATTCTTCATGACGTTTGAGCGCGGTCTGAAAATCTTTGGCCATTTCAATCAATTCTTCAATGACTTGAGCCGTTTCAATAGCGCGGTTGTGATACTTGCGGAGTGTTTCTAAAAGGCGGTCCGTGTACTTTTTTTGCTGAACTAAATTGCTACGTGTATGTGAGCGAATTTCATCCCGTAATAGGCGTTCTAGAAGTTCAACAGCAAGATTCTTCATCGGCGTTGAACGGACATCTTCCAGGAATTCGTCAGATAGAAGGCCAATATTCGGTTTTCCTAAGCCAGCTAATGCGAAAATGTCATTTACACCTCCAGCAATAACCGCATTGTCGAGAATCTGTTTAAGAGCGGAGCTTTTTTTGTCTTCCGTCAGCTTGCGATCGACTAATGTATGTTTTAATAGAACTGCTTTAATAGCAGAGAAAAATGCAATTTCTGTTCGCAATGCAGCAGCCTCGTCTAGCGTGCCGCAAAGTGAGTAAGATTTCGCGACAGATGCCATAACATCAAGGAACCGTTTTTTACCGTCCTTTAAACCAAGGAGATAATTTGAGGCGGGCACTAAAAGACCAATAGCGTTCGTTTCAAACTGACCGTAGTCAAAGCCGTGGAACATACCACGAACCACATCCAGCTTTTCGATAAGAATTGAGAGAGCTTCTTTGACATCCAAAGTAGGTTGGCCCTTACCCTTAGCGTCGGTATAAATTCGCAATGCTTTTTTCAACTCAGCGGCGATACCGATATAATCCACTACGAGGCCGCCAGGTTTATCCTTAAAAACGCGATTTACACGAGCAATGGCCTGCATGAGATTATGACCATGCATTGGCTTGTCCACATACATGGTATGGCAACAAGGTGCATCGAAGCCGGTGAGCCACATATCGCGAACAATAACAATCTTCAGTGAGTCAGAAGGATCTTTGAACCGCCGTTCAAGGCGTTTCTTCTGGGCTTTAGTGTAAACGTGGGGCTGAAGGTGTGACTTGTCAGAAGCATTACCCGTCATAATGATGCGAATCACTCCATCCTCGGGATTGTAGCCAATCTCTTTACCGTTCTTGATCAGTTTTGTCCCCTGCCATTCAGGCCTCAATTTGATGATTTCATCAAAAAGGCTCACGCAAATGTCCCGGCTCATAGCGACAACCATGGCTTTGCCTTCCAGAGCGCTCGTGCGCGTTTCAAAGTGAGTGACTAAGTCCTGCGCAATTTCTTTGAGCCGAGGCTCGGCACCCACGAGCTTCGTGAGTTGAGTCCAGCGGCTCTTGACTGTCTCGCGAGCGGCAATGTCTTCCTCATCCTCAACAACTTCTTCAACATCTTTGTTGAGTTCATTAATTTTCGCCCGGTTGATGTCTAGTTTAGCAAGGCGACTCTCGTAATAAATTGGAACGGTAGCATTGTCGTTCTTGGCATCCTCAATGTCATAGATACTGACATAATCGCCAAAGACCCCGCGTGTATCTTTATCTTCAAGTGAGATTGGCGTACCCGTAAAGCCAATGAACGAAGCTTCCGGTAGCGCATCGCGCATGTGCTTTGCGTAACCAAATACATAGTCACCTTTCTGGTTCAGTTTAGCCTTAAGCCCGTATTGACTGCGATGTGCTTCATCCGAGATCACAACTACGTTTGAGCGATTGCACAATGGTGGATGCTCTTTCTCACCTTCTAGTAAGGAGAATTTTTGTACCGTAGTGAAAATAATTCCGCCTGATTGACGAGACGCAAGCATTTGGCGAAGCTGATCACGACTTTCCGCCTGTTCGGGCCTTTGTTTGAGCAAATCCTTTGCGCTGCAAAATTGTTCATAAAGTTGGCCATCAAGATCATTGCGATCGGTCACCACAACGAGTGTGGGATTGTTCATCTCGGGCTGTTGCAATAATTTTCCTGCGTAGTAACACATCGAAATGCTTTTGCCAGAACCTTGGGTGTGCCAAAAAACACCTGCCTTTCTCGAGCCGGGAATCACTTCTCGCCCATAAACCGCACGTTCCTCTTGCAGCCTGTTGTTGTTCACGATGGCGGAAGCAATCAAGGTTACTCGCACTGCTTCCCGGACACCGTGGAATTGATGGTAACCTGCGATTTTTTTAATTAAAGTGTCACCATCCTGCTCGAATAGGATGAAATAACGGATATAATCAAGAAAGAGATCGGGTCGAAAAAAGCCACGCACGACTTTCTCCAATTCAAATTCCAATAGTGGCTGGTCATTCTCATTGGCAATAGCTCGCCAGGGTAGAAACCATTCTGGCGAAGCGGTGAGCGAACCAACTCGTGCGCTCGTGCCATCGCTAATGACCAGCGCTTCGTTAAAGATTAGCAAGTCCTCAATTTCGTCTTTGTAAGTTTGAAGCTGATCGTAGGCTTGCCAGATATCTGCGGTTTCATCGGCAGGATTTTTTAGCTCGATAACGCTTAGAGGCAATCCGTTGACAAACACCACAATGTCTGGGCGGCGTGGCTTCTTGGTGCCGGTAACAGTAAATTGATTGACGACGACTAAGTCATTATTGTCGAGGTTCTGAAAATCAATTAGTTGTGCGTAGTCGGTTTCTTTTTCCCCGACAGTATTGGTAAATTCAATCCGCACGCCATCTATGAGCAGCCGATGGAAGGCGCGATTGTTTTGAGCGAGACCGGGATGTGTGCGCGTCGTGACAAGATGTACCACTTCTTCGATGGCCGAAAATGGCAGCTTGGGATTTAAACGCTTCGCTGCAGTGAGCAGTCTCTCCTTCAACACTACTGCGCGAAAATCTTCTCTCTCCGACGAAGCCCCTTCCGGCGCAATGTCCGCCCCGTGGATATAACTCCAACCGGTGTCTTGAAACCACTTGAGCGTTAGTTGTTCGAGTTGGTCTTCGGTGATCATTCAGTCCTCTAATAGTTTAAGAAAAAGTGCTTCTAGTGATTCATCATGATCGCCTTCTTCATACCAAATGGGGAAAATGTTCGCTTCCGAAAGATGCTTCTTTCTCGTAACCCTGTCATCTACTGATTTAAGTTCGAGTATAGCGTAATGTCTAGGCAGGCCTTCAGCGCCAAATTCCCTAACCACACCCTTCATTGAATTGATGGTGCGATCAATGTTAAGACTGCATCCAAGAAATAGCAGTGACTGGCCAAACATCGTTTTATCAAAGAATTGTTTCACCGCGCCTTTATCAGCGTAAGCGGAATCGTATTCTGTCTTCAACAAAACGCGATCGACAGTTCGTCGACAATCGCCATGAAGTTTAATCAATAGTCTGCTGCCTGCTGCTATTTGTCTAAGAACCTCTGAGAGAGAGCAACCGCTCTGGACCATATCAAAGCCAGCATCATTGTCTTTTTCGTTTTCATAAACCCGTTCAATTACGGGATCAAAATTCGTTGTGATAATTGACACTCTCGGGAAAAGCGTCGGCAAGTAATTAATCGGCCCAGTTAAGGGTTTCTCGTGAGTAAATGTAGCTTCCAGATTCTCGTTGAATAATGCAGATCCGAGATCGTCATGAATAAGTTGTGCCGCTTCCTCGTATTCACCACGCGCCAACATTACATTAATATCAGCTTCTTTGACATGAGACTCAGAACACAATTGATTAAGAAATTTTGTCCAAGGCGGATATCCACAAGCTGCCGACATTCCAGCGCCAATAAAAGGTACCATCCTGTCGGTTTTGAATGCCGCAATTAATCTATCGAACCGCTGATTGTTGTCGTAGCGTGCCAGAATCTCATCTGCTTTTGTAAGCAGACGCTCTTTTCGTTCCTCCAGCCAATCATTGAAAATAATTCTATAAGGCTCGGGCGCTAGGCCATTTAAAATATCGTGCCGAGCAAACGTCTCACCGGCGATGAAAATTTCACCTTCGTCATCCAGCTCCTGATGGAATTGTGTGCGTAGAAATTCCACAAACTATCTTTCCGGATCGGTGGCATTATTAGCATCGTATTTTAACTCCCCAGAAAGTAATTTTGGCAGCAGCGCGTCTCGCAGCGTGGACAAAGTGCTGGATTCAGCGATGTTTTTATTGATGCGGGCTAACAACGGCGTGATAGCATCAGTAAATTCTTGAATCAATCCATGCGGCGGGATTGCCACCTCCATATCTAAGAGGCTTTCTGGTTTTACACGCTGATGACTGCTAGATGTACCTGTGACCATTGTAGCAAGGACACGGATAAACGAATCATCTTTGAACAGACAAGATAAGAATTCTCTAGACACACCAGACCTTGGGATAGTTACAATAAATTCAGTTGAGCAGACGGCGCGATTTTGTCCGCGCAAATCAGGCAGCCATACGCGAGGAATTCGCGGATTGAGCTTGGATATCATCACGCAGTTGGTCGATACAATGAACTTATTGCTCTTGATTTTTTTACCCGCCTCGTGCTTTGGTCTTTTGCTTTCATCAAAAGCGGGCATGCTGTAATGGTCAAAGATTTCATCTGGGAATTCGCCGGGATTGATGCCGTTACGGCTGACCGTCAAAAGGTCGCTAACCTTTCCTTCATGCCAACCTTGTTGGAGTTTGGTCTGTGTAGTATTTATGAACCAACTCTTAAAGAGCGCCTGCGCAATTGCCTCCAGTTTCTCATTCATTCGCCGATTCAATTCGATCTTGTCGTCCATGTTTCCAAATACTTCGGCGATGACTTCTTGAGCCTTAAGATGTGGAAAAGGATAACGAAGCGACCGAATGAGAGCTCCGCTGAGATTTTGTTGTGCGGCTCCAGTTGCAAGATTTTTGAGCTGCTCCCGAGAATGTCGAAGTTGATAGTAGAGATACCGAAAATTCGCCTTTTCCGGGTTAACGATTATAGCACAGCACGCCTGATTGCAGGTCATCTGCGTCCTTAAGAGTCCAAGTTGACCAACTGTTGCGCCATACATCGCCAATAAGATTGTGTTTGCAGGAAGAACCTTTGCCGATGAATTGGCTACAGCTTCGTCAGTAATTTGTTCTTCGGTGTGATAAATCCAACTATCCTGAAGCTCTTGCGTCTTCACCCACGGCCAAGACCCATTCATATAGAAGTCTGGACGGCTTCGACTCGGTGTACCTCCACTTGTTACCCGCTTGCAAATCTCCTCGACAGAGAAGATCGGCCAATCTGGAGGCGATAGTGAGCAGATTTCAGCCTCCATAACCCAGCCTCCGTAAGTTGGCTTTAATGGCCTGTTCCAGTTTCATAGACTCGGTGAACTGGATGTTAAGCTCGGCAACGAGGCGCGGCATTTTTTCCGCAAATGCTATGCCGTCGTCTTCAACTTCTTCAGCGCCGACATAGCGGCCGGGAGTTAGTGCGAAATCATGCTGTCGAATGAGCTTTAGTTCAGTGGATTTACAGAAGCCTGCCATATCCTGATACTCAGCACCGTGTTTCCAATTATGAAAGGTGCCTGCGATTTTCTCAACATCTTCGTCGGTGAAATCGCGCAAGACACGATCCACCATGAAACCGAGCTTACGACCATCTATGAATAGGATTTGGCTAGAACGGTCACGGAAGTTTTCTCGTGCTTTCTTATTTTTAGTGAGGAACCAAATACAAGCAGGAATGGTAGTGTTCGTGAAAAGATTGCTGGGCAACGCCACCATACATTCGACCAGATCAGCTTCGATGAGCGCACGGCGGATATCGCCTTCACCACTGGAATTGGAACTCATGGAGCCGTTAGCAAGCAGGAGTGCCATCGAGCCGTTAGGTGCGAGGTGGTGAAGCATATGTTGTATCCAAGCGAAGTTAGCATTCCCTGTTGGTGGAATTCCGTATTTCCAACGAGGATCACCTTCGAGTTTGGCGTCCCACCATTCGCTGACATTGAAAGGCGGATTGGCCATTACAAAGTCAGCCCGAAGATCGGGATGCTGGTCATTGGTAAAACTGTTGGCCGGTTCCTTGCCAAAATTGAAATCGATACCGCGGATGGCCATATTCATCGCCGCCAGGCGCCACGTAGTAGGATTGGATTCTTGGCCATAGACGGAGAGTTGTCCCAGTTTACCGCCATGTTCCTCAATGAAGCGTTCGCTTTGGACAAAAAAACCTCCTGATCCACATGCTGGATCGTAAACACGGCCTTGATAAGGTTCCAGCATCTCGACGATGAGTGTGACGATGGCTTTCGGAGTAAAATATTGTCCTCCCTGTTTTCCCTCTGCGAGGGCGAACTGACCGAGAAAATATTCATAAACATGCCCGAGGATGTCTTTGGCGTGCAAATCTGCATGCTCGAAGGGAATGGTAGCTATAAGGTCAATAAGACTGCTCAGATTCGCCGGATCGAGCTGGAGCTGACTGTAGGTCTTATTGAGCACTCCCTTGAGCTTAGAGTTTTCCTTCTCGATGGCATCGAGAGCATCGTCAATGAGTTTGCCGGTGGAAGTAATCTTATATTGGGAGGTTTTTCCATTCTTAACCTCGATCACTGAACCTGCTGGAAGTTTGGCGCTGTCTTGAAGAGTTTTCCAACGGGCGAGCGCAGGCACCCAAAAAACATTTTTCTCCAGGTAATAATCGCGTTCTTCGAGTTCAGCGCGAAGTGCGATCTCGTAAGCTTCAGGTGTTTTGGACTCGGCAGGATCAAGGAAGTATTCACTTTTCGAGTCGCAGAGCTGAATCTCGATTTCTTTTTGCCGAACGATAAATGAATCAGAGACGTATTTTAGAAATATGAGACCGAGGACGGCGTGCTTGTAAACGGCGGCATCGAGAGAGGCCCGAAGCCGGTCGGCTGCATTCCAGAGCTTTTTGTCGAGGTCGCGGAGAAATTGCTGGGAAGATGGGTTAGACATAAGATTAATATTGTTATTGCGGGTGACGAGATTGAAACAGCTGGTGCTGTTTCTAGCCAATAGTGGCGACGACTCCATTTAGTCGCCGGGATTCTTTCATTATCGCTAAAGCGATGGGGTTCGAACGTTGTTCTCGTCTCTTCACCGGGAAATAATTAGTGCGCGCCAGCGCGCAAAGTGGAGCGGGTGACGAGACTCGAACTCGCGATTCGAGACAAGCAGCTTTTAGAGTCATAAATAGTTGATTTTCAACAAATCCAAACATCGTTGACGATGTTGAATATTCTCACTATTATTCTCACTATGCATAGATTCAAACTCTTCAAAGCTTATGGCAAGTCTCTGGAAACGCTCAAATAGTCCATACTGGATTTGTTGCTATACCAGTGGTGATGGTAGACAGCTTAAACGCAGTACCAAGCAGAAAGATCGGAAAGCAGCGCAGCAAATGTGCTTTCAAATCGAGAGGACTGCTGCCACCGCAAAGCGTGGTCAACTCACAGAAGTTCAGGCTCGGAAAATAGTCGCGGACATTTACGAGCAAAGCGTGGGTGAAACGCTTTCATTTATCGACACGGCGACCTTCCTTCGGGAATGGGTCTCCGGCAAGGAAGTAACCAAGGCGGCGGGCACAGCGATGCGCTACAAGCGCACGGTCGAGGACTTTCTGATCTTCGTCGATAAAAAGGCCAGCAAACCACTGTCTGCTGTTGCGCCTGGGGATATCCAACGCTTCCGCGATCTGCAAATCAAGGAGGGCAAAAGTCCAGCCACAGCAAACATGGCTGTTAAGACTCTCCGTGTTCCGTTCAATGTGGCGCGGCGCCAAGCATTGATTCTTCACAATCCGGCCGACGCGGTTGAACTGCTGCCATCGGAAAGCGAATCGCGGGAGACTTTCACATGGGAACAGCTCAAATCGCTTTTGGATTCCAACAAAGGAGAATGGAAGGGAATGATTCTGCTCGGAGCTTGCGCGGGATTGCGCATCGGCGACGCGGCAAGGATCACTTGGTCAAACATCGATCTGAGCCGCCGCACTCTTGCTTTTTATCCGCAAAAAGCTCAGCGCAGCAAACAGAGAAAGCCACTGACGATCCCATTGCATTCATCCTTGGAAAAATATCTCCTCGATCTACCCACTTCTGACAATCCCAAAGCACCGATCTTTCCTGAGTTAAGTCAAAAGGGTGTAAGCGGTGCAGGCGGTCTTTCGTTGACCTTCCGTCGCATCATGCGCAAAGCCGGCATCATTGCGGAGGGCGAGGGCGAAGATCGCAAAGAAGGCAAAGGTCGGCGGTTTATGTCGCTAGGATTTCACAGTCTGCGCCACACATTTGTCAGCTTGTTGGCAAATCAGAATGTTTCGAAAGAAATGCGCATGAAGCTCGCTGGGCATACCAGCGAAGCGCACGACCGCTACACCCATCTTGAAGTCGATACGCTCCGCGATTCCATCAACGCAATCCCGTCCTTCGACTAAAAATGAGCGTCAATATTCCGTTGCCGGAGGAATGGGACTTTCGCGCAGTGACACCAGAGCGTGTGGAAATAGTGGTCGCTTACGAATATCTTCGAGAGTCCATACCCATGCGATTATTTATATCAAAATGGATGAGTAAACCATTTCAAGACTGGTCTTTTCGTCCACACCGAGACTGGTATAAAACACTCCGTAAGAAAAATAAAATCACAGTTGGAGAAGCTTTCAAACGTTTTCATCTCAAGTGTGAATTAGTCACTGCCGAAATCCAAGAAGAGCTTTTGGAGTTTTTTGACGAAAATCCAATCCCGCATGTTACATTTGGGATGTTGAGAACTTTCCCTGAGTTTCCTCGGCCCATCCTAAGCATTGCGAATGGAAATAGATTGAAAGAATGGGATAATGAACATGCTCGTTTATGGGAAGGTTTTCCTAATGGAATACGAAAAGAAGCTGGTCGTCCGAATCGTTCGAGAAGCCATGATATTGGCAAAAAAGCCGCGACAGCAAGTTATGACTTAATCGACTGGAGATTATCTGACTCAGCTCTCGTTAATCTTTTTCGCAAACACCTTCGTGCTAACCGCCCACACAAACCCGATCAGGTGCGTCCAAGCGGGAGAAGAAGTGATGACCCTTTTGTGAGACTCAAACGCTTAGCAGCAAAACGACTGGCTAATGCCAATCAATCTTACAGCCGAGCGCAAAAACTCATAAATGAACAGGTAAGAAAGATTCAACTGCCAGATGCATACGGAGTATTGCCAAAGTATCAACACCGCGCCGCATGGAATGATGCGGTCAAAATAGCTGAGAGCCTTATATTGAAAACGGAAGATATTTGATAGCGTACCCCTATTGCAAAAAAGCGTATGCAGTACGCTTTTTCATATTTATGGGAAAAGACCTCGCTGAAAAACCTTGGCAAACATCGATGCATGCCAAGCAACAAGATCAAAGATCATAAGACAGTCGCAGCACCCGCTGCGAGCAACCTCGCCGAACCCGCAACGCCAAAACCAGAGTTTATTCGACTTCCGCGCTCAGGTCGTCAATGCCCTTGGACTGGTCTATCAAGGAGCAAAATGAACGAGTTGATCCTTCCATCGAAGATTAACCGCAACAGGCCGCCAGTTGAATCCAAAGTCATCCGCAACAAAGGACAGGTAAAAGGGGTTCGCTTGGTCGTATTTGATTCCCTGATGGCTTATTTGCGTGGTCTTGAATGCTGATACTACATTTTTGTGAAAAGGAAGTATCAGGGTCCAGGCTTTGTCATGTTGAATCGGTGCGATGAGACTCGGAGTCTTATTCGAAGGCCGCTTACCTTTGCTCTTTTAAGTCTCATTGCATTGAGAGTGAGATGGAATAGCGAAATCAATCATGACGGACTGGAGATAGGGCAGGCTTTCATCGGAGATTTTTCTGCATTTGGCGCCACTCACCAGCAATATCGAACTGCATTAGACCAACTCGTAAAATGGGGTTACATCCACAAACAAACTACCAATAAAGGAACTATTGTAACTCTTTTGAACCAGAAGATATATGACTGCAATATTAGGCATGAACTTTTGCCACCTAACAAACCAACAACAAGCCAACCGAGAGCAACAAACAAACGATCAACAACTAACAAAAAGATAGAAGGAAAAGAAGAGAACAAACAACAACTCCCCCCTTCCAATCCTCAACGCAAGAATCCCGTAATCGATCTAGCGAGAAGTATTGTTGCTTCTAAGCAAAACACGCCCTCTTATGAGATGATATTATCATTTTTCAAGAAAACCGGCTGCCCAAACCCTGATGATACTGCAGCTTCTTTCCAACGTTTTGGCATGGACAAAAACTGGGCATCCACGAGCGGTCGTTCTTGGGGAGATGGATGGAAAAATATTGCAATGACGTTTGCGAGACAGACTCGTAAAGGCTCAGTCCCTCCGCAACTGACCTGACGTTTCTGACTTACTACGCGCGTGCGCGCGATCTTTGAACGTAAATGAAGCCTTTTCCGCTAAATGGCAATCCCGCCCTTTCCGACTTGCTTACGCGTGCGCACGCGAACTGCGGCGGTGTTTTTCCTCATTTTACGACATTGGCAATCAAGACATTCAGGACGTTCTACGCACGCGCCCGCGAGCTTTTAAACATAACTGAGAACTTTTCAGCTAAACAGCAATCCGTCGTTTCCGGCGTCCTACGCGCGCGCACGCGCGCGCGAGGGGCAGCAGAAAGCGCAGTTTGTAGCATCCCCCAGCTCCGCTAAGGCGTAGAGCTTCCACACTCAATACTTTTTTTGCTCTGACACGCTTGAACAATGCGTGAGCCCTCGCTCTTGCTTGCGCTACCGGAAGCACCCTCAACCTTAAAAAGCCGCGCAGCGATCAAGCCAGCGTGGTTAATCGTGCGCTGAAATCACGTTGCCATTCGAACTCAGATCAAAAGTCTGATCTTTGAGAATATATCCTCCCAATGCATTCTTTGCTCGGTAGCGAACCCATACTGTGTATCCAGTGCCAGTTTTTGTTACCTTTCCCCAACTGTCGTACTGGACAGACGCAGCGTCATTGAGATGCGAGGACAGATATTCTTTTATTTGATGCACCGATCCATCCAGCGGATCGTTATTAACCGGGTCATTAACCGCAGAGAACTCTGGTTTAAAGTTCCCATTGCCTTGTGCATAATCAGCCCCTGTGAGTACCGTAGTTGTATCAATGAGGTAGCCAGCAAGATTCAAACGTCCAACTGAGACGTTCCAAGCATCATCCTTCATTCCTTGAACGTTTTTCCGTGCTGACGGAAAAGCGATAGCTGATGGAGAGATCATCATAAATCTTTCTGGTGCGGTGCGGGCTTTCACGATTTGACTTTTTAAGTATTCGATCAAAGCAGCGCGATTGTCTTCGGAGACTTTGTCCCAAACTACCTTGGGCAGATTGAGCGCCATGCTTGGGCTATCGCTCATCTCTCTTTCTAAAACCACCTCGATAGTCCTCGGCGGCAAAGAATGAAGCCCCTGATCCTTTGCGTCGGGATTCGCAGCCTTAAGTTCGTTGAGAATAAGTTCTCCACGCGTCGCCAATGCTTCATTGATGATTGTATGAGGTATGGGCGGCGCTGGTTTTTCATTTGGTACTGTACTCGAAACAGGCGCATGAGTTGCAGTCACAACAGTTCGCGGCGGCTGAGAAGGTTCTTCCTGGTGCGGAGCAAGCGCTACGATTAGTACCATTACGCCAAAAAATAGACCGAGGAGGATTATGCCGACCTTTCCCGCCTGTCGCTTCACCGCCTTCACTGGAGCCCCGCATTTGGGACAGTTTTTAGCCGCTGTGCTTACTTGCCCGTGACATTCTGAACATTCGATTAATGCCATAGTTTTCTTTCTGTTTCAAAATATTGTTTGCTTCTATTAAGTATCTCAAAGAGAGAGCGGAAAGCAAGTCAGCACTATCATATATGATAGTGTTTATAAACTATTGATCTCGTCACTCTTACTGAGTGCGAAAGAGATCAAAAGCCGCAGAGCTTTTTCGAAAACGCTTGCGAATGCTAAGGGAGAAAAAAGGAATGACTCAGGAGAAGTTTGCTGAGCGTGCCGGGCTTTCGTACAAGGTTTATCAATCGATGGAAGCAGGACGACGCTGCAATCCACGGCTTTCGACTATCGAACTCATTGCAAGGATGCATGGAATGACCGTTTCTAAGTTTTTCCAAGCCCCCAAGCGCAAATAAAGCCTTCTTTGATAGAAAGGCTTCAATAGCTCGATGATCTTGAGTTGGTATGTAGCGTAGCTATGGTTTTCTGACAATGGCTTCTCGTGTGAATATAATCTCCGCTTCTTCGTTAGCCAGACGGATTAAGAGACGACTTCAGACACATCTTCGACTGCTAGGATTTAGCAAAGATGGGCAAGGAAAGCTTATTCCGTTCAACACCTCAAAGGAAACATATCGATGGACGCATCGCTCGCAACGATCTGAAAAACTTGAAAAAACGTCTGATTTTATAAAAAGAGTTTTACCTGATTTACAGCATTACTTTGCATCAGGAATTGAAATCCAGCCGGAACTCATCAAGCCAGTAATCCAAGAAGTTGAAAAGGAGACGTGGGAGTCTGATCTATTTAGGCTGGCTAGCTTGACTTGGAGCGTCCCCGTTTCTGCTGGTTATGGCCGAAGAATGCGTTTTCTCGTTTGGGACGAAACTACATGGAAGCTAATCGGGATATTTGCGCTGGGCGATCCCGTTTTCAATATGTCTCAGCGTGATAGGATCATCGGGTGGGACGGAAAAATGCGAATATCGAGACTCGTCAACATGATGGATGCTTATGTTTTGGGCGCACTACCCCCATACAATCAACTTTTGTGCGGAAAACTGATTGCTTGTCTAATTAGGACTAAGGAAGTGAAAGATGCATTTTCACGAAAGTATGCAACAACAACAGGGATTATTTCGGGGAAACGAAAAAATGCACGTTTAGCGTGCGTGACTACCACATCCTCTCTTGGTCGATCGTCGATTTACAATCGGTTGAGACTAAATGGGACAACTTATTTCGAATCACTTGGGTTTACTTCTGGCTGGGGACATTTTCAGATTCCGGACGATTTATTCGAAGATATGCGCTTGTATTTAAAGAAGCGAAAAAACGCATACTCCAATGGTCACAAGTTTGGCAACGGCCCTAACTGGCGCCTTCGAGCCGTTAGAAAAACTCTAGATGATATTGGAATTAATTCTGATCTTTTGTGCCACAATCTTAAGAGAGAGATTTTTATCTGTCGGTTAGCATCGAATGCCGATCGTTTCTTGAGAGGTGATTCTACAAGAGCCTTCTTTCCAGATTTGCCATCGGTCGAAGAAGTTGGCGCAGCTGCGCGAGAGCGCTGGATCATTCCACGAGCTGAGAGGATGCCAGATTTCCGTGCCTGGAGCCTGACGAATACGCTGGCATTGCTACATAGTCCAATCATAATCGAGGACTCTCATAAAAATGGGATCAAAACGGCTGCGTGATAGGCATTAGAAATGAACACGGCGCTGCACAGGGTAACAAAAGAACCGATTGAAGCGTCTTCTCAGTCGGCTCTTCGAAATCGTTGCGTCTGTCCCGAATGCTCAACCCCGGTTATACATATTGGGCAAGGACATGTTGTTGCTCACTTTCGCCATAGCCGTGGGATGGCATTGTCGGACTGTTCGCTATATAGCGCTGGACCCGACTTTGATACATTAGATGCAATAAGGTCTCGCGCTAGAGCTGTAAAAGTTCCAAAACTTTATTTTCAATACGTTCGCGCGAGCAGAGAGAGGTCAGGACAGCTTGCTTTGTGGATTCCCTATTTTGAAAATGCAGCGTCTTTTCAAATACTCAACGATTCAAATAATCCGGGCCGTATTCAGGCCGCAGATGCAGCGCCTTATGGCCGGATGTACCCCGTCACTCCCAATGCGGAGGCGTATCGGATTTCGATTTATGAGCCGGGCATGCCATCGGAAACATTGCAAGTTAGCGGACTCGAAAAAAATATCGTAGTTTTCCAAGGTGGATTGGAAGGAGGGCTTGCTTTAGATGCAAGTGTCCCTTTGCGATTAGGCAGCCGATATTTTGCGATCACGCATTGTGAAAGCGGATTGGTCGAGGCTCCGTATGGGGTAGAGCTTAATCAACTTCCTGATTTGAATACATGGAAGGTCTTCTCATTACAGTTGCCTAAGCTCGCGTCTGAAGAGTTGCGTTGTTGGGTAAAAGAGATGTTAGGCAAAGAAGTAGCTCCGCAGTCGCCAAAAATCAGCATCGTAGCTCCTACCGAAAGTAGTCAACTTGCCGATGGGGTGTGGTTAGTCCCAGAAGGCAAAATGCTGTGGGTAGGAATCAGACTCGGATCGCAGCGTAAAACCCTAATAAGCGTTTCTTTGGTTTCCGAATCCGGACATCTATCCTCCAACGTTTCGTTTTCGACCGAAGATGAGTTATTTTTAAAAGTTAATCCCTTAAACGCCGGATATCATGAGTTGAGATGTCGAGGCGGAGATCTGGATTCAGTTATTATTCAGGCAGTCTCTTTGAACTCTCGGATAAATGGAGCGCAAGTAGGTTTAGCTATTTCAGGCCACAAAACTATATCGCTATGGGATGACGGTGCTGCCGGTATTCTAACACAACTTATCGAGCGTAAGGTGGAACTGGAAAATATTATCATTCCCGATAAGATTACACTGTCTTGCAGTGTAACGCTCAAAAATGGAACTGAGCTTTTGGAAAGCTTCGCTGGCTCCCAAGAAACTCAATCAGCTTCGTTACAATCGCCTGCAGCGAAGTGGTTGGCGGCGAGATTCAATGAAGGAGTAAAAGAATGCAAGATGAGCGCAGGTGATTTTGGATTTTTAGATTATCCCCGAGGATCAGAAATATCCCAAATATCTTGCAATACCTTTAGTCGATCAGAACTAATAAAGTTGCGTTGGTTATCGTCCCTGTCATCTGACCTGATCTCGCCAAAAACTACTCCCGATAAGCTCGAGTCAATAATAAGAAGAATATCTATTCAGAAACCAAACTTTCGAGCGCATGCGATGACATTCACGAAAAGAAAGAGCGAATGAAATGGATCGTATACTAGCATTTTGTGTCCGTCATGATCACGAAAAGGATTACTCCTTTTTTCGTGTAGAGGGGCGTTGGCTAAAAGATGGAAGCTATCAACGCGTTCAAAATGCCTCAAAGGATTTTCCCAACAAAGGAGCGATAAGAGTTTTTCATCACGACCTCGGATTAAACGATCCCGAAAGACCGCAGTTTGGAGTTTTTGAAATCGTTCTTGAACCAAGCTTTGAAGAGCAAGCTGCCAAGGAAAATGCGGCCAAGTACCGCGCCCAAACTTGTGTGAGAACTATTCATCAGATTGTATCGCTCCCATTCAAATCAACGGAAGTGGAGGCTATTCGCGGTCGTTTAAAAGGTGGCATTTCGGAGATAATAGGTGAACCGCGATCCAAAACTTTGATTTATTTAAAGCTCCAAGACGGGATTATCTGCGGGCCTTTCGAAATGAAGTTATCTTCAACGCCGCGTCGGCACATCGTGGACGAGTTATCTTTACAACATCCAAGGACCGCATGGAAGGATTCGGAAGCTATTAAGAAAATAGAGGTTGTGCTGGATCGTAGCGCTGTATCACTTATCTCGGAGCCATTGCCACCGCACGATCGTCTTATCGATTTTGGCCCTCCCGAGTTTGCACTACGCAAAGTCCTCGAAACAGCGAAGCAGGAAGCTATCCTAAATAAGACTTTCACGCAAAATGAGCTTAGAGATATCGCTGAGAAGTTGGCAAAGTTGGGATCCGCTGAGGAGTTTAAAGCTCGACTTCACTTACTTCAAAACAGTCTTAAAACGCTTCAAGGATTCAAACCGGAATGGGAAGGATTGCTGCAAAGCGTCCAAAAACTGCCAACTGTTACAGTGTGGCTATCAGAGCAGGTCGAAACGTTAAAACAGCAAGCTCAAGCAGACCTGCGGACGCAAGAGAAAGAGCTAATCTCAAAAATCTCTGCTCTGACTTCTCAACTGGAACGAACACGAAATGATTTGGATACTCTTGTTGAACGCAATAAGAAGCTGGCAATCGAAAATCGAGATTTAGAAGATGCAAAATCCGAAGCCACAGAGCGCCTTTCTAAGGAAGTTGCTTTGAGATTAAATGAGGCTACGGATAACGCTTCCAAGTTTCTTTCGGAGATAGCTGTTTTTAGAGGCGTCACTGGCACGTCATCTTCTCAGGATGCAGCTAGTGTTCGCATATCATTTGTCGATGATGTTACCGCTACCGAACTGAGCAGCCCAAGCGATGCACTCTTACACCTTGCGCAAAATCTGATAAAAATAGGTTTTCTGAATCTTAGCGTTGCAAAAAGATTTGCGGCGGAAGTTTTGAATACAATCTTAACTCATCAAGTCGCTTTTTTGCGAGGTTCAGAAGCTTGCCTTGTGGCGCGAACTATAGCGGTTTCGCTTTTTGGCGATTATTACGGCTTTTCTCATTTACCAGTTGGATTAACTGCACCACCCGATTGGATCAAAATAGTTGAGAATAGTTCTTCTTCCAAGCATGTGTCTGGCTTGCTGCTTCATGGCTGTAATCGCTCATGCTGGGATATTGTTGGAGCGTATATTATTTCCGCCGAAGATTATGGAACGACAAACTCTAAAATAAAACGGTGTCCAGCGACTATCGCCACACTAGTTGATGGCCCTTGCGGATTGCCTTTGACGCCTACATTAGTAAGTTCAGGCCCTATCTTTCATACGGATGCTATTTCATGGAAATCGCGGATTGAGCCGCAAGCCATAAGTCCTGGCACTCTTAAGCACATAAAATCCACAGGAGATAACAACGATACGGATCGTGAATCCGTAGAGGAGATTATCAGTCTCTCGAAGAAAAGGGGTAATATTCGCTTTCATCAAAATGTGTCCCGAACATTGAGTGTTCTGCCTGAACTGTATAAATGCGCTTTCTCCAAGGATGAGGAATCTCCGGATATTAATCTATGGCTGCAAGAGTCTTTGTTCAACTGGTGGCTCACGCCCATGCTGCTGAGTAGGGGTGAAAAGTTAGAGAGCGACGGAAACCTCGCCGATGGGACACCCTTACCCAGCGAGGCGTGTCGTCAAGTATGGCGATTAAATCAGGATCTCGAATGTCTGCTGTAATAACCCAAATCCCGCCTCAGAAAGTCTTTGAGCATCTTAACGATCTCGAAAGCATTCCATTTCAATCAAGGGTTCTTGCGTCCTCCACATTGTCAAACTTCCTAAGAGTCGCCCTCTGGAATCAATCACTAATGAGCCCTCGTTGTATTCCAGAGCCCATCCATGTAACACGTGTCATCGGTCAAGTCGTCAAAAGGTTGGATACTTTGCACGAAAGAGATAATATTGTCAGCGTTGCTTGTCGTGAGGCCTTGAACGGACTTTGTTTAATCGGCGATGCAGTTCATATTGGAAATGGATATCACCTACCAACGGCTTCGCGTTTAATCCAATGGTCACAAAACTTGCAGTTAGTTGTTGGTGGATTGCCGAATAATGTTCTCGAATATCAATTGGACAAACGCACAATCAAGTACACGTCGGGAAGGTTTTTTGATTCGTTTCCTGAATCTAATTTGTCCAAGCAGGCGTTTGTAAGTTGGATGAAACTTCCAGCTCTCGACATACGTTCATGGACAGAAATGCAGTGCAAGTTGCCACTTAAAAGTTGTGATTATGAGAATCCCGATTGGGAAGTATATTTGCCATGGGAGAGGCGCGCAAGAACCCAGTCGAATCGGTGGGTAAAGTTAAATGCGTTTACATCTGCAAAACCGACGATCCAACTTTGTCGTGAAATGGCAGGTCTGACGAACCATCGAACGGTATATTTGGCTAGGGTTGTTAATCGCGCTAACAATGTTCGGATCACTGGAATCAGAGAGTTAACCAACCGAGACGAACGACGTCGTGTGCGCCTTGGTTTAGACATAATAAACAACGTCGAAAACAACTTTCGCTTTTTACGGGAAAATCAGTTTGGAAAAATCAGGGTGGGGGATTTTTATCCAAGCGAAATAATGAGAGTGCTTACCGCGCTTGCATTCCATATAAAAAATATTCGACAGCGCGAATGGGAGTTTCTTGTACACGAAAGCGTGCTTCCCGTTTTAAGTGAGAAGTTACAAATATTTGGAATTAAACTAACGTGAATAAACAAAACTACGGAGTAAAGGCGGTTGTCTCAGGTCTGAAACAAGCTTTTAGCTCATATCTGCAGGCGCAATATCACATCCGCGATGAAGCTTTGGTAAGCGAACGTGCTGCCATTTTTGAAACTGTCGGAAGCATCGCACAAGAACCCTTTCTTGAAGCAACTCCTTCGTATCAATCCATCGAGACCATCGATTCTTTGCGAGTGCCTAAACCTTCTGCGGCTCTTCTATCGGAGTTAGCCGCAATGAGTCCTAGCGTTGGAATCCCAAGTCAGCCTTATTATCATCAAGTTGAAGCATTGGAAGCGTTTCTCGATAAAGAACAAGATATTCTAACCGCGACTGGAACAGGCTCAGGGAAGACTGAGGTTTTTTTAATGAGTATTTTAGGGATGCTTGCTTTAGAAGCAGCAGAACGTCCTGGCTCAGCTTTATTACCCGGCTGTAGAGCGTTGTTACTCTATCCGATGAATGCGTTGGTCGTCGATCAACTTGCACGCATTCGAAGACTGTTTGGAAATCCAAGGGTTGCAGATTTATTACAGGCTAAAATGGGTCGACGGATACGCTTTGGAATGTATTCAAGTCGGACACCTTTTCCCGGCGAAAAAACAGGTCTAAAATGCGCAAAGTTTATTAAACCATTGTTCGAAGAGTTTTATCTTAAATACGAAAACCACTCGAGGATTCAGCAAGAGCTTGCTGAAAAAGGAAAATGGCCCTGTAAAGATTTGGTAAGATTCTATGCAGCTGACGAGCCACGTTGGGAAAATCGATTGTTGACCCAGCCCATGGACACTGAGTTATTTACGCGTCATGAGATGCATGCGCAATGTCCCGATTTATTAATCACTAACTACTCGATGCTTGAATATATGATGCTGCGGCCGATCGAGAGAAGTATCTTCGATCAAACACGCGCCTGGCTTTCGAGCAATGAAGAGAACGAGTTGGTCTTGGTTCTGGATGAAGCCCACATGTATCGCGGCACTGGCGGAGCTGAGGTTGCAATGCTCATACGAAGATTGATTTCCAGACTTCAAGTGCCGCGGGAGCGGGTTCGTTTTATTCTAACTACTGCTAGCGTAGGTGATTCTGAAGAAGTTGCTTTACGGTTCGCTCAAGAACTTACCGGACTACGAACAAACTCCAAAAGAACGATTACCCTGATTAGAGGCAAAACGGAAGAGCTTAAGGAAGCTCGACCCGCTAACAGGATTGAAACACAGATCCTTTCGGCATTCGATTTGGGAAAGTTTCAAGAACTGCATATAAATCCCACGGAAGCCATCCAGACTGTAAAAGATCTCGCCCAAAAGTTAGAGTGGAACCCGGAAAATCTTAATCCAGAAAATCTCGATTCATGGCTGCATAAAACTTTAAGTGATTTCGGACCTGTTAAGTCATTGATCGACTGCATCAGTGGCAAGGCAGATACCTTTACTCGAGTTGCGCAAGTAATCTTCCCAGAGGGAAATGATGAAGAGGCATCTAGAGCATTGGAAGCATTGCTCGCATTGGCAAATCAAGCTAAATTGAAAAACGGCAGAGTTTTATTACCCGCAAGACTTCATCTTTTCTTTAGAGGGGTTCAGGGAATATACGTGTGTCTGAATCCACAGTGCTCAAAAAAGCGAACAACTGTTATCGGAATATTGGGGTCTGTACATACAGAACCTAATGTAAAATGCGAGTGCGGATCGCGAGTTTATGAGCTCCTTACGCATAGAGATTGCGGAACAGCCTACCTTAGAGGTTTTGTAAAGCGTTCCAGAGATTTTTTATGGCATGAAAGAGGAACTTTAGTAGGGGCGAGCGACGGAGACGAGCTTGAGCCTCTTCAAGAGATTCATTTTCTTGTTGCTGAAACAGTCCATCCAAGAGCCCGCGATATTGTTCCCATGTGGTTAGATAGGGAATCCGGACAGATTTTTCCTCAGGAACCAAAAGAGCTAAATGGGTTTACTCGTGTGTGGGCAGCAATACAGAGAAATATTCCGTCTGCTCGTGAGCCGATTTCATTCCCGCGCTGTCCTGTGTGTTTGAAGGGATGGCACTCTGACAATAGTAAAATCATGGATTTGCGAACAAAGGGAGAGCACCCGTTTTCGGAATTAGTCAAAGCTCAAACATTTTTACAGCCTCCCACAAAACCAGCATCTCAGTTTCCTAACGAGGGTCGTAAGGTTTTATTATTCTCCGATGGAAGACAAAAGGCTGCACGCCTTGCGCGAAATATTCCCAGAGATGTAGAACATGATTCGTTTCGTGAGTGCCTAGTAATGGCAGCTCGAAAACTAGAAGGTATTCCTCGGGAACCAACGATAGGCGATCAAAAGTTATATTTGGCCTTTGTTGCAGTAGTTGATCAATACCAACGATTCTTTTTCGATGGGGAAGCTCAAAAGAAGCTCCAAAATGACGCGAAGAGATTTCGGACAGAATATGAAGCTAACCTTGATGATGCGCTGGAGCATTGGACTAGTCCTGGCCATAATGAGCGATTTCAGGAAGCCTTATTGAGACAGCTTTGCAACCCATACTATTCTCTTCGATTCGTGACAGCTGGTTGGCTAGAGCCGGCTAAGAATCCACTCAGACGATTTAATGCTGGCCTACAAGCAGAAAATCTCCAGTGGACTGACTCGGATGCAAAGGCTCTGGTGGCGACATGGATAAATGAACTAGCTCGCGATTATGCCATTGATCCAAACCTTACAACACGACTTCGAGAACGCATTGCTGGGTGGCCTAGGAATGAATGGGGCCATACCGGAAGATTATCAGAACCAATGAGCATCATTCTGAAGAGTAGCAACCTCAATGATGAAAAAATCGAAGTTGTCAGGCTTCTTCTTTTAGAAACATTTTGCGAGAACACAACAGACAGATGGTTTCTCAAGCGAGACAACATTAAAATACGCATCGACTTAGATGCACCGTGGTTTGAATGCAGTGTATGTACTGCAATCAATCCTACTGCCCCCTTTGGCTTTTGTTCAGACTGCGGGGCGCCAAATCTGCGAGCATTAAACCTCGAAGAAAGCCGTTATATCCGATCACGAAAAGGGGTGTGGCGAAATCCCATTAGGCAGTGTTTAAACGGAGAGAAAAAGCCTTATTACATAAGCGCCGAAGAACACACTGCCCAACTTTCATACAGAGATGTCGGCGTCGTACGAGCTACCACTGAGAAGCACGAGTTGCTTTTTCAGGACATTATAATCGATCCACGCACCGAAAGCCCGGTTGATGTGTTGAGTTGTACGACGACAATGGAAGTGGGAATCGATATTGGCTCTCTTGTGGCTGTCGGACTTGGAAATGTGCCGCCGCAAAGAGAGAACTATCAGCAGCGCGCTGGCCGAGCTGGTCGACGTGGATCTGCCGTCTCATCCGTGGTGACTTACTGCCAAGGAGGCCCCCATGATAGTCATTATTTTGCCAATGTCGCCAAGATGGTTGCTGGACCCTCTCGAGAACCAAAAATCAAAACCAATAATCCGAAGATCGCGCGGCGTCATGTACATGCTTATTTGATTCAAACTTATTTTCTCAGCTTTTCAGGCTCTAGTTCCGGCTCATTGACTTCAGCTCTGGGTCGAACCAGAGATTTTTTTGACGATGATAAGGGGCAGCCATGTTACGATAACTTTCGAACTTGGATTGACGCAGAAATCTTAAATAGTCGAGAGGCGTTATTTGCTGAGATTCTCAGTTGGCTTCCTAAAGAGATAGATGAAAATCTTGATGATTGGCTAAAGCAAACTGCGAGGGCTTTTTTGCAAGAACTGAAGCTGGAGCGAGACCGAATACGATTAAGCAACGTAGAACCAGATGAGTCTACTTCTGATGCCGACTCTGACCAATCTGATGCAGACGATCCCATATACTTTTTGAATTTCCTTTTTAACCTCGGAGTTTTTCCAACTTATGCCTTTCCGACCGATCTAAGTAGTTTCACTGTTGAAAGATTTTCGAACAACAGGGTGCGCGCGGAACAGAAACCGCAACAATCAATAGTTAGAGCGCTTAGCGAATATGCACCAGGACGATTAGTGGTTATTAATAAGCGGACTTATAAATCTGCGGCAGTTACTGCGAATACATCAGCCTATACCGTTGATAGAGCAAGAGCATTGTTTGCACCGGGATCTTTAAAGGAGTTTGTTTTTTGCACTAACTCTTTATGTTCTTACGTGCGGGAGCAAGCGACACATGAATCCCTTGGCCCGTGTCCGTTATGCAATAGCTCCCTAGCCATTGAGACAATCGTAAAACCAGAGGTGTTTTTACCATTTCTCGGCGAAGATGAAGAGGAACGCGACAGCGATCAAGAGATTACATACGCTTCGCCAGCTCAGTTTCCACTTCCAACTCGCGAAGACGAGGAAAACTGGAGCTCTATTGGCAAGCACGCGTCAAAAGCATTTGCTGAAGACCGAACTTTGATTGTTGTTAATAGAGGTAACGCCGAGACCATGGAAGGGTTTGATGTCTGTGAAAGATGCGGTAGCGCAAGACTTCACGATGGACGACCGACGGGCTCTCACACGAGACCTTACTTCACAATGACACCTAGGGGTGAAACTCGGGCAAACCCAACGTGCGATGGAGAATCACGGAATGTCTTTCTAGGTTCATCATTCCTCTCCGACATCATGATTCTTCGTATTATTTCGCGACCACCTTTTGCCATCCAACCTATTCCCAGACGAAGTGCATTCATGGCCTTGCAAAATGGATTACGAACACTTGCAGAGGCTTTGAGTCTTGCGGCAAGTCGCCGACTTGATTTAGACCCGGCCGAGTTTAGTTGCGGCTTTCGCATCTTTCCAAGCATTTCCCAAACAGACCAGTTGATTGGAGAGGTATATCTTTTTGATACACTTTCTGGCGGAGCCGGTTACTCCAACCAGATAGGCGATGATCTCGAGAATATTCTACGTCGCGATGTATCACCGCTTCTGACTAAATGTTCGTGTGAACGATCTTGCTATCATTGCTTGAGGCACTATGGCAATCAGTTCTATCACGCCGCCTTGGATAGAAACCTCGGTTCCTCATTACTCCAATATGCTCTTGATGGAGTAATGCCTGGGTTAACAGACTGGGATCAGCAAGCAAGCGCATTGAAACCTCTAAAACGCATGCTAACTCTCGCTGGATTCTCTTGTGAAGAAATGAGTTCGATTAACGGCCAGCCTGTGCCACTTCTCGTTCGTTCTTCGGATAGCCAGTTAGCTTTGGCTGTTACTCATGGATTTTATGAATCGCAGTCTCTTATGGAGCACCCTTTACATGTTCACTTACGGGGCAATGCCAACTTTCGATCAGAGCTTATAAACGAATATTCGCTTTCGCGAAATCTGCCCGCAGTATTTCAAAAGTTAACTAACATGCTTGCAGCGTAGTTTTCTACGTCATAGTGCAAACTTATGCCCGATTCAGATAAAGAAAAACTAACAATCGAGTTTCTTTCCAACGGAAAGGATTTTTTTAGTTGGAATAAGGGAAAGAACATTCCAAATATTTTATTGCAACTTTCAAATACACTGAGTGAACTCGAAAAGACGATTAAAAAATCTAGCGAATCATCGGAGAAACTAACGAGATCCCTTGCTCGATTGACTTTGGCATATGTGATTCTGACGGGCCTGATTGTTATAATCTCCAGCGTTCAACTCTATTTTGCGTTTAAAAAATAAAACAAGAGTCGTGTTAAAGAAATCGCACGTCAGAACTCGACTCTATGTCGTCATTTGTTGAGTCGATAACGCTTCTACAATCGTTCCAAAGCGACTTTGAATAGCAAGCTGCGGAAAACGTCTATAAACGCACTCAAACGCGTATAACACGCGTGCAGTTATTCTCACTATTATTCTCAGTAGCGTATCTCAAAATACGCAACTCGTTGATTATAAATAAGAGAGCGGGTGACGAGACTCGAACTCGCGACATCAACCTTGGCAAGGTTGCACTCTACCAACTGAGTTACACCCGCATTGCTTTGTGGCTGGAGGGTTATTCTTAGGGAATCGGGGGCGGTTCTTCAAGCATTAAAAGGTGGGGGAAGACGGACGGACTTTGACCCAAAGTCCCTACAATTCGGAGGGAGCATGGCCGCTCATAGATCGGCCCTACAGTTCGGAGGGGAGAACGGCAAGATCCCTCGACACGCTCGGGATGACAACCGGGGGGGGGAGTTGGGATGATGGAATGTTGTGAGGGAGGTTTTAAGGGATCTAGGCTGGTCAAGGGCGGGGGTTTGGGTATGATTGCCGGATGGCAGCTTACGTCCGTTTTTTTGTTGGATTGTTAACCGTTATTAATTTTGTGAGTCCGATGGAGGCGAAATCGAGTCATGGGGCGCCGGGAGCCGATGAGACGCCGATATCGAAGGCGATCGTGGAGGAGAAGCCGGCGATCATCCCTTTGCGGCAGTTTTTTGATAATCCGAAGATCAGCAGCGCGGAGATTTCGCCAGACGGCAAGCGGTTGGCGTACCTGGCGCCGGTGAAGGATCGGCTCAACATCTGGGTGTGCGATATCGACAAGGGAATCGATTCGGCAGTGGCGATCACCAACGAGGAGAAGCGGGGGATCTACGAGTTTTTCTGGACGCGGGACAGTAAGTACATCATTTACGCGCAGGACTCGGGCGGGGACGAAAATTTTCATTTGTATCGCGTTGATCCGGATGCGACGGGGGCGGACCTGGCGGCGTTTGATCTGACGCCGTTCCCGAAGATTCGGGCGGGGATGATCGCGTTGCCGAAGCCGCATCACGACCAGATGGTCGTATCGTTGAATCAACGGGACGCGCGTTATTTCGACGCGTACACGCTGGAGATTGCGACGGGTAAGTTGACGTTGCTGGAGCAGAATCCGGGCGATGTGGATGACTGGCATGCGGACACGCAAGGCGTAATTCGGGCGTGCACGGCGCAGGTGGGCAGCGACACGGAGGTGCGGGTGCGCGACGGGGCAACAGGGCCTTTCCGGAAGCTGGCGAAGTATACGGACGAGGAGAGCGCGTCGCTGGAGCCGTTCGGGAAGGACGGGTCGTTCATTTACATGGCGGATGCGCGGAACTCGAACACGATTAAGTTGACGAAGATGGATTTGAAGACGGGGGTGGAGACGACGGTGGCGCAGGATCCGGAATTCGACATGAGCGAGACGATTACGAGCGACTTGACGGACGAGCTGGTGGCGGTGGCGTTCGAGAAGGAACGGTTGTCGTACAAGACTTTCAACGCGCAATTTGCGAAGGATTTGCAGATTTTGTCGAAGATCCACGACGGGGACGTGTTGTTCCGGAGCAGTAACGCGGACGAGACGAAATTTATTATCGCGTTTAATTCGCCGACGGATCCGGGCGCGACTTATTTGTATGATCGGCCCACGGGCAAGACGACGTTCCTGTATCGGCCGCGGCCGTGGTTGAAGGCGAAGGATCTGGTGACGCCGAAGCCGGTGACGTTCATGTCGCGGGACGGGTTGAAGTTGCACGGTTACCTGACGTTGCCAAAAGGCGTGGTGGCGAAGAATCTGCCGCTGGTGCTGAACGTGCACGGCGGGCCTTGGGCGCGGGACAGCTGGGGTTATGACGGGGAGGTGCAGTTCCTGGCGAATCGCGGGTTCGCAGTGTTGCAGGTGAATTATCGCGGGTCGACGGGTTACGGTAAAAAGTTTTTGCACGCCGGCGACAAGGAGTGGGGCGCGAAGATGCTGGATGATTTAGTGGATTCGGTGAATTGGGCGACGAAGGAGGGAATCGCGGACCCGAAGCGGTTGGCGGTTTACGGCGGCAGTTACGGCGGTTATGCGACGCTGGCGGCGCTGGCTTTTCGGCCCGATGTGTTCGCGTGCGGGGTGGATTACGTGGGGATTTCGAATTTGTTGACGTTTATGAACACGATTCCGCCTTATTGGGACACGTTCCGGGAGACGATGTATCGTCGCGTGGGGAATCCCAAGCTGGACGAGGCGTTGCTGCGGGAGCGGTCGCCGTTGTTCGCGGCGGACAAGATCAAGGTGCCATTGTTTATCGCGCAGGGGTTTAAGGATCCGAGGGTGAATCACGCCGAGGCGGAGCAGATGGTGGAGGCGATGAAGAAGAATAATCACCCCGTGGAGTATATGCTGAAGATGGACGAGGGGCATGGCTTTGCGAATCCGGAGAATCGGATGGATTTTTATCAGGCGATGGAGACATTCCTGACGAAGCATTTGACGCCGGCGCCGACACAGTAACCTGAGATCGCATCCACAGATTACACCGATTGCGGGGATTTTTGTGAGGGAATTGACGGGTGAGCTTCCATTATACTTTGGGTATTATGGTATCGTGAAAGCGAATCGATAATTCAGGCTAGATCCCTCGACAAGCTCGGGATGACAAACTCTGGAAAATATTTTTGGCGGACGTCGCGCCGCGATTTGCGCTGGAGCGAGCGGCCGCTCATCATGGGCATTCTCAATGTGACGCCGGATTCATTTTCGGACGGCGGGAGATTTATGGATCCGGTGCAAGCGGTGGATCGCGCACTGGAGATGGAACAAGCGGGCGCGGACATTATTGATCTTGGCGGGGAATCGACGCGTCCGGGCGCGCAGGCGGTTGATCTCGAGGAGGAATTGCGGCGCGTGATGCCGGTGCTGGAAAAGCTGGCCGGGACGGTGAAGGTCCCGATATCGATCGACACGACGAAGAGCGAGGTGGCGCGACGGGCGATCGATGCGGGAGTGGAGATCGTTAATGACGTGAGCAGCGGCGAGTGGGACGCGCAGTTGTGGAGCGTGGTCGCGGAAAAGAAGGCCGGCTACGTGTTGATGCACTGCGGAGGAAAGCCCGCGGATAATTTCAAGCATGCGCCTTATGGGGACGTGACGGGCGCGGTGTTGGCTTATCTCGAGAAGCGATTGGTCGCGGCGGCGGAGGCGGGGATCGAGCGGGAGCGGGTGGTGTGCGATCCCGGCTTTGGATTTGGGAAGTCGGGCGCGGAGAACATTACGCTGCTGCGGGAGCTGGATCGGCTGCGCGCGGTGGATCGGCCGGTGCTGGTGGGGCTATCGAGAAAATCGTTTTTGAAGGCGATCTGCGGGGAGGAGAACCTGGGCGCGGGAACGATGGCAGCGGAGCTGGTGGCGGCACTGCGCGGGGCGGCGATCTGGCGGACTCATGACATAGGCGCGGCCGCAGGGATGGCCAGCGCGACTCTGGGGGTTTGACGGGGGTGTGAAATTTAACAGCCGCTTGGTTGCTACTTTTTGCCTAGCCTGTTAAAATCGGGCCAGATGTTACTGATTCAACATTGGCGGTGGGCGGTGGAGATTCTTCTCCTGACGTGCACGCTTTATTATGTCTGGAAGCTCCTGCGGGGGACCCGGGGCGCCAAGGTTCTGGTCGGGCTGGCGACGGTGCTGCTGGTGCTGACGTTGACATCGACGCTGCTGCAACTGACTGTCATTGCCTATCTTCTCAGTTCATTTTCCACGTTTTTCCTGCTGGCATTGATCATTATTTTTCAGCCGGAATTGCGGCGAATCCTTGCAGAATTAGGGAGCCGGCCGCTGTTGGCGGCATCGCAGCAGCAGAGCGAGGTGATTGAGGCGGTGGTCAGCGCGATTGAATTCCTGCAGGGGGAGCATTTTGGGGCGTTGATCGCCTTTGAGCGGGACATTTCTTATCAACCCGGCCACGAAACTGGCACGGAAATTGATGCAAAGGTGAGCGACGATTTGCTTGTGACCATTTTTTATCCGAAGACGCCGTTGCACGACGGAGGGGTTATTATTCAACGCGACCGGATTGCGGCGGCGGCGGCGATTTTTCCGCTGACGCAGGCGGAGGGATTGCAGCGGACGCTGGGCTTGAGGCATCGCGCGGCGCTCGGTTTGAGCGATGAAACGGACGCTATTGTAGTCGTACTTTCCGAGGAAACCGGTATTATATCCATTGCCCATAACGGCGAGCTGGAACGTCCGCTGATGATTGATGAGTTGCGCGCGCGCCTGACGGAAATATTGATTCAGAACCAAACCGAACCGAAACGTGAAACGAAGATTAGTGCATAACTGGCAGGCCAAGATGGTCTGCTTTTTCATGGCCATAATTTTGTGGTGCGCGCTCAAGGAAAAGATTGAGCCGGGCGCGATTAATCGCGCGCTGACGCCGTCGTCCCTTTCATCGTAAAAAAGCGTGAGCTCACAACCTAAATTATTCGGCACCGATGGGATTCGCGGACAGGCGAATTGTTTTCCGGTAACAACGGAGATCGCGATGCGTTTCGGGCAGGCAGTCGCGCATGAATATCGAGGCGCGGATCTGCCGATCATCATCGGGCGCGATACGCGACGCTCGGGGCCGATGCTGGAGCACGCGGTCGCTTCGGGTATCGCATCGATGGGCTGCGACGTTTTGCTGGCGGGCGTCTTGCCGACTCCGGGCATTTCGTACCTGACGGCGAAGCTGCCGGCGGCGGCGGGAATTGTGATCAGCGCCTCGCATAATCCATTTGAAGACAATGGGCTCAAGATTTTTCAGCGGAACGGACTGAAATGCACCGATGAAGCGGAGCAGCGGCTGGCCGATCTCATTTTGGGAACGCAGCTCGACGCGGATCGTCCGCGCGGGGGCGCGCTGGGCCATATCAAGCCGATGCACGAAGCGGACATGCTTTACGCGGAGCTGGCGCAAAAGAATTTCGCGAAGGACCTCGATCTGACGGGAATGAAGATCGTGGTCGACTCGGCCAACGGCGCCGCACACAAAACGACGCCGACTGTCTTGCGCGCGCTCGGAGCGAATGTCTCAATTTTTCATGATCAACCTGACGGTTGTAACATCAATAAAGATTGCGGCAGCAATTGCCCGGAGAATATTTCACGACTGGTGAAGGAAACTGGAGCCGAGATCGGTATTGCGCATGACGGCGACGCCGACCGGGTTTGTTTTTGCGATGAAAAAGGCAGCGTCCTGGATGGCGACGAAGTGCTGGCGATTTTTGGAATCGATTACATGAAGCACGGCAAGTTGGCCGAGAATGCGCTGGTGGCAACAGTGATGAGCAACATGGGCCTGGACGAATGTCTCTCGAAGGCCGGCGCCAAAGTGTTTCGCTCGCAAGTCGGCGACCGTTACGTGCTGGAAAAGATGCACGAGCATAAGTTGAACGTAGGCGGCGAGCAATCGGGACACATTATCCTGCGGGAATACAGCGAAGCGGGCGACGGGTTGAACACGGCGCTGCAAATGTTGCGCGTCATGCGCACCACCGGAAAAAAGCTGAGCGAATTGCGCAAGTGCATGAGCAAATATCCGCAATTGCTGATTAATCTGCCGGTGCGCGAGAAAAAGCCGGTCGAGTCGATGCCTGAGGTTATTGCCGCAGTCAAAAGCGTGGAGAATGACCTGGGCGCGGAAGGGCGCGTTTTCCTGCGCTATTCGGGGACAGAGCCGAAGATTCGGCTGCTGATTGAGGCGCACGAGAAGCGCAATGGGCTGGATAAGATGGCAGAGCGAATTCTGGCTCCGCTGCGGGCGAGTATCGGCGTGAGTTGACCCGTCGGCGCTTGCCTTTGCGGTGTTTATCCTTTAGGGTCTACTTTCTATGATCAAGATCCTCCATTCCAAAGTTGTTCTGGTCGCGCTTGCGTTTATTTTGTTCATTGCTACGGCTCACGCGGAGTCGGTTTACGATCGGGTGATGAAGTCAGGAAAAATCCGGTGCGCCTACACGATTTGTCCTCCAGGCGTCGTGAAAGATCCCAACACTGGCAAACTATCCGGAATTGTTATCGACGCCATGACGAAGGCAGCTGAAAATTTGCAGTTGAAAGCTGAATTTACGGAAGAAGTACCCTGGGGCTCGCAAATCGAGGGGTTAATGAGCGACCGTTACGATGTTGTCTTGTATGTGTGGGTAAACAGTACTCGCGCGCGATCTGCGGATTTCACAATCCCTCTCTTTTACAGCGGCATCGGGGCTTACGTGCGGCCGAATGACACTCGCTTTAATAACAGCATCGAGGCAATCAATGACCCTTCGGTTAAGATTGCCACGCTCGAAGGCGAAGGGAGCTCGATGATTGCAAAGTCGCAGTTTCCGAAGGCCAAGGAACTGGCCATTCCTCAGTTATCGGGATTGAATGAGTTATTGCTGAATGTGTCGAGCGGTAAAGCCGATGTTACTTTTGTCGAGCTATCGAATGCGGCCGATTACCTGAAGCAGAATCCGAACTCGGTGAAAAACGTAGCGCTCAAGAAGCCGATAAATCTTTTCCCGAACTCGGTGATGTTCAAGCGCGGAGAAATTGAATTCAAGGACATGCTGGATAACGCTTTTGCGGAGCTTCTCAATTCCGGCTACGTAGAAGCATTAAACAAAAAGTACGAGTCATTCCCCGGCGCGGTTTACCCTGTAGCTTCGCCTTACCAAGCACCTCATTAATCCTGGCCGTCTTTCTGTTATGAAAACAAAATCGGCCAGGATCGTGTTACTGATGCTGGTTGCGTTATGTTTCGTGAACTGCGCACGCGCGGTTGAAAAGGAATCGGTCTATGACCGGGTGATGCGGACGGGAGTTGTCCGGATCGCCTACGCCGAGGATCCGCCGCTTTTGATGAAAGATCCAAATACCGGGAAGTTAACCGGCCTCCTTTACGACATCACCAACAAAGCGCTGACGGATTTACAGCTTAAGCCGGAATGGACCGAGGAAGTCAGCTGGGGGCAAATGCCCGAAGTTCTCGCGTCCGGCCGCGCCGATATTACCTCATGCGGTCTTTTCGTGAGCGCTGCCCGCGCCCGAGTCATTGATTATAGCATTATGCTTTTCTACACTCCTGAAGGAGTCTGGGTGCGATCGGACGACCACCGGTTTGACACCGATTTAAATAAAATCAACGACCCTTCAGTGACAATCGCCGTCATCGATGGAGAAATGTCGAGCGTCATCGCTCAAAATGTTTTTCCTCATGCGAAACCTCTCACCCTTCCCCAGCTTTCCGATCTCGCCCAGAATTTGCTTAATGTCGTGTCAAAAAAGGCGGACGTCACGTTTGTCGAGTCGGCCATCGCCCTGAATACCGT
>Ga0206931_1050_pt1 | contig 37810 bp, 38 predicted proteins | sample Alteio_BWOrgHeat_17_FD_152946 | JGI IMG/M metagenome (GOLD analysis project Ga0206931, IMG submission 152946) | Enriched cells from forest soil in Barre Woods Harvard Forest LTER site, Petersham, Massachusetts, United States -... | ecosystem: Environmental > Terrestrial > Soil > Temperate forest >...
TGAAAGCGTATGTGACCGGGGATCAGTTACCGCAAATAAAAACGGGTCAGTCGGTAGCCGTCCGGATCGATTCTGCCAATGGCGGATATAAAAATTATGCAGGAATCATTTCAATGATATCTCCCAAATCGGAGTTCACACCAAAAACCATTCAAACAAAAAACGAACGGGCCAATCTGGTCTATGCGATCAAAGTACGTGTAAAGAATGATGGTTACCTGAAAATAGGGATGTATGGGGAAGTCAGTTTTGAAACAGCAAAAAAATAATGATCATGCCCGCTACCGTTTCCGTCCAGGACCTGATTAAAACCTACGACAAAGGAAAAGTACTTGCTGTAGACAAAGTATCCTTTGAAGTAAAAGCAGGCGAACTCTTCGGGCTCATTGGCGCGGATGGTGCGGGAAAGTCTACCATCTTCCGGATTTTAACAACCGTTCTGCTGGCAGACAGCGGCAGCGCCACACTGGCGGGATATGATGTGGTGAGGGACTACCGCGAAATACGAAACCGTGTAGGCTATATGCCGGGCAAATTTTCACTTTACCAGGATCTGACCGTGCAGGAAAACCTGGAATTTTTTGCCACGGTGTTCGGAACGACCATCGAAGCAAATATGGATTTGATTAAAGACATCTACGACCAGATAAAACCCTTCAGCAACCGGCGTGCAGGAAAATTATCGGGCGGTATGAAGCAGAAGCTGGCACTTTGCTGTGCACTGATCCATAAGCCGGAAGTGCTGCTGCTCGATGAGCCGACTACCGGCGTGGATGTTGTATCGAGGAAAGAATTCTGGGAAATGCTGAAAAAATTAAAAGCACAGGGCATTACAATCATTGTTTCCACACCCTATATGGATGAGGCGAAACTCTGTGAACGCATCGCCCTGATACAAAACGGGCGGATCATGTCCGTCGATACACCCGGTAACATAATCCGGGCCTATCCCGAAAAATTATTTGCCGCGAAAAGCGATGATATATATAAGCTCTTAAAAGATTTCAGGAACCATCCGGAAGTGGACCGTGCATTTGCTTTCGGTGAATTCATACATATCAGCCTGAAGAACGCCGAACGCACAACGCTGAACGCCGAACGCTCAACGCTGAACGCCGAACGCTCAACGCTGAACGCCGAACGCACAACGGTCAGCAGTCAACTGGATATTCTGAACCGCATCGCGGCTGAAAACAATCACACCGGCATACAGATAAAAGAAATTGAACCGGGTATTGAGGACAGTTTTATACTGTTGATGGGCAGGAATGATATAACGGCAAACCCATAAAAAAACGACCGAAAAATAAACCGGATGGAAGAAAAAGTGATTGTTTGTAAGGATCTCACAAAACAGTTCGGCGATTTCTGTGCGGTCGATAAAATCTCTTTTGACGTTTCAAAAGGTGAGATTTTTGGATTTCTGGGTGCCAACGGGGCGGGAAAAACAACAGCCATGCGCATTCTCTGCGGACTGTCTTATCCCTCCTCAGGAGAGGCAACGGTGGCAGGATTCAGTGTAAAGAATCAGCAGGAATCCATAAAGAAAAATATCGGGTATATGAGCCAGAAGTTTTCACTGTATGAAAATCTCAGTATCCGCGAGAATATTGAATTCTTCGGCGGTGTATATGGTGTAAGCCGAAAAGATATCAGAGAGAGATCTGATAATCTGATTCAGGACCTGGGCCTGCAGAAAGAAGCGAATAAACTGGTGGGTGGTTTACCACTCGGATGGAAACAGAAACTGGCATTTTCCGTTGCTATATTTCACCGGCCGAAAATTGTTTTTCTGGACGAACCCACGGGTGGTGTGGATCCGGTAACCCGCAGGCAATTTTGGGATATGATCTATGATGCTTCGGCTTCAGGTATTACCATTTTCGTAACGACACATTATATGGATGAAGCTGAATACTGCAACCGGATTTCCGTGATGGTGGACGGCAAGATGGAAGCGCTGGACAGTCCGGCCAATCTGAAAAAACAATACGCGACGGACAGCATGGACGAAGCTTTTTATAAGCTGGCGAGAGGTGCCAGGCGATCCGGCGATTAACAAGCAGAATCATGAAGGAATTATGGGTATTTATCAGGAAAGAATTTAAGCAGGTGTTTCGCGATCCGAGAACACTGCTCATCATGTTCGGACTGCCGGTTGCACAAATTGTGTTGTTTGGATTCGCGCTGACCAGTGAGGTAAAGAATATCGATATCCTGATTGCGGACAATGCCAAGGACATCATGAGTATGCAGATCACGGATAAGATCAGGGCAAACAGCTATTTCATTGTGCAGGAAAAAAATATCGGCGGCGCTGACATTGACAGGAAATTTAAAGAGGGCAGCGTGCAGGCTGTTTTAATTTTTCCCACCGGCTTCAGCAACGATTTGATGCATGAAGGAAAGGCCGGGGTTCAGATCATAACGGATGGTACCGATCCAAACACAGCCAAGACGATCGAAAATTATCTGACAAACATTATTAGTAATTATCAAAGGGAAAAATTTCCTTCGGCATCTCTCCGATATCAGATTCTCACCGAACCACGCATGTTATATAATGAAGAAGATAATGGTTCGATGAATTTCATTCCAGGTGTGATGGCATTGATCCTGATGCTTGTTTGCACGGCACTCACATCGGTATCGATTGTAAAGGAGAAGGAACTGGGTACGATGGAAATCCTGCTGGTGTCCCCTTTTAAACCGGTGATGGTGCTGGTCGCCAAAGCAGTTCCGTATTTTATTCTGTCGGTCATCAATTTTACGTTTATATTATTGTTGTCTGTTTTTCTTCTGCACATTAATATAAAAGGGAGCGTACTGCTGTTGTATTTGGAATCGGCCTTATTTATTTTAACCTGTCTCTCCCTTGGCCTGCTGATATCCAATGCGACGAATGCACAACAGACGGCGCTGCTCATTTCCATGATGGGCATGATGCTGCCCACCATCATACTTACGGGATTTATTTTCCCGTTAGAAAATATGCCCTGGATCCTGCGCACGATCTCCAACCTCGTGCCGTCCAAATGGTATTTCCTTATCATCAAATCCGTGATGCTGAAGGGGCTGGGATTTCAGTATGTGTGGAAAGAAACATTGATACTGGTGATCATGACAACGGTATTACTAACCATTGCTTTAAAGAAATTTAAAATACGGCTTCAATGAGAAATCTGGGTTTTCTGTTACAAAAAGAATTCAGGCAGATTTTCCGGGATAAAACCATCCTGGCCATGATGCTGGCCCTGCCAATCATTCAGCTGATGATTCTGCCCTGGGCAATGAATCTGGATATCAAAAATATCAATCTCTCCATAGTGGACAATGATCACAGCAGTTATTCTCAACAACTCATCACCAGGATCGGCTCTTCCGGATACTTCCGTATCATAAGTGCAGACCGTTCATATAAAGAGGCGCTGGTACATATCGAAAACGGATCCTCAGACCTGATCATGGAATTACCCGCAGGTTTTGAGCGTAACCTGGTCAGGGAGGGCAAACAAAATATCGGTATTTCCATAGATGCTATCAATGGGTCAAAAGCTTCGATCGGTGGCGCGTATCTGGCATCTGTGATCTCGGATTTTAATGCAGACCTGGCCATTAACCAGATGGAAGCGCCGGATTACAAAACCACACCTATGGGTTTCATGGAAATAAATTTTAGCAACTGGTATAATCCACTGGCGGAATATAAATATTTTTTTGTGCCCGGCGTGCTGGTTTTATTGCTGACGATGATCGGTGGATTTATGACGGCACTCAATATCGTGCGGGAGAAAGAAGTGGGAACGATTGAGCAAATCAATGTGACGCCGATAAAAAAATGGGAATTTATTCTTGGGAAACTGATTCCGTTCTGGATCATTGGTATGATTGTATTTACCATCGGCCTGTTGGTTATAAGGGCTGTATATGGTATCAGTTCGGTTGGCAGCCTGCCGCTTCTGTATATAGTGGCCGGTACCTATATGATTGCCTTACTTGGTTTCGGACTGCTGGTTTCCACTTTTTGTGATAGCCAGGTGCAGGCCATGTTTGTTGCTTTTTTCTTCATACTGATTTTTATCCTGATGAGCGGTTTATTTACTGCTGTGCAAAGTATGCCACACTGGGCGCGTATTATTTCCGTTCTTACACCCGTGAGTCATTTTATAAAAATTATGCGCATGATCATGCTGAAGGGTAGCGGATTCCCGGATATTCTCATCGAACTGGGATATATTTTCAGTTTTGCCCTCGTATTGAATGGATGGGCCATCTGGAACTACCGAAAAACTTCGTAACGAACTCTTATACTCCTATACTCTTATACTCTTATACTTTAGTGTAGCAGCGTCACGTGACCCGCTACCGCTTTCCACTGACCGTTTCTTTTTTGATAGATGTCCATGTAGCAAATGTTTAATGCCATTTTCTCCGAACCCTGCGTGATATAATTTGTCGTCCAAACAGTGATGACACCTATTTCATTGGTTAATAAACGTACTTCCTGGCTGTCAATGTCCACGCGGGTTACCTGCTGACCGGAATGATGCAGGGAAGTATTATCAGCTTTGGTTCTGCGCATACCCGCCGGATTGATCAGTACAAAATCATCAGCCAGTATGCGCGCTAACGCAGCCGAATCCTCCTGCACAATCGCGTCCAGCCACTGCCTGTTCAATTGTTTGATAATGGTCGCATCGGTAGCCTGCGCATGGGCTAACAGGAAAGAACCCGTCAAAATGAACACAAAAAGTAAAAACCGTTTCAGAAGTTTTTTATTTTGAATGATGAATATACAGGATAGAGATTATTTCTGTTACAGGTGCTCACAGAAATTTTCGTTAATCCCGCAAATCAATATAATTTTACAAAGCGAATTTTTCTGCTGCCGCCATATACAGGCATCTCCTGTCCGGATATTGGATTTCATGAAAAACCATGCGGGTTTAAATCAATTGTCATGAAAAAAATAAATGCGGTCATTTCACTGTTTTTTCTCCTGGCTGGGTTGAATGTAAGGGCACAGGATATCGCGATAGGTGCACGCGGAGGCATCAGTGTTCCCAATTTATCGGCATCAGGCAACGAGCAGAATCCATTAAATACGGGTTATAGTTCCAGGCTGGGACCCGAGTTCGGCGTTTTTGCAGAATTTAAAATATCAGATTTATTCTCCATAGAGCCGATGGTTGAATACTCTTCACAGGGTGGCAAAAAAAACGGATTGCAGGCATTTCCTGTTCCCTCCGATCTGTCCGCGATGTTTCCTTCAGGTCAGGCTCCGACTTATCTCTATGCCAATTTTAAAAGTGAAGCCAGGTTGAATTACCTCATGATTCCTGTACTGGCAAAATTCGGATACGATTTTAATGAGTCGCCTTTCAGAATTTATATCGATGCAGGTCCGTTTGTCGGGTTTCTCCTTTCGGCAAAACAGGTTACCTCCGGGTCCAGCCCCGTATACCTGGATCCGGGTGCACAGAATGATTTAGGTGTCGGTGCCGTTGATTTCGATAATACGCAGGATATCAAGGACCAGCTGAACAGCACAAATTTCGGTGTGGAGGGAAATATTGGTCTGGATTACAAAATCGGCAACAGTAATATCTTCATAGAATTCGGCGGCAATTATGGATTTCTGAATATCCAGAAAGGCACGGCTAATGGTAAAAACAATACGGGTGCCGCGACTGCTGTACTGGGTTACAGTTTCTGGCTGGGTAATTAAGGGAATGACGTAGCCGGTAATTAAAAATAGGATGCGGCCCCCAATCTGGAGGGCCGCGTTGATGTTTCATGAAAAGGAACGTTAAATCGTACAGAGGCTCTTTTAAACCTCCGCGTATTTTTGCAATTTTGCAGTCATCCCACCAGTTTCGTGAAAAAAATAATAACCCCTTTTCTCCTGGCATCCGCCTTATTATCCGGATCTGCCGGATACGCCCAGTATAATAATGGGTTCACTGCGCTCAAAAGAGACACATTGCCTCCCTCTGTTAACTGGAGCGGGGCAACGGCCCAAAAGGGATTTCCTTACAAATCTTTTATTGTTCCGTCCGTATTGGTAGCCTATGGATTTACCTCACTTCATAATGACGGACTATTAAGTGTAAATGATAAATTGAAGGAGGAGATTTATACAGAACGCACTTCAAAGCAACCGATCCATATCGATAATTACCTGCCCTTTCTCCCCATCGTCGCCGTATATGGCCTGAATGCCCTGGGGATTGAAGGAAAAAATAATTTCAGGGACCGGACCATGATACTCGGACTCTCAGGAATAATCATGGGTACTGCTGTTTTATCTATTAAGAATTTATCCGGTGAAACAAGGCCGGACGGCTCGGATAATTTTTCATTTCCATCGGGTCACACGGCCGGAGCCTTTGCCACCGCCGAATTCTTGCGTCAGGAATACGGGAATGTTTCACCCTGGTACGGCGTGGCCGGTTATGCTGTGGCAGCCATGACCGGATATTTAAGAATGTATAATAATAAGCACTGGATGGGAGACGTGGCGGCCGGAGCGGGCATCGGTATTATGTCAACCAAACTGGCTTACTGGATTTACCCCGTAATCAAGCGCACTTTATTTAAGGATAAAGAAGTGAGCACCGTCGTAATGCCTACGTATCAGGATGGCTCATTCGGCTTCGGCCTGGTACACAGATTTTGAGAAATTCCCTGACCGGGATTTCTTATTTTCCTGTATGAACTGCTGCGATCTGTACGGCAGAAGTCGTATGAACGGCTGCATGCCTTACTACCGGATGATTACACTGTCCCAAAACAAAATATATCACAACAAAAATCAGTATGGTGGAAAAACAACCACCTCCCAGTTTTTTCGCACCATAGGCTGCGATCAGCGCCCTTAACCAATTCGGCATAAAAATAAATTTAAGGTTAAATCAAAATGTTTAGTTTGGAATCTTACCGTTTTCAGCCTGTTTCTTTAGTTCACTGTTTGCCATAACGCCTACCTCCACCCGCCGGTTTAATTTCCGGTTGGCATCTGTATCATTTGGATATTTTGGCTGATCTTCTCCATACCACTTAATGTCAAATCTTTCTTTGGCAACACCTTTTGAAATCAGATAGTCGGCTACGGTAGTCGCCCTTAATTTTGACAAATCAATATTGTATTGAACAGTTCCCGTATTGTCCGTATGCCCTTCCACCAGGATGATGGTTTCCGGATAATCATTAAAAACAGTGGCAATCCGGTCAAGATTATATTTTGCTGAATCACTCAGTACACTGGAATTGATCCTGAATAATAATCCGGAATTAAAAGTCATATTGATACCTTCTCCAACTCTTTCAACTTGTGCATCCGGCACGGCTTGTTTGATAGCTTTTGCCTGCTTATCCATATTATTGCCGATCAGATAACCCGCGCCCCCGCCGACAGCCGCTCCGATCAGCGCACCGATCACCGAACTTTTTCCGCCACCACCGATAATCGCACCCGCGGTTCCTCCGGCTGCTACACCGATCGCTGTTCCCTTCTGCGTATTGTTCAGACTTTTGCAGGATGAAAAAATAATCAATATGAATACCGGTACAAATAACAAATATTTCATGGTGTAGATTTAATTTATTTACAAATGGCTATCCGTAACAGGTCCATATTCATATCCTTCACGCCCTGACTGATTCCGGATTGAATGGCGTCGCATAAATTTTTTTTCTCGGATGAATTCATTTTCGAAGCGAGTGTGTTCGCATCGTTTGTTCCGTATTTGACCTGATACATTTTTACGATCGATTCAATTTTTGCTTTCCACGCGGCTCCCGCCTGACTCCCCGGCATGGCAATGGCCTTGTTGTAACTATCCGAGGCACTTGAAAAGTTCCCGGAAGATGTGTAAATATCTCCCTGCAAAATATAGAGACTGGCATTGTTTGGATCCAGTCCGATGGCAGACTGAATATTGGATTGGGCGTCAGAATATTGTTGCTGTCGACTGTCGAGCGCGGCTATCTTTGCATAAATACCCGCTCTTTCTGCCGTATTTCTGTTTTTTTCCGTAAGGGAAATCACGGTCTGGAGATCCGATTTGGCTTCTGTATTCATACCCAGCCCGGCCTCGGCACTCGCTTTTTCAAATAAGTTATAAATACTGGATTTGTCCAGTTTCAAACCTTCCTGGGCTGCCGCCAGCGCATCCTGATATTGATGCAATCCATTGAGTGCCCCGGCCTTGCCGGCATAGGCCGGTATTTTAGCATCATAGGCATCACATTTTTTAAGGATCTCATTGAAATTAGCCAGCGCACCGGAATAATCTCCCGCAGTGTTCTGATCGTTGGAAGATTTAATCAGATTATAACAGCTGTTCGACGTGGTTACAAGCCCGCTGTTACACTGTGCAAATATTAAAATGCATAAAACGACAACGCCAAAAGCGCATGCTTTTTTCATCACACTCATGGTTATTTTAAGATTACTATTGCTTAGCAATAGCTATGCCAATGAAAGTGTAATGCTTGAAGCATAAGGCTCAGGGCCTGAGACAGGATCGGAGAAAAAAGATATCACATCATTTATCGCATAGGCGGGAACATGACGATCGTTTTAAAATCCTGGAAAGAATTATTTTGTCCGGAATAAATTTTCAGCAAATTGTTCGTTGAAGTTTTTGACCGGATCACCGTTCATGTTATGGTACACTGCGCTGATAAAAATAATCTGCGCAGCACTGGATACCGCCATCACAAAAAATAATCCGAGTGCGCCCAGAATAATTCCCAGCATTGGATTGATCATCATTCCAACGAAAAATAAGGGGACGCAAATCACGAGGAAGGCAATGAGCCTCAGCAAACCAAAACTGAAAGTAGAACCAAGACTTTCTCCCCATTTTTCCTTCATCAGTGCGGCAGAACGCTTAACGGCCTGAAAGGGATTTAATTTTTCGTAGGCGATCACCGGAACCACAAAGAAGGTCGCAATGCTCCAGACGATTCCGATCAGTCCCGTGATGATTTTTCCCAGAGAACCCAGATTGTCCTGCAACATACGCAGCGCCAGGCCAACAGATGCAGCCAGCAATGACCAGGAGAAAATGGTGCCCAGCCGGCTCATACTAAATTGAAGTCCCTTTTTTACGGAAGGCACTTCTCCGTTAAAATATTCCCTGGTGCATTCAATCAGTGCGGTATTAAAAAAGACAACAACAAAATAGTTGATGAGATAAAATAAAAAGGCGAGCACATAATGTACAACCGTTCCCTGTTCGTGTATTACATCCATGTCCCATCCTGCTGACGCGAACATGGCCACAATGAATGAGCCGATGATCAGGATCATGGAAACGCCGGAGAGTATCGGGAAAATGATCAGTTGCTTGTTCGCTTTCAGAACGCCCAGGCTGTTCATCGACAGCGTCCAGCCATTGGAAAGCTTTTCAAATACGTTCATATTAAATTGATTTAGGGTTTATTAAATATAATAAAAGAACGGATAAAAGTGAAATCCGGATAATCTACGTAAAAACCATTAGTTGCTCTGGTTCAATCCTTTTTCCGGATTAATTTCGTAAAATAAAAATGCCTGGGATGGTTAAAAAAGGCCTTCTGCATTATACGATCCTGAAACATATCATCGATCGGGGATACGGTCCTGATTTGAAAACGTTATCGATGCTGTTGGACAATGATGTCCGCGAAATAAAAAAAACGCTGTATGAATTGCAGGATTATCACGGTGTGGTCCTGCATCCCGATAAACCGGCTGTTTGGGTAATACATCCTTTTTCTCTGGCGCCTACCAATTTTCTGGTGAAGTCACCCGGAGGCAGCTGGTGGGGAAACTGCGCCTGGTGTTCTCTCGGCGTAGCGGCTCTGTTAAAAGAAGATCTCACCATCACCACCCGTCTGGGTGCATATGACGAACAAATCGTTATTCATATCAGCCGTGGTGAGCTGTTGGAAAAAGACTTCCTGGTCCATTTCCCCGTGCCGATGTCACACGCTTGGAATAATGTAATCTATACCTGCAGTACGATGCTGATTTTTAAAAATGAGGATCAAATCAATGAATGGTCCGCACGACACAATATTCCAAAGGGTGATATCCAGCCATTGGACAATGTATGGGCGTTTTCAAAAAAATGGTATGGCAATCATTTGAATCCCGATTGGGAAAAATGGACGATGCAGGAGGCACGGGATATTTTTAAGGAATTTAACCTGACCGGTAAAATCTGGGAGCTGGAAAATTCACCCGGACGTTTTTGACGAATATATGTTTCCGATAACGGATGACCGATGACCGATGACCGATGACCGATGAGCACGCATTAGCGTGGACAGTTAACCACGAGGCCCTGGCCTTAGCCTTGGCCTTAAGCTTTAGCCTTTAAAAGAATTTTAGCTGTGCTGATATCAGATAAACTTTTTACAAATGAAAGCGATCATATTAAAACAATTCGGAGGGGTTGAAAATTTATCGGTTTCGGAACTACCCGTTCCTGCAGTAATGGGAGAGGAGGTACTGGTTAAAATAAAATCCATCAGCATCAATCCGGTGGATGTGAAAACGAGGGCAGGGAAAGGCGTATCTGCCGTATTGAAAAATGACCACCCGATGATCCTGGGATGGGACCTTTCCGGGGAAATACAAACTATAGGTGCTGCTGTTACAGATTTTAAAACAGGCGATGAAGTATTTGGTATGGTCCGGTTTCCGCAGTCAGGAAAAGTGTATGCGGAATATGCTTCTGTGCCGGCCTCACAGCTCGCGAAGAAACCTGCTGATATTACGCATGAGGAAGCTGCTGCTGCCTGTCTGGCTGCGCTTACTGCCTGGCAATCGCTGACAATAAATTATAAACTTAAACCGGGCGAACGGGTACTCATTCAGGCAGCCTCCGGAGGAGTAGGACACTATGCAGTGCAAATGGCCAAATACCTGGGCGCTTATGTGATTGGTACTTCATCGGCTGCCAACAAAGATTTTGTCTTGTCACTGGGCGCGGATGAACATATTGATTACAAAGCAAAGCCATTCGAAACTGCAGCCAAAAACATGGATTTTGTATTGGATACAATTGGGGGAGAGTATATTGAACGCTCACTGAAAACAATCAGAAAAGGTGGAACGATCATTAGCATTCCTTCCGGATTAAACGAACATGTGAAAGAAAAAGCAGCGGCCCTCGGAATCCAGGGATTTAGTACCCGTGTGATTCCTGACAAAACGAATATGCAGGAAATGGCAGATCTGCTGGAAAGAAAAATAATCATGTCATACCTGCAAAAAATATTTCCATTCAATGATATGGCCGGAGCACATCAGCAGATCGAAAGTGGACACACCGTAGGCAAGATATCTCTGACTGTTTGAGCCCTTTATATGTCGGTGATTGGAATGGTTGACGCCTGCCACGCCAAAGACGTGGGTTGACTGTTGAAAGAAGAGCCTTACGCTTTACGCTTTGCGCTTTACGCTTTCCTGTCTGCTCCCGTGAATTCCAGCATCCATCCCGGATATTCAGGAGGCAATGCACTCGCTTTATTTAGTTGTTCCAGTTCCTCATTGCTAAAACGCAGGTCAATGGATTTCAGGTTATCGTCCAACTGATCCATTTTATTGGCACCGATGATAACCGAAGTAACGACGGACTGTTGCAGCAACCAGGCCAGCGCGAGTCCCGCAACCGAAGTATTTTTCGCCTTCGCCATGGGTTGCAACAGATCAATGATATCAAATGCCCGTTCTTTGTTGATGGGCGGGAAATCAAAATTGGCCCGTCGTCCATCGGCTTCTTTTTCTTTATCACGACTGTATTTTCCGCTCAGCAATCCGCCCGCCAGCGGCGACCAGACCAGCAGCCCCAGGTTTTCTTCCCGAAGCAGGGGAATGAGCTCTCTTTCCAGATCCCGTCCGGCGATGGTATAATAAGCCTGCAGTGAAACAAATTTTGCGATGTCGTGATAATGGCTATAATCCAAAGCCTTCATCAGTTGCCAGGCGGTGACATTACTGGCTCCGATATAACGCACTTTACCCGATTGTACCAGATGATCAAGTGCAGATAGAGTTTCCGCGAAAGGGGTCAGAGGATCATAACTATGGATCTGATACAGATCGATATAATCAATCTGTAATCTCCGCAAGCTGGCTTCGGCCTGTTGAATGATATGTTTTCTTGTTAAACCGCTGTCATTCGGTCCGTCTCCCATTTTTCCGCGAACCTTGGTGGCGATAATCAGATCATCCCGGTGTAATCCAAGATTCCGGATCGACTGACCCGTAAGTTCTTCGCTCAATCCTTCCGAATATACATTGGCCGTATCGATAAAGTTGATACCTCCGTCAATCGCTCTTTTTGTTAACTGATCGACCTGTGTCTGTCCGAGATTTCCAATAACCTGGAACCTTCCCTTTCCACCAAATGTCATCGTGCCCAGGCAGAGTTCAGAAACCCTCAGCCCGGTATTTCCCAAAAGATTGTATTTCATATTTTTTGCTGTATGTGAAATATTACAGCACAGAAAAGAAAATGTTGTAAAAAGAGAAAATTTTTAACTGTCAACCCACGCCTTCGGCGTGGCAGGCGCCAACCGTCATCCGTCATCCGTCATCCGTCCCCGCACGCGCGGGGTCAACAATACTATCTCTCCAATATATTTTTCAAATTTCCCAGACTCTCCTCCATATCCCTGCCCAGCATACCCGGAACGATCAGGTTCATGAGGTTCATGGGATATTTATTCTGACCGGCCATCTTCCAGATTACGCGGGTCTGTCCCGGCGTTACGGAGATCGTCGTCATCGAAACGCGGGTGGTGTTCTTAAAAGGTTTTTCAAATCTCACCGTGGACTCAATATTTGTTCCTGCTTCGATCCTGCTAATTTCCTGTTCACCCTTTCCAACATTCTTCACCTGGCTGTCCCAATAAGAAATAAACCCCACCGTCCCATCCACACCTGTTGAAGTTCTTTTGACATCGGGATCCATCATAACCCATTTATTATAATAGATCTGGTTGCCCAGTAATTTAAGGAAATCAAACACGGAAAGATTCGAACGCTGAATCAGAACCTGCTTTTCAACCTGGTACTGTTTACTGATAAAAAGCGGAATGACTAAGAACAGCAGAATCAAAAGGATCAGAATAATTCCTATGACGGTTAACATAAGCTCGTTTTGGTGATTCAAAATTAATATTTTCCTTAGGAAAAGTCATATAATATTACTAAATAATTTAGTATTACCCAAAAGATAAAATACTGCCAAATCTGCACAGGCCGGAGCACCGGGTATGTATTTTGCAAACTTTAGTATATGTTGAAAATCTTTTTGTCCGTCTGCACATGGATGATATTTGCTTCCAATACATTTTGCCAGAGAACACCCGATGAATTCGGAGCGACTGCTTTCTTTTGTTTCCAGCATAATAAAATGGACAGTCTGTTTAAAATGATCCCGACGCTGGCAGAGACTTCTTCGTTCGCCAGGGAACTGGGCATCGCGGAAGGTACCGAAGCATATTCCGCCTTTGTGAAAAAATATCCGCTTGTAATAAAAAGTATCCGGGATAAATGTTATCAGATCGAAGCGGATTCACTTTTTTATAAGTTCTCATGGGCAAGGGCGCAACGTGACCGCATCGAAGTGACTGTAAAAACGATGCATACGAACAGTTCTCCTGCAAAGGATGTTCAGTTTACGGTTGTAAATATTTATTTTAATTCGGCCGGTCAGAAGTTTTTGCTGCAGTTTGGAGATCTGCACCGGTACGGAAATGTGTGGAAGTCAGGAAATAATATTTCCCTTACAATAAAATACGATTAGGGCTCTTCGCAAAAATGAGCCGCTCATGACTGGCCGGCCACTTTACCGGATCATTTTTTCGCATTGCAATCCGGAACGGGTTCATGATTGGCCGGCCACTTTACCGGATCATTTTTTCGCATTATAATCCGGGACGGGTTCATGATTTGCTGAGCACTTTGCCGGATGATTTTTTCTCCCTGCATTCCTGGTTTAATTTTTTTCTGTGCAGGATGCCCCAGTTTCTCAATGAATCGATCACCGGCCTCAATGTTTTGCTATGCGGCGTCAATGCGTAAGTGACCCTGACCGGATATCCGTCCAGTATCTTTCTCATCACCAGCCCGTTTATTTCCAGGTCGCGCAATTCCTTTGATAACATTCTGTCCGTTATCCCATGCACATCTTTTGCGATATCAGTGAAGCGCTTTTCCCCGAAAGAAAGTGCAATGATGATCGGCAATTTCCATTTCCCGTTCAGCACGTCCAGCGAATCCCGGACGGGCCTCAGAATGCTTGTACACTGACTATGTTCTTCTTCTGTTGTTTTTTTCATAATGTAATGTATGTAGGCTGATCCGGCAGTCACTATACTATGGTATAGTACTATCATTTGTATAGCAAATCTAATGTAAATTTGTGTCTCACAAGTAAAAAATCTTATAAAATGTCAAAAACAAAATGGGTGTTGGATCCAACACATAGCGAGTTAGGTTTTAAAATAAAACACCTGATGATAACCAATGTTTCAGGTTTCTTTAACAGTTTTCAGGTGGCCGGGGAAACGGATAATGATGATTTCACCACAGCAAAAATCCGGGTGAAAGCAGATATGAATTCCATTCATACCAATAATGAACAACGCGATGCCCACCTGCGGAATGCCGATTTTTTTGAAGCGGATAAACATCCGGAAATGATTTTTGAATCAACCAGAACAGAACAGGTTGATAAGCAAAACTTTCATCTGTTCGGCAATCTGACTTTGAAAAATGTTACACTGCCCGTTCGGCTGAATGTTGAATACAGCGGTATCACAAAAGATCCATGGGGTGGGGAAAGAGCCGGATTTACCGTTACCGGAAAAATCAAACGAAGCGACTGGGGTGTTAATTTCAATGGAGTATTGGAAACCGGGGGCGCTATATTGGGCGAAGAAGTAAAAATTCACAGTGAAATACAACTGGTAAGACAGCCCGAGGAAGTGCCTGCATAAAAACGAGGAACTATGTCAAATAAAAGAAGATTAATAAGAAAATATGAACCGGGGGACAACCCCGGTTTTCTGGGGCTCGGTCATATTGCCCGTGCCCTGATACAGGGCGATTTCAGGGACACTGATCCCTTCATTTTGCTGATGGATGATATGCTGGACAAAAAAACTACAGAGCCGGTGGGCGGACCTCACCCGCATGCAGGATTTGAAACCGTCACATTAATGCTGGAAGGCGAGCTGGGTGACGAATTGCATAAAATGAAAGCAGGTGACTTGCAGATGATGACGGCGGGTAGCGGTATCATCCACACCGAGACCATTGAAAAAAAAGCGAGGATGAGGCTTTTGCAATTGTGGCTGAACCTGCCCAAAAAAGACCGCTGGACCACACCACGCGTTCAGGATATTCCCGTTGATCATGTGCCGAAAAAATCACTGGAGGGCATGGAGTTGAGAGTATACAGCGGTTCGCTGGCAGGTATTTCATCACCGGTGAAAAATCATGTGCCGGTGATCATCGCAGATATACAAATGCAGCCGGATGTTTCATACAGTTTCAACCTGCCGGCTTCCTACTCAACATTTTTATATGTTTTGGATGGCGGTATGCAGATCGGTGAAGAAAGAAAAACGCTGGATCAAAACGAAGTTGGCTGGCTGGACAGATCCACCTTCGATGGAAACAGCGAACTGAATATACAGGCAGGAAAATCCGGCGCCCGGTTCGTCCTGTATTCAGGTCAGCCTCAGGGCGACCCGATTGTTTCACACGGACCATTTATCGCGGATACACAGGAAGACATTGCACGATTGTATCGTGATTTCCGGGCGGGGAAAATGAAACATATTTCCGGCGTTGCGGAATCGCAAAAAATCGTATGGTAAATGGAGGGCATGCAATTCTCATAGCATAAATATTCGGACTATGAGCAGCAGGCGGTTTTTAATTTACATTAGCGAAATAGCCGGATTCGCCGGGCCATTGCTGAAATATAAACTGACCGATTTACTCTTAAAATTTTAACTTCAATACTGCATTTAACGATGTATCCTGAAAGAATTTAAATACATCAAATGTCAGCATTAGTAAATACGGGAATTGATGTATTGGGGGATATACCCTCGGGATCGCATTTCTGTAACTTCTACGATACGAAACAGGATTTGCTCGACACCCTGGTTCCCTATTTCAAGGCTGGATTAGAAAATAAAGAGTTCTGTATTTGGGTGGTCTCAACCGTTGGGCTAATTACTGTGAATGAGGCCAAAACAGCACTAGGAAAAGTTGTTCCCGACTTTGACCGGCACCTCTCCGATGGGAATATTGAAATCCTAAACGAATTTGAATGGTATCTGGAAGAAAATTATTTCAGTATAGAGAAGGTATTGGAGGCATGGGACATAAAGCTTAAACAGGCATTGGCTCTTGGGTATGAGGCAATGCGGGTCTCGGGTGATACCTTCTGGCTAAGTAAGAAGTATTGGGAAAATTTTTATGCTTACGAACAAAAAGTTACTGATTTCGTTGCCGGTCTGCCCATGACGATCATGTGCACCTATCCTCTGGCGAAAAGCGAAGCAACCGATATTCTTGATGTAGTAAATGCCCACCAGTTTACAATAGCCAGCCGGCAGGGAGAGAGGGAGGTTATAGAAAGTCCAGAGTTCATACAGGCAAAGGCTGAAATTAAGAGACTCGATGAAGAGTTAAAACGATTTAAAGAGCGAGCGCCGGGGCATTCTTTGATTTTGAGATACGGAGTCGCCATTCTGTCGGTTATAACTATGCACATCATTGCAATTGGGATGAAGGTGGAAATCGGTCTGCAATCCACTCCTGTTGTTACGCTGTTTCTTTGCGCTATCATGTTTAGCGCCTGGTTTGGCGGACTCGGGCCGGGCTTGCTCGCGATCGCATTCTCTCTGCTGAGTTTTAAGTACTACTTCGCGAGTCCTGTTTATTCATTCGGTGTGGACAGCAGAGAAATACCGCGCCTGCTGATTTTTACTCTGTCAGCTCTCATAATCGGGTCGCTGAGCGCTGCGCAAAGGAGCGTAACAGAATCGCTCAGGAAAGCCCGCGACGTCCTGAGTGGAACGGTTCAGCAGCTCAAGCGAACCAACGCAGCATTGCAGATAAAAATCGCCGAGCATAAGCAGGCGGAAGAGAAGTTTCAGCTGGCTGAAATGGAACTCCGTCTTGTCAACGACACAATCCCCGCGCTCGTTTGGACTGCGCAACCTGATGGCTCTGTCGACTTTATCAATCAACGATATCGGGATTTTACGGGGCTTCCTTTGGACGAGGTTCGGAACTGGAGGTGGATATCTGTCATTCATCCGGATGACCAAAGAAAGGTTAACGGCAAATGGCGTACGGCCCTGGCAACGGGCGAACCGTTGGAGACTGAGGCCCGGGTGCGTCGGGGAAATGGTGACTACCATTGGTTTTTGATCTACTCTGTGCCGCTGCATAATGAGTCGGGAAAGATAGTCAAGTGGTTTGGATCTACGACCGACATAACCGAACGCAAACAGTCGGAAGAAGAATTGCGTTTAACTTATCAATTTTTAACCTATCATGTTGAAAATACACCCCTCGCCGTTATTGAGTTCGACAAGGACCTATTTATAAAAAGATGGTCTAAACGTGCAGAAGAAATATTTGGCTGGAAGTCATCAGAAGCCCTCGGGAAAAATGTGTATGACTCCGACTTTCCAATTATATATAAAGAAGATATTCCGAAAGTGGATATCATTAACGAGCAATTGATGAAAGGAATGGTGAACAGGAACCTGGGTCTTAATCGCAATAACACTAAAGATGGTACCATCATTTATTGTGAATGGTATAATTCTGTTTTAAGGGATGAACAAGGAAATGTAATAACCATACTGTCATTGGTCCACAACATCACCGAAAGAAAAATAACAGAGGAAACGCTGAACCAATCCTATGAAGAGATTCGGCGTTTGAATGGGCACCTTCAGAAGATTCGTGAAGATGAGCGAAAACTGATCGCAAGGGAAATTCATGATGAACTGGGGCAACAACTGACTGCCATAAAAATGGACGTGGTATGGATCGATAAAAAAATACCGGAAGAATCGACTGCCATAAAAAGTAAACTGAAAAATATAATAGGGTTGTTGGACGGAAGCAATCAATCTGTAAGAAGAATATTGAGTGAATTAAGGCCAGTTATATTGGACGAACATGGTTTGTTGGCAGCCATAGAATGGTTGGCGCGACAATTTACTGAAACTACAGGTATACCTGTTAAATTTACCACTACAGAAAAAAATTTCAAAGTGTCAGAGCAAATTGCTAACTGTATTTTCCGGATATACCAGGAGGCTTTCACCAATATTACCCGGTACGCCCAGGCAAAAAATGTTTCGAGTTCAATGTGGATTATGGAAGAAAATATTAATCTTATTATTGAAGATGATGGAATAGGATTCGATACCGCATCCCTGCAAAATAAAAAATCATTCGGTATTCTGGGTATGAAAGAAAGAGTCCATTCACTTGATGGTAAATTTGAATTGGATTCATCGCATGGGAAAGGTTCTAAAATTATGGTCAGTTTGCCTTATGGTGTTTAGATCCTTATAGTGTTCAGATAAAGTCACAAATAGTAATATGAAGCGAATTATTTTAGCGGATGACCATAGCTTTATACGTTTAGGGCTTATCCAGATACTTAAAGACGAATATCCCTATGTAACGATAAAAGAAGTAAGCGATGGGGAGTCTCTTATTAACGAAGTTTCACTGAATGACTGGGATCTGGTAATATCAGATCTTGATATGCCGGGTAAAAGCGGATTGGAAGCATTAGTACAAATTAAACTGATAAAACCTCATTTACCTGTATTAATCCTTAGTATTTATCCCGAAGATCTGTATGCCGTGAGGGTGTTGAAAGCCGGTGCATCCGGATACATGAACAAAAATGCTGCCCCCTACGAGTTAATCAAGGCCATACAGCGGATTTCTTTGGGTAGGAAATACATTACCCCCGATATAGGAGAAAAATTGTTATTACACATTGATATTGACAAAAATCCTCATGAACTGCTCACAAATAAGGAACTCGAAATTTTTAAACTTCTCGCATTGGGTAAGACGATTACCCAAATAGCGGATATATACTCATTGGCTTTGACTACGGTAAGCACATACCGGGGCAGGATCATGGAAAAACTTGACTTGTCCACAAATTCTGAACTTACCCGGTATGCCATTGCCCACCACATCATCTCTGATATAGAATTTTAAAATGCCAACCCGGTTTATCTTCCCCCTTTGTTTGTAGTATAACTACTAGCAAAAGGGCCATGCCATTACTACCAAAATCAGGATGCTGATACTAATTTATAAAATCTGATATTATAAGACCTTTATGATAACAAGAGTTGAAAATGAAGGTGTCAATCGTTGATGGTTCTATCCACACAATTGATCGGTTGGACGATTTGCTTTTATATGTCGAAAATATCGCACACATTCATAGGGCTGTCTCCTATAAAGAAGCAAAAAAACTATTTACGGAAAATGTGCATAATACATGATAACTGACGACATGCTTCATCGTCTTGCCTTTGATAATTCTTTACAGGCAAACATCATTACAGTGGTCAGCAGCGGAAAAATAATAGCGGCTAACAGCGCTGCATGCAAGCTCCTGGGGTATACTAAAAAAGAACTTTTAACTAAAAACCGGGCAACCATTTTTGATATAAATGAAGACAACTTTAAAAAAATGCTGAGGCAAAGGACGGCCACAGCACATTCAAAGGCATTTGTGAAAGCAATAAAAAAAAGCGGCAGGAATATTCCCTGTGAGATCAAATCTGCAGTTTTTATGGATTCGGATGACCAGGAGAAAGCAATTACGACTATTACGGATATGAGCCAAAACAATCAAAAACAAAAAAATATTGATGCTAAAAAAGAAAAGGTAGTTGCCCATAATATTGATCTCGCCAGGTCGAAGCAGAAAAACATCGACACTAAAAAGGAAAAGATCGTTGCTGAAAATATTGTGCTTGCGTTGGCAAAATCAGACGCCAGGCTGGCGGAAAGTGATGAATGGATAAGATATATAGCCAAAACTTCATACGATGTAATGTGGGACTGGGACATAGCTGCAGGCGAAATTTATGTTGGCAACAGCATCGAGGACTTGTTTGGTTATAAACTGCAAGACAATACAGTGAGTTTCAAGGAATTCACCCTATGTCTTCTTCCGGAAGAAAAAGATGTGGTTGAAAAAAAAATAATAAAAGCGCTTGCCTCCCGCAACAAAAGTTGGGATGGTTCTTTTATGCTTAAGCGACGTGATGGTTCGATAGCCTCAACCGTCAGCCGGGCAAGTATTGTAAGGGATGGGAACGGGAAAGCCCACCACATGATAGGGGTCATACATGATCTCAGCCGGTTAAAGGAATTGGAAGAAAAGCTTGAACATGAAGTTGCGACTAACCTAAAACAGTTTATAGAATATAAGGAAAGGTTCAATCTCATCTTTAATTCATCATCTGATATATTGTATGATATTGACCTGGCAACGAATCAAATCATATTAAGTGATGCATATGAAAAAGAATTCGGTTATAAAATAACAGACAATATGACACAAGTTGAGGATTGGGCTAACCATATCCATACTGATGACAAAGAAGCGGTAATTCAGGACTATTTCAGAATGCTGGCCACTACAGACACTGAATGGAAGTATGGCTATCGTTTTTTAAGAGCTGATCATTCAATGGCTGATGTATTGAGCAGCGCCATTATCCTGCGAAATGCCAATGGAAAAGCCTATCGCATGATCGGGTCCATGAAGGATGTCAGTAAACAAAGAGTGCTGGAGGAAAAACTGGAAGACGAGATCAGATTAAAGGAAAAACGGATCGCTGAAGCCACGGAGGAAGCAAAGGAAACGGAAAGGTCAGACATCGGAAAGGAGCTGCATGATAATGTGAATCAGCTGCTGAGTGCTTCCAGGCTCTACCTTGATATTGCAAGGCGCGGAGGAAAGAACACGGAGATGTACCTGAACCGTTCATCAGAATATACGCTTACGGCCATAGAGGCGATCAGAAAATTATCCAAAGGGTTGACAACCGATGTAATTAAAAATCTGGGTCTTTGCGAAGCTATTGAAAACCTTGCCCGGGATACGATGGAAACAAGTCCGATTAAGATATTCTGTACTCTGAAGAGTTTTAAGGAAAACAGCGTGAAGGATAAATTCAAGCTAAATGTTTTCAGGATGGTACAGGAGCAACTGAATAATATTTTAAAGCATTCCAAAGCAACCAGAATGATCATCAGCCTTTCTCAAAGTAAAAAATCCATCATACTGACCATTTCGGATAATGGTATTGGTTTTGATACGGGAAAACATTATAAAGGAATCGGACTTTCCAATATCAGGAGCCGTACCTCCGCTTTCAACGGAGTTGCTGATTTTGTTTCGCAACCTGGTCAGGGTTGTATTTTAACTATCATTTTTCATATTACAGATCAGATTTGTTTTTGAACCAGCACTATTTCGGTCCCAATTTTTTCATGTCCTGACGACGAATCACAAAGAATTGGCTTTCATGTTTTTATTTTTTCTGGTTACCACCCCTCCTTCTATTTCGCCTGCAGAGTCCGGATATCTTCAATCACCAGGCTGTTTACCATCATCCGCGGTATAAAAATAGTATGGGTCGATGGATCATAGGTAATGTCTGCCGGACCGGCATCCACGTCGTAGGTCTTGGTAGTATGGTTTTCGAGATCGTATATGATCAGGCGGCCCTTCTGACTGGTGAAGCTGATCCAGTCGGAAGCAATCAGATGGGTTTTGTCAAACATCTCGATCCCGTCAAATATACCGGTAGGACTATTTTCTAAAACCGTGAACACGGTGTCGGTGTTTTTCAGGTCCTTCAGGTATATTTTACCGCCGCTCATATTAGGGCCCATACCCACTGCATATAGTGTACCTGTCTTTTCATCGTATGTAACACCATTGGCCCCTTCGATGGATCCCAAAAAGCGGATAGACTTGTCCGTTAGGTCAATCAACAGCACCTGGCCGCTCACGGTTTCGGATACACACACGTGCCTGTCATCCACTTTGCACAGGTCATTCAGCATTTTGGCCGAAGGGATGGCCACTTCAAAGACCTGTTCGCCGGAATGCATATTAAAACCCACCACGCGATTTACATCCGCCACGTATACTACCTCTTTTACGACGGCAAGCCCCTTGGGTGCATTGAGCATTCCTTTTTGAAATTTCTGATGAATCACCCGGCCATCGCTGGAGAGCTCGGAAATAAATCCGTTGCTGTCCAGGGCCATCGGGTCGGGCTTCGTTCCGCCAATATTCGAAACAAACAATCTGTCCCCGGATTTAATAACGCTCTCAGGCGCTTCGAAACCGGAAATAATTTTTTGGGAATAACATACAGTGCTCAGTAAAAAAGAGGCAGCAGAAATAATTAATCCGGATTTCATGTGATTTTTATTGAAGTGAATGAGACTTTCAGGAAGATACAGCATCGAGCGCTGCCTTTAATTGTTTTGCAGGTACCACACCACTCTGGCGCCATTTTATCTGACCGTTTTTAAAGATGATCAGCGTAGGAACACTTTGTACCTGGTAGGCCGAGGCCAGGGCGGGATTTTTATCGATATCCACTTTGAGAATGGTGGCTGAATCACCCGTCATCGATTTGAGTTCTTTCAGAATCGGGGGCATCATTTTACAGGGCCCGCACCATTCTGCGGAAAAATCCACCAATACGGTTTGATCGCTGTTGATGATCCCCGAAAACGACTTTTTTTCGTTCACTTTTGTCATTTGCGTTGGCTTTAAGCGTTATACCTTCAGCGTAAAATGCTGCAAAAAGCGCTCCATGCTGCCCCTCAGATCAGTTAGTTTTAACTGACAGGAAACTCGGAGTATTCTCGGATACATCAGTTATAGCTAACATTTTTCAGCAGGAACAAATCTTTTATTTCTTCCCAATTGTTTACCCTCCGGTAGCCGGTATCATGCATATTGATATTATGCGTGGCGGTAAATAACAGTTTTTCTCCCTTAAAATGGGTCAGGTTTTTTACGTGATCGTCGATCATATAGTCGCCCGCAACCGCTTTTTTTGATCCGCAAAAAATGATCTGCTGCCAGTGGATAAACGGAAAATGTTTTAATAACCAGGTATATTTCTCTGACAGGGATTGTGGAAATTCCATGGCCGCGGAAACGATAAATACCTCATATAACTGATTGAGTTCTCTGATCACGGACTGGCTGCCGGGAATTACCGGGGCAGTCAGAAAGAAACCCGGCGTGTGCAGGAACTCCCTGATCAGCCGGGGTTCCGGAAAGGCCAGGTCCTCAGGTTTTCCCATTAAATCGGCGGGGTTCATCTCCACACCGGTGGCCTGCTGATACCATTTAATATACTGACCCGTGATGTCGGCCATCACATGGTCCATATCTATTAAGATCCTTTTCTTTGCCATATTCGTCATTTATATTGCAAATTAACGCAATTAATTGCATAATCATGCATAAAATATGTAGTTTTGTTGCATAATATTGCAATATGTTGAAGGAGGAAAGGCTCGATTTTATCATAAAACGTTTAAAATCAGATCAATCTGTAAAACTTGGCCAGCTGAGTGAAGCGTTGGAGGTATCGGAAGATACCATCCGGCGGGATATAGAAGGGCTGGCAAGAAATGGTTTACTGACCAAAGTACGGGGCGGGGCCATTCCCCATTCTCCCAATGCACATAGTTTCCAGGAGAGGATAAATGTTTCTGAAACAGAAAAAGGCATTATTGCCCGAAAGGCTTTGCAAATGATAAAACCCGGTGATACGATCCTGCTCGATGGCGGCACAACCACCTATGCGCTGGCAGGATTGCTGGAGATACCACTGACGGTTATTACCAATAACGTTCCGGTTGCTGCGCTGCTGGCCAGCAGAAGAAATATGGAAGTGATCATAGCGGGCGGCAGGATATTATCTGATTCCGAAGTCACGGCAGGCGCCAACGCCATCAGCCTGCTGGAACAGTCGCATGTGGATATTTGTTTTCTTGGCGTATGCAGTCTCCATCATCAGATCGGTGTTACGAGCATAGATTATTTTGAGTGTGAAATGAAACGCGCCATGGTAAAATGTTCCGACCGGATTATAGCGCTGACGGGGTGTGATAAGATCGGTACTTCAGAAGCGAATAAAATTTGTCCCATCGATAATCTGGATACCATCATCACAGAGATCAGTCCGGATAATGAAATGTTCGAACCCTATCGGTTAAAGAATATTCAGATACTTTGACACTACAGTTAAACACACACTCTCACACTCCCATACTCCCACACTCTCATACTTTCTTTAGCTTTATCCACACCGGTGCATGATCGCTTGTTTTCTCCCAGCCCCTGACTTCCCTGTCAACTCCGGCGGATACCAGTCTTTTACTAAGTTGGGGACTTAAAAGAAAATGATCGATGCGAAGGCCCGCGTTCCGTCCATAGGCATTGCGGAAATAATCCCAGAATGTATAAATCACTTCATCCGGATATAATGAACGGAGGGAATCTGTCCATCCCTGATCTACCAGTTCTTTATAAGCTGCCCGGATTTCCACCCTGAACAAGGCATCATTGATCCATCTTTCCGGTTTATATACATCGATTTCTGTGGGCATCACATTGAAATCTCCTGCCAGTACGACCGGTTTATTCTCTGCCAGTAATTTTTTGGCCTGCACTTTTAATCTTTTAAACCAGTCTAATTTATATTCGAATTTTGGACCCGGGAAAGGATTTCCATTGGGGAGATACAGGCAAACCACCAGTATATCATCAACCATCGCTTCTATATAACGGCTGTGTAAATCGTCGGGGTCGCCGGGCAATCCCCGTCTTATTTCATTTGGCTTGCCCGCACGGGATAATATGGCCACCCCGTTCCAGCTTTTCTGACCATGCCATATCGCCTGATAACCTGCATCCAGTATCGCTTTTTCGGGAAACTTTTCATCGGGGGATTTAAGTTCCTGCAGACAAACGATATCAGGGGATTGTTCCTCCAGCCATCGGAGCAGAACAGGAAGACGGCCGTTTACACCGTTTACATTATAGGTAGCAATTTTCAAATATTTCAAGCGAAACTTTTTGTCTGGTCATAGCAGAAAAACTTGTGCCAGTGATACCCGATCAGAATCCCGATCTTTGGTCTCTCAAAAATCCATACCTCAGGTGTAAGACTGATAAATATTATTTCACGTTAAATTTATCAGGATGCAAGCCAAAGATTGTACGAACGAAATCAGGGACCTGGAAATTCAGCTGGCCCAATACGAAAAGTTACTGGATCTTTCTTTCCGGAACAACGACATTCTCGCCAAGACAAAAGTAATATACCATCAACTGAAAAAGATCTCCGAGCGACTGGCGGCGGTAAAACTAATCAGTGAACAGCAGACGGATTCACAATCTGAATAGCTTTTGCTGAACCCGAACATCCTGTAAACAACCGGCGATCCGGATGAGGGAGCCCAAAGAAATAAATCCGGTTCCTGTTAAATACATGTTCCGGTTTGAGATATGGAATGAAATCCTAAATAGTTAAACATGGGCGCTGGCTTCATGGGGATTCAAAGGCAATTTGTATATTGGTCCTAATAACCCTGACACCGGATGGATATATTTCTATTGATCGTTGCGCTGGTCATACTTATTTTTATTTTAAAAAAGCTGACCGGCATCACATATGATCTCAGCCTGCTGCAGGATGAACTGCGGGATCTTAAAAAATTAATCAGCAGCAGTTCCACCCGGCCACCGGAAAAGCAGGAACCAGGGACCATTCCACCGGCACCCGTTACGCCCAAACCACCCGGGGTTCAGTTAAAGGAAGAAATAAAAACGGTCGAATGGCCGGAACTCAAAACAAGTATTCAGCCTTTTAAGCAGGAGGCTGGAGGCGGGAAGCAGGCAGCCACAAGTGCGAGGCAGGAGGCTGGAGTGGGGAACCAGGCACACACGCCGACGACTGCAAAACAAAGCTGGTTCAGTAAATGGCTGCTGGATAATCCGGATATAGAAAAATTTATTGGAGAAAATCTGATCAATAAAATCGGCATTGCCGTGCTGGTGTTTGGCATCGCGTTTTTTGTAAAATACGCCATTGACCAGGATTGGATAAACAGGGTGGGCAGGGTTTCCATCGGTCTGTTATGCGGCGTGATACTTATATTTTTTGCCGGCCGCCTGCGAAAAAACTATCACGCATTCAGTTCGGTGCTGATCGGAGGCGCCATAACGATTTTCTATTTCACGATTGCCCTGGCCTTTCATCAATACCATCTTTTCGACCAGGGGCCCGCGTTCGTTATGATGGTGGTCATTACCCTATTCGCGGTATTGATTTCTATATTATACGACCGGATCGAACTGGGCATCATCGCAACGGTCGGCGGTTTTATAACACCCTTCCTGGTGAGTCAGGGCGACGGGAACTGGCTCGTTCTTTTTTCTTATCTGACCATCCTGAATGTTGGCCTGATCATCCTGGCCTATTATAAAAGATGGCGGATCATCCAGTTCATTTCATTTTTTTTCACGCAGATCATTTATCTAGGATGGATAATGATGAGGGCCGGAACCCCGGGTTTCAATTACGAGGGTATCTTCATCTTCGGAACCGTTTTTTATATCCTGTTTGTGCTGATGAATGTGATCCATCATGTGGTGAGGGGAAGTAAATTAAAGGCCTTTGATTTTATTATTCTGTTATCGGTGAACTGCTGTTATTACGGGGCCGGCATGTACCTGATCTACGAATCAGATGTTTCCCGGTATCGCGGATTGTTCACGGCTTCGCTCGGCATCGTAAACCTGGTACTGGCATATTTATTTTTCAGAAAATCAAAGGCGGATAAAAAATTTATCTATCTGCTGATCGGTATTACCATTTCCTTTATATCCCTGGCAGCGCCCGTTCAGCTGAAGGGTCATTATATTACCCTGTTCTGGTCTGCCGAAATGGTTGTGCTGCTCTGGCTCTATCAGAAATCCTTTATTCCGCTATTGAAAATAACCGTACTGCTGGTAACCGGACTCATGCTGATCAGTCTGACTATGGACTGGTGGGCGATCTATAACGACAACGCAAACATGCATCCGGTTCTTTTTAACAAAGGATGGGTTACCGGGTTATGCAGCGCGGTTTCCTGCTGGCTCGTGTACCGGTTGTTGAGAAAAGAAGCGGATAGTTATTATGCCTGGCATATCAGCAATCAGTTACTGAGAAATATTTATCTGATCCTCGCCGTCGTGTTATTATACACCGCCGGTGCGCTGGAAGTCAACGACCAGTTTGTAAAAAGAATGCCGGCCTCCGGCATGCAGGTTATATATGCACAATTATATCTCACGGTATTTGTTGTGGTACTGCTGCTGTTGCTGACCCGTTTTAAAACGGCCGTTCATCCTTTTCTCCGGCTCATTCTTCCGTATCTCGTATTGGGTATTTATATTCTGCATATTCCGGAGGTTCATACAACCGAAAAAGAAGTATTGCAAAGCGGACAATACAGGATATGGTTTGCGGGCAGCTGGCTCAATGGATTTTTTCTCCTGCTGCTGATTTGGATCACCATCGGGCATGTCAGAAAAAATCAATCTGTTTTTGGTTTCCTCCTGCCGCATATCACCTGGCTCACGGCGCTTTTTTGCGTTACCATTTTCAGTGTGGAGCTGGGAAATCTTTTTGTCTGGATGAATTATACCGATGCGCTCTCCTTTACCCGTGAAGAATCCAATTTTGACAAAGCCGGGCTCACCATCGTATGGGCCGTTTCATCCTTTCTCATGATCTGGCTGGGAATGAAATACAGCTACAAACCCCTGCGCATTACGGCGCTGGTATTGTTTGGCTGTACACTGGTTAAACTATTTTTATTTGATATCCGGGAAATTGCACCGGGTGGCAAGATCATCGCGTTTATTTTACTGGGTGCACTGCTGCTGGTCATTTCATTTATGTATCAGCGTCTGAAAAATATAATCATCGACGATGCGAAAAATCCTGAGTAAATGGATACCGGTATACCTGCTCCTGTTTTACGGTACGGCCGGTGCGCAGACTTTTACATACAGCGCCGGTCTGGACTCTGTTCAGAAATCAGGATTCTATGTATTCAACATCACCCCGGAGCTGAGCTCGGTACTGAAGACAGATTTCCGGGATCTGCGGATCAGGGACAAAACGGGTAACCCGGTTCCCTGGCTGGCGGCGGGCCAGCTACCCATGCTCAGGCCCGAATTATTAAAGTCGCTGGATATTGTACAAAATACAACGACGGACAGCGGTCAGAGTCTGCTGATCGTGCGGAATGATCCGAAGGATAAAACAGATGGTTTTTATATCCGGTTCCGGAATGCGGCGGTGAGCCGGATGATCAATCTGAGCGGCAGTTACGATGGAAACAAATGGTATTCGATCATTGAAAACGTGAATCTGGAAAGACGATTCATCCAGGACCGTGACAGCTTTCTGGAAAATATTTCCTTTCCGCTCAGTACCTATACATTTTACCGGGTGATCATTTATAATGGTAAAAATGATCCGCTCGATATTTTATCTGTCCAGAAACGCATCCGCAGGGATTCGCCGGTTCTTCATGCCCGGGTGGAAAATCCACCCGTTTCATTTATCCGAAAAGACAGCGCCCAAACCACCTGGATTCATATCGCCAATCCCCGGCGATTCCATATTAGTCATTTGGGTGTACAGGTGAAGGGGCCCCGTTTTTTTAAAAGGCAGGTGGACATGCTGGCCGGTCATCTTCCCGTTGGAAATTTTACGATTGTTTCGGATTCACTGGTGAACTTTAGCCTGCCGCGGCTGAATGATTCTGTGATTACGATGCAGATTTATAATGAGGACAATCCACCGCTGGATATTACATCCATTACGACCTCTCAGGATCCTGAACAGATCATTGCCTGGCTCGATTCAGGAAAATCCTATCATCTGGAAATGATGAGTGCCGATGCGCAGCCACCGCAATATGACCTGGTTAATTTTAAAGACAGTATCCCGGAAAATATAAAACAGATCGGCGTATCGCAAAAACTGTATATCCCGGCTCTCCGTACCATACCACCCAACGATCACTTTAAAATGAACTGGCTTTGGGTAACTTTAGGAATCGTTTTGATTGTGCTTGTTTTTTTTACCATTCGCCTTACCAAAGAAGTAGGGAAACATTGACGTTAACAATTAACAATTGACAATTGAAAATTGACAATTATCAAAGGGAAATATCCAACCCCCGCACAGGACAGAGAATGAAAATCCTGAAAACGGGAGCGGAAACCAATGGGCAGCTTCTGTCGATTGAATGTTATAGTCCCTCGTCAGAAACAAGGGAACCGGAACATATTCATCCGTATCAGGAAAATATCTTTGAGATCCTGGATGGTACACTGCATTTTCGTATATCGGGCAAAACCGTCACGGTGAGCAGGGGAGAAGTGGTTGTGATACCGGCCCGTGCACCCCATCACTTCTGGAATGAATCGGGCGCAGAGGCCCACTATATTCAGAAATTCAAACCGGCTTTGAACATCGAAGAATTTTTCAGAACCTATTTTAAACTGGCCGCAGAAAATAAACTGAATAAAAAAGGAAAACCCAACCTGTTGCGTATCTCAAAACTATGTCTGAAACACCAGCACGAAGTTCGCCTCGCCAGACCGCCCTGGCCTTTGCAAAAATTTTTATTTACCATTTTTGCGCCGTTTGGAAGGCTGTAAAGCGGCGCATCACTATCCTTATCAAAAGGGTGATTTCCCCCATATCGTTTACTTAAGCGTAATAGCCAACATTTGACCGTATAACTATTGCAGTTAAGGCACCATCTGATCTTGAATTAAACAACCTAGGCGGATAAATGCATAAAATCGCACAAGTCTGTATCAAAGCCGGACAATTCCACCCCATCATGTCAAACTATTGTTTTAGCGATCAGCAGGTTAACAGAATGGCACCCTGTTGGCTGGAAATCCGGAAATCATCTCCACTGTCATGTTCAGGAACTACCTCAAAACGGCCTTCCGCAATCTATGGAGACATAGGGTATTCTCCACCATCAATTTACTCGGTCTTGCAGTCGGCTTGGCTTCCTATTTGCTGATCTCACGTTATGTGGCCTTCGAGCGCAGTTATGACGCGTTTAATACCAAGGCCGACCGCATCTATCGCATCGACTGCGATACAAAGACGGAGACCGAAGTGCTGCCTACTGGTCTGACCGCCGGTCCCACAGGCCCCGCTATCAAGGCCAATTTTCCCGAGGTCGAACAGCAGGTTCGCATCAATTACAGAGGCTTCCTCGTCCAGAACGGCGAGCGGCGTTTCCACGAGACCAACGTCATCGCAGCCGACTCCACGCTTTTTGACATCTTCACCTTCCCTTTTATAAAAGGCGACCCTGCGACCGCCCTGAAATATCCCTTCGATTGCGTGCTCTCGGAATCCGGCGCCAAAAAATATTTCGGGTCGGAAGACCCCGTAGGCCGGTCGCTGCGGTTCGATGGTAAGTACACCGTCCGGGTAACCGGGGTCATAAAAGATATCCCTGCAAACGCGCAATTCCATAGCAACATCTTCCTTTCCATGTCGACGTTGGGCCGGTTCGATCCGCGGTTTGACGAGAGCTGGGGATATTTCGTCTGGTTCACCTATCTTCTGCTGAGACCCGGCGCCGATCCCGCCCGGCTCCAGGCCGAGCTCAAACCCTTTATCAACAAGCAGACCGAAGACATCACGAAGTCGATCGGCATGTCCTATACGCTCTGGCTCCAGCCCCTGCGGGATGTGCATTTGGGACCGGCGCTCCATTATTATGGCGTGGGCGAACCAACAGCCAGCGAGAGCAATGTGACAATCTTTTCCATCGTCGCCATTTTTATTCTCGTCATCGCCTGTATCAATTTTGTCAATCTCACTACGGCTCGCGCGGCCGAACGCGCGCGTGAGGTCGGTATCCGCAAGGCCATCGGCGCAGTCCGCGGTCAGCTGACGCTCCAGTTCCTTGGTGAGTCGATCCTCCTTTGCCTGTTCGCCTTCGTCGTGGCGCTGGGGTTATGCAACGTCCTGCAACCCGTATTCACCGGGCTGCTGGACAAGAACATTCCGCTCAATTCCGATCATGACGAATATATCCTCGAACTATTCGGTATTTCCGTGGGCATCGGCGTCCTCGCGGGGGTCTATCCCGCGCTCGTCTTGTCCGCTTTTGATCCCATTGCTGTGCTCAAGGGTCGTTTTTCCGCTTCGGGGAAAGGTCTGCTCATGCGCCGGGCGCTGGTTGTCTTCCAGTTCACCATTTCGACGGTGCTGATCATCGACATCATCGTTGTCTATAGCCAGCTGCGCTATATGCAAAGCCAAGACCTCGGGTTCAAAAAAGACCAGACCGTAGCGATCAGTTTCTATGGCGACAGCGCCGTCCAGGCCAAGCAGGAGCTTATCCGCCGCGAGCTGGCCGCTCTTCCCGGCGTAAAGGGGGTGACCTTTTCCAGCAACGAACCGGGCACCGATCCCGATAACTGGTATTTACAGATCGCCAACCCCAGTGGCAAAATGCAGGGCATAAACCTCAACTTCTATGTGGTAGACTTCGATTATTTCCCGCGTTACGGGATCCAACTGGTGGCGGGCCGCACCTTCTCCCGGGATTACTCCACCGATTCTACCAAGGCCATCGTCATCAACGAGGCCGCCGCACGCAGCTTGGGCTATGCAGACCCGAGCAAGGCGCTGGGCAAGAAATACAATATATGGGGAGTGGACGGCGCGATCGTGGGCGTCGCAAAGGACTTTCACTATCGTGGACTGCAGGAAGCTATACAGCCTATAGGCTTCCGCGTGATGAACCCCGGTTTCTATAACATCATCTCCGTGAGCATCACGGGGGACCATATCGCTGCAACCCTGGCTGCCCTGGAACAACGCTGGAAAGACTTGGCGCCACAACAGCCCTTTCAATATTCCTTTGTCGACCAGGATTTCGAAAAATTGTATTCCTCCGAAGATCGCTTCCAACGGGTGTTCCTGTATTTCGGGCTGCTGGCGATCTTTATTTCCTGTCTCGGCCTACTCGGGCTGGCGGCCTATAGCACGATCCAACGCACAAAAGAGATCGGTATCCGCAAGGTGCTCGGGGCGAATGTCGCGACTATCGTAAGATTGCTGTCGCGCGAATTCCTGCGGCTTGTCATCATCGCCCTGCTCATCGCCAGCCCCATCGCCTGGTTCGCCATGCATACCTGGCTGGAGGGTTTCGCCTATCGGACCATCATCGCCTGGTGGGTCTTCCCGCTAGCGGCAAGCGCCGCGATCCTGATCACTTTCCTGACGGTCGGATTCCATTCCGTCAAGGCTGCCGTGACCAATCCGGTGAAATCGCTTCGATCAGAATGATTTGCGGTTTCTCCGTGAGGGATCGCCCCCACTTATTATGCTACACCCAAATTATTTCATAATCAATATCCTTCCAATCGTCGAAACACCTTTTTTTCCTTAAGTAAATGGTATGGGTGATTTCCTCATTTTTTTGATTCTGCAGCAGCATAATTTGAATTGGCTGGGATGGAAACCAGTTTACATGGATCCGCCTAATTGTTTACTTGACAAGTTGTCAAGTAAATAATAAATAGGTATATTTGCATCATGAAACCCATAAAAATTATGAGCGTGGGAGAATTGAAAGCAAATTTTTCGGATGTCCTGAAAAGAGTTCAGGCAGGCGAGGAGATAGGTATTGCTTATGGTAAAAATAAAACCGTCGTTGCTATGATCGTTCCAAAAAATACAGATATGAAAAAGAAAAGGAAAATAGGATTACTTGATGGCAAGATGAAAGTTACTTTCGCCCCCGAATTCAAAATGACTACAGAAGAATTCCTGGGGTTATGAGTTATTTATTGGATACTCATTATGTACTTTGGGCAATTTCTGATTCCAAGAAAATTTCAGCGAGTATAATGGATCTGATCAGCGAAAAGGGCCACGAGATTTTCGTCAGTACGATCAGCTTTTGGGAAATTTCTTTAAAATCATCTCTTGGGAAAATAAGAATATCGGGTGGTAGACCCGAAGATATTCCCGCCATCTGTTCAAAAATCGGATTTAGTATTATTGAATTGTCAGCTGCTGATAGCAGTTCTTATCATATGCTCACTGCATCTTATCATAAAGACCCTTTCGATCGCATGCTCGTCTGGCAGGCCATCCGTAATAATTATACATTGATAAGCGCAGATGAACAGATAAGTAAATACAGATCAGAGGGATTAAATGTTCTTGTGGGTTAATTAGATGCTATACGCTTTGTAATATTTGGTAAGGGTACAAAAACATTTTCAGTAGACAGTAAGGGAAGCCACTCTTATACTCCTATACTCTTATACTCTTAACTTCTTCGCTCCACCTGATCCAGGTAGGTGGATTCAAAAATCTTATCCGCATTGGCCGCTTCAAATCCTTCCCTCCGATGGATAGATAAAATTTCATTCTCCGGCAGGGAACGGAAAGGTTCCAATACTTTTCGTTCGGCAAATTCAACATAGGAGCCGGGGATCATTTTCGTTTCTCCATGGGCAAATTCGGCAAGAACCATTTCTGCCACCGTGCTGCTCTGCAGCAGCAGACCATCCGGACTTTTTTTAATCTTACCGCCTGAATCGTTTAAACGGAAACCATTTTTTTCCAGGAATTCGTTGAATGCGGGTAGTGTATTATATCCCTTTTTCAGGTTGTGCACCGACATCGTGAAATGATTCAGATAATAGCGGTTGTAAATGGCCCAGGCGGCGTATTCGCTTTCACCGGCGAGACTTTCATAATCATCCAGCGAGGGGATGGACCAGGAAGAACTATGTAAATAAAAATCCACCGCTTGGGGATCGCGCATATCGAGACTGTCAACCGGATCCGCGAGAACAGAATCGGTATATGAATGTATAATGGCCTGTGATACGGATGACAAATCATCTACCCGGAGCTCTGAAATAAAAATCCGGGGCAGACCAGCAACCGGCGGCGAATACCACCAGGCATTTAATTTTTTTTCTTCGAAGAAATAATAATCCCTTTTTGTATAACCATGGAATAAAAATATTTTTTCAAGCGAACCAACACCCAGGTTTGGAACACCGAGTGTTCTGAATGCAATATGGTCATTTTCTATTTCAGATGCATTCTGTATGATTCCTTCCCGGATCATCGCATTGATGATTCCGGATACATCCGGCACCCTCGCCATATATCTTTTCATCAGGCCATCCAGCATTTCTTGAACCCTGGTTGACTTATTTTCCATTTGTCAAAATTATACCATTTATTCCTTTTTAAAATGTTGTGAAGGACTAAGCATAAGGCTTTATGGTCACTGAATCGTTGTCAAGATTAGGGTTTTTAACTAATTCAAAAACTCCCGGCTCACAATAGAAGCCAATTCTAAATGGAGGTTTAATTAAACATTCGGCATTTTAGAAAGGTTATGGATTGGCTGGCCAGATTCCCGGATGCGATTTCCGATCACGCCGATTACTATGAAGATTTGGCGAACGAAAGGGGGTAGAATAATTATTAAATAAATATTCTCGTCGGATGAAGATTGAATATTCTTCTTGTTTTCACTGTCCGGATAACTGTTGAAAAAAAATTTACACCTCCACTAGTGTTATTCAACTATTCCGTCGTCTTTACATAAATCGGCCAATTATTTTTAACTTAATGGCATGAATACTGAAGATCTATCCGGGAATGATCCGACCGAAGAGCTCGCAGAGCGGATCGCTTACCTGATCAATGGGTTTATCCAGGATGATCTTACAGAATCAGAACATGATGAACTCGATGAGTGGGTTTCAGCCAATATGAAAAATCAGCGGCTGTTTGAAGAACTGACAGACCCCGTCAATATTCAGAAGTGGGTGGACTGGCACGAAAAACTGGACAGTAAGGCGGCCTATGAAAGAGTAAAGGAAAAGATCGGGCTTCTGCAGGACTCTGAATCTTTTAAGCGAAGGAGAATTTGGCCCTACTGGGTAGCTGCAGCTGTTATCATTGCCCTGATAATAATCGGTGATCTATGGTTTCAAAAGAGGCCGGCTCCTCAAATAATTGCAACTGTCCCCGGACAGGATATTTTACCTGGTGGCCGGCATGCGATACTAAAATTGAATGGAGGGCAGGCTATCATTCTGGATAGTGTGCAATCAGGGAGAATAACAACGGATGGATCGGTGAGTATTTTAAAAGATAGTTCAGCCCTGAGTTATACGGTGGCAGACAATAAAAATCGTCTGGTTAGGATGGATGAACTTTCAACGCCGGCAGGTGGCGAATTCCAGCTTAGTCTGAGTGATGGCACCAGGGTATGGTTAAATGCATCGACTACATTAAAATACCCCGAACTATTTCCTGACTCGGTGCGCAGGGTTGAAGTAACTGGGGAAGCCTATTTCGAAGTCGCAAAAGATGCAAAGCATCCTTTCATCGTCACAACCGGAAAAAATGAAGTACGCGTTCTGGGAACACATTTCAATATCAACCATTACCCAGATAACAGAGAAACGATCATTACGCTGGAGGAGGGCTCAGTGAAATTAAATAGAACCGTCCTGCTTAATCCCGGTGAGCAGGGATTGATCAACGAAGATGGAAAAATTGAAACAGGACCGGCTGATCTGGAATCGGCGCTCGCCTGGAAAGACGGGCAGTTTATTTTCAAAATGGCTCCGCTCAACCAGGTGATGGCTCAGGTGTCACACTGGTATGACGCAAAAATTATTTACAGGGATAATAATAGTGAACATTTTAACGCGAGAATTCCGAGAGACGTACCCGTAAGTAAACTCCTTCACCTGCTGGAAACTACAGGACGTGTACACTTTAAAATAGAAGATAAAACAATTACAGTTACGAATTAGGGGTTTTTTACCCTTATTGCTGGCACTCCACTTTATAATTTCACGAAAACCAATCTGACAATGCGACCATCTGCATACTATAAATTATTATGTTCCGTCAGCACCCTTTTGATCCTGGGTTTTTTAAACCCGCTGGCCGCACAGAACGTCGAACGTATAACGCTTTCCCTGACAAATGCTTCGTTTCAGAAACTGATTGTATCGGTTGAATCCCAAACCTCCTACAGGTTCGTTTACACAAACGAACAATTAAAGGAGACAAAACCTGTGACCATTACCGTAAAAGACATTCCATTGCAGGCAGCCCTGGATCAATGCTTTAACGATCAGCCATTAAATTTTTCTCTGGAAGAAAAATATATAATCCTGCACGAAAAACCCACCGGCACGAAAAATGATCTGATCGATATCTCTGGTATTGTTAAAAACGAAAAGGGAGAACCTGTTAGCGGTGCAACGGTCAGCATATCGGGTAGTAACCGCGCTACCAGCACCGCGTCCGATGGTAGTTTTTCTTTCCAACAGATCTCGGTGAATGCGACACTTACATTTAGTGGCACTGATGTAGAAACGCATCAGATGCAATTGCACGGACAAAAGATTTTATCTGTTGTTCTCAAAACAAAAACAAAAAAAATCGACGAAGTGCAGGTGATCGCTTACGGTACAACTACGAAAAGACTGAATACGGGTGATGTCTCAATGGTGCGTTCAGAAACAATTGCCGAACAGCCGGTCAATAATACACTTGAGGCCTTGGAAGGTCGGGTGCCTGGTTTGTTTGTTACTCAGGCAACAGGAACAGCAGGTGGGGGTTTTACAGTTCAAATTCGTGGTAGGAATAGTATAGGAAGTGGTAATAACCCACTTTATATCATAGATGGTATTCCTTATCCGTCTGTGCCACTGGGATCACAGGAAACAAGCGCTGGAACAATTAGTGGTGGCAATCCTCTTAGCAGTATAAATCCATCTGACATTGAATCTGTTTCGATTTTAAAAGATGCTGACGCAACTTCAATATACGGATCCCGGGGAGCTAATGGGGTCGTTCTGATTACAACAAAAAAGGGAAGGGCCGGTAAAACGAAAGCGGATGCCAGTTTTTACATCGGATCGGGACAGATCACACGTAAGATGGGTCTTCTAAATACCCAGCAGTATCTGCAAATGCGTCGTGAGGCATTTGAAAATGATGGGCAGATACCAAATCCTGCAACGGCGCCGGATCTTGTCACATGGGATACGACACGATATACAGATTGGCAGAAAGAACTGATAGGGAATACGGCACAAATGATCGATGCCGAGGCTTCTGTTTCCGGCGGGAATAAAAACACACAGTTTTTATTTGGGCTGGGATATCACCAGGAGACGACGGTGTTCCCGGGTGATTTTGGAAACCGGCGTTTGTCTGGTAAACTCAATCTGTCTCATATTAGTGAAGATCAGAAATTTAAAATTTCCGCGTTTGTCTCCTATTCGTCTTTCGATAATAATCTGAATAATCTTGACCTTACAATGGCCGCCCTGACTCTGCCACCGGATGCTCCTCCGGTGCATGACAGTACAGGGAAACTAAATTGGGCTGGCGGTAATTTTTCTAATCCGTATGCGACATTGGAACGAAAATATACTGGGAACACTGGCAATTTGATGAGCCACGCCGATCTCAGTTATCAGCTAAGTAATCATTTTCAGGTAATATTAAGCGGTGGTTATAACAATATACAGGTAAACGAAATCCTCACAAGTCCGGC
>Ga0206931_1053_pt1 | contig 37723 bp, 24 predicted proteins | sample Alteio_BWOrgHeat_17_FD_152946 | JGI IMG/M metagenome (GOLD analysis project Ga0206931, IMG submission 152946) | Enriched cells from forest soil in Barre Woods Harvard Forest LTER site, Petersham, Massachusetts, United States -... | ecosystem: Environmental > Terrestrial > Soil > Temperate forest >...
GCCGCTTAAAATTGTTGCTGCAACTGGTGCTGCGCCTGCTTGTTTTATAAAATGCCGCCTGGTAGCCATAGTATTATTTGTGTTATAAATGTAAGCTGCTGCTTGCACTAACCGTTTTAATGGCCGCTAATTATTTTGTAAGTGCAAATGGCTAAACCATATTAAATTATAGATAAATAGATAATTTTTATTGATAATCGATAATTATTATTACTTTAGCCCCTGAACTAACTTTTCAAATCAAACCTTAAACTATATGCTACTAAAAAGGCGGTATGCCCAAAAATTACAACAGTGGGTAAGAAGCTTTATTGCTGTTGGATGGCTAAACATGCTTGTTATTGCATTGTTGCTTTCGCCAAATCTTGCAAATAAAAACAACAGCCTTTATTCGCTGGATGACTATAGGCTTCAATACCACGATACGATTTCCCGAATAACCGAAAATGATACGATTGCGCGTTACCAGCAGATAGTGGACAGTGCAGACAAAAGACACGAGCAAAACAAAAAATTGCGTGAAGGCGAAGTTGTAATGTGGAGCTCCTCGCCGTTTATTAGTATATGGTATGTGCAATACTACAAAAAGCCCAGCCGCGCAAGCTATCCTGCCCTGGTTGATTCTGCCACGCAAAACTTTATTGTATTGGGGCCTTATACACTTGACGGAGGAAGCTATTTTACTCAAAACAAACAATACGGTACTTTAAAATATATTGTCACAGAAGACAACACACCTATAAAACCCTTTGACCAGCTGCCTAAGGGGCATTATGCGCAAGTACCGGTACCAATCCGATACAGCGCCGGGAGTTTGCTGATACCTTTACCCGGCAATAACATAAAAGTGATATCTGTTGTGGACGATATATGTGTGGCGTTGATTGTTATTGCCGGCATAATTATTTTCTTTGCATTGCCGCTCGCTACGCTAAAGAGTATATCAAAAGGGCGGGCGTTTGAAAGAGCCAACATAAGAGATTTGAATATTATTGGCTGGGCGTTAATAGCAATACCCGTATTGCAGCTTTTAAAGCAATGGGTACTGGCCTTTATTTTTCGGTCATACCTCTTTCCACCACTGCATTTTAACTATGCAAAGTTTATTGATGAATACCACATTTGTGCACTCTGCGGCATAATAGTGCTTATTATTGCCAAAGCATTTAATAAAGGCTATATACTGCAACAGGAGCAGGATTTAACCGTATAATATGCCAATAGTGGTAAACCTTGACGTTATGCTTGCCAGGCGCAAAATGACGCTTACTGAGCTTAGCAATGAAGTTGGCCTTACGATTGCAAATATGAGTATTTTAAAAAGCGGCAAGGCTAAAGCAATTCGTTTTTCAACCCTCGAAAAAATATGTGAAGTATTACAATGCCAGCCGGGTGATATACTGGAATATATTGATGACGAACAATACAGGCGACTATATAGAATATAAGTTTTTAGCATAAAAAATATAGTTGTTTAGTTAACCGTTTTTTTGCTTGCAAGGGGCATGCTGTACTGGTGGTATAAAAACGGGTACCTGGTTAGCCGCCTTTAACTGTAAAGAAGGGTTTGACGAGATTTGCGCGGAAAGCGTGTATTTTTAAAGTACAATTGATCACACAGCCCTGTTTGACAGGGCAGTTTTTTTGCCCTGATACATTAAACAAAAAAACGCCGGCATTGATACCGGCGTTTGTAAAAAAACCTTTTAAAATCTTTAGGGTTCTATTGGTGTGTAAATGTTTCGTCAATAATACGGTCGTTGCCCGCACCGGCCAAAGCATTATTATAGTGCGTAATAATGTGAAATGATGCCTTATGTGTAGCGTCAGGCGGTGTAAAGTTTACCAGCACTGGCTGAAAATTAGAATATACGCTTGTAAATGTATAATCTATGCTAAGTGTGTGTGCCGGGTTGCCGTCCCAGGTTAATATATAGTTATATCCTGCGCCCACGTTGGCAAAAGGTATTTGTATTGTTTGAGTATCATCCGGTGCGCCGGTCTTAGTGCCTGCCAGGTTAGTTGTAGCAACATAACCAGGCACAGGAACACTTGATGGATTGCCATCCCATGAAACAGTACCGGTATAATTATACCTTGTGCCTGTAACATTGTAAGTACCCGCGATAGGGTTACCAATAAAATGCAGGTAAAGGGTACCAAAATTACCGCTTATAGCTGAACCGGCTGGTGCGCTTTTAATACTAATGGGCAACATATAGTTCTTGGTTGGGTCCACTTTTGAGGGATGCACCGCAACAGCTATAGGATCTGAGTAGTTTTGCCCCGCCTTTACTGTTGCTTCAGTAGCAGTAAATGAAAATATGCTGTCAGGAAATGCCTGGTATTGAACACCGCCGTTTGCGTTATATGCGGTTAGCGCAGCAGGGTCTACTGCGAAGGTAACTTTCTCGTCAGCCGGGGCCACGTTTGTTGCCGCGAAGTTTATACGAAAGTAAAAGGTATCAGTTTCATCGGAAGCAGGGTAATTTAAGGCCTGTGCACCAAATGCAGCCAGGCCACCTTCAGGTATCAGCACTATTGGCTGCAGGTTGCTAAAAACAGTTTCGCCCGGGCGATAGTTCTTTATGCAGGAGCTAAATATGCACACCGCCAACAACCCTGCAAACAAACCTTTTTTATTATATAACTTATAATTTTTCATGTATAATATTTTTTGAATACTTTTTTTGTTTGATTTAGTTATGGCATCCAGAAAATTTTTGAATGCTGGCTGTCAATAGTACCTTCTGCTGCCACATTAGCGGAATTTGTTTGGTATTCGCTATTGGGGTATTGAATCCTGGTTGGGATAGCCCCCTGTGAATAAGGAGAAACAGACAATGGAATATCAGCAGGTAAGTGAAGCCTGCGATAATCATCCCATGCTTCAACAGGTGTTATACTATTCATGGCAACCCATTTTTGCCTTATTATACAAGCCAGTTGCTCATTGAAGGTAGTACAGGCTGAGAGGTTAGTGGTTTTATCACCTGACTGACTATAGTAAGCTGTTGCATCACCAGCACCCAAATATGTAAAACTTGCCTGCACGCCTGCATCAAAGTTGGTTACTGCATCAGCAGGTGTACCTAACCAGCCCCTTATATTAGCTTCTGCTTGCAAAAAATAGCTTTCGGCAGCGCTAAGTATAACCGCTGGCTGGCTGGAAGATTTTAATATGCCCGGCCCGACACCGGAAGAAGATCCGCCGGTAATGTTTGAAGAAGATCCGAGAATGTTGCCCAAATATTGCCCACCTACAGAAGTATACAACCTTGAAAGGCGGGGATCCTGGTGATTGGTCAGGTAGTTGATAGAATACAGTGCTGCACGGTTATTGTCAGCCGCCGGACCGCCACTTGTCGGCAAGCCGGTAATCGTAACAAAAAAGCCATATATGGGATTCTGCTGCCCGTTGTTATTGGAATAACCGGGATCGGCCGCTGCGTCATTTGTTAAAAAGCCCCCGCTGGCTACGCTCTTTGCAATTTCTGATTTTATATATGCCTCTTTACCACTCACCTCGCTTTCACGCATCAATATACGCAGCTTAACAGTATTGGCAAATTTGATCCAGTTGCCTGCGTTGCCGCCAAACAGCACGTCTGTATTAAGTGTTACATTAGCGGCAGGCTGTTGTAACAATCCTATTGCGGTATTTATCTGGTCAACTATTGAGTCATAAATATCACTGCCTTTATCAAATTTCGGCAATATTTTACTTGTACCTTCCAGCGCCTCAGAGTAGGGAACGTCCTCATAGCAGTCAACCAGCTGTTGGTAAATAATCGCTTTCATAACTTTTGCCGCGCCCTGGAAGAATGGTTTGTTTGTACTGGCACCGGCCTTTTCTATATAGTCGTAATCTTCAAGGTTATCGTAATTAGCCTGCCAAATACCAAAATCGCCAAATGTGTTGGTTATTTTGTACGATGCCTGGTCGCCGGCGTTTATTGCATAGCTACCACTGGGCGCCCAGTAACCCATCCAATCCTGCCAAAATGGATACGAGAACCCAAACTGCGTAACCTGCCCTATTACCTGCTCATCCGCCGTGGCAGTTATTGCTGTTGACAATACCAGGTCAGGACTGGCGCCTGTTGGATTATTCGGGTTTTGATTTATATCAAAAAAACTTTTTTTACAACTGCCAAAACCCGTAGCCAGTAAGGTTGCAGCTATTATTATATATTTTCTTTTCATTATTTTTTATTTATCAGTTTCAAAATTTGGGTTGTGCCCTTTTAGAACGTTACTGACAGGTTTGCACCATAAAATCTTGTTGGTGGTAACTGGTTAAGGTCGGTATTACCTGCTGCATTACCATTGGTATTGCTAAACTCAGGGTCACTCCATACGTTATCTTTGGCTTTGATCATAATCAGGTTACGGCCAACAACACCAATTGAAAGGCCTTTAACAAAATTGATGTGTGAAAGCGTTTTAGGATTAAAAGTGTATGTTAGCGAAAGCTCCCTTAATTTCCAGAAATCTGCACTGTTTACATAATTGCTGCCCGCGGTGTTCCAAAGGTTGGCCCAAAATGTTTGCGAACTTGCGTTAGGATTGGCTATATTAATGTTTGTATTGGCAACATATTTACCCCCATCCAGGTAAACTGAGTTTGGTATAACAAAGGGCTGGCGGCCTGTAGATGCTGAATATTGTGAAACTCCTGTAAAGTCAAGCGAAGGCCCTATTCCATTTAAAATAACGGCGCCAAACCTTGCATCGGCAACAGCACTAAGTGTAAAGCCTTTGTAGCTTACAGTGGTTGTAATACCAATTTTGGTTGGGGGCACAGTTGTACCAAACAATTTTTCAGTTGGGTCAAGCGTAGGCATTCCTGTATTTTTATCAACAACTATCCTGCCCTGAGGGTCGCGCACCCAATCCTGTGTTTTCACCTGTGAATAAGGAAGGCCAACAGCTGCATCAATATTTGCAGGAACTGCGTTTATATTGGCAAACGGGTTTGGCAGGTTAATATCAGGCAAACCAAAACCTAATGATTTTACAGTGTTTTTATTATATGAGTAGTTAAAGCCAACATCCCAACGCAAACCCTGGCTGTTGTTGATAACATTCAGCTTCAGGTCAAGTTCAATACCTTTATTTTCCATTACCCCTGAGTTAACAAATGCGCTGGTATAACCTGTGGTAGAGGAAATGGCGATAGGGATGGTTTGGTTTTTTGTAGTTGTTTGATATGCTGCAGCCGAAACACTAAGCTTGTTGTGAAATAAGCCTAATTCAAGTCCCACTTCATCATCAGTACTTAATTCAGGTTTAATGTCAGGATTAAAATACCTGTTACCAACCGTATAGCCCGGCACACCTAAAGGAAAGTTAGCGCCCGGAACAAATATATTCTGCAGCTGGTAAGGGAAAATACTTACCTGGGCAGTTTGGCTATGGGCAACCCTTATTTTTCCGTAACTTATAACCTTGCTATTTTTAAGAGAATTGATGGCATCAGTAAATACAAACGCAGCATCTATAGCAGGATATAAATATGAGCGGTTTGCTTCGGATAAGATGGAATTCCAGTCGTTACGCAAAGATCCGTGCAAAAAGAGGTAACGTTTATAGCCGATAGTAAGGTCGCCGTACACACCCATTAAACGCGTATGGTCATCGTATTCAAATACGGTAGCATTTCCTGCACGGTTTCCTATATTATAATCATTTTCAAGTACTAAGGTTCCAGCTGAGGTAGAAATGGCATGTGCCTTTGTTTCAATTAGCTGGGTACCCGCCACAAGGTTAAAATCAAAATCGCCATAGGCTCTGCGGGCGGAGGCAAGGAAATTACTTGTAAGTATCTGGTTGAAGCTGTTTGCATCACCTTCAGACGGCGAGAATTTTTTTACGCCGTTTGGAATGCTGCCGGTACCAAAAGTGTCTTTAATGGCCCAGTCAGCAAACGTATAACCAGCCTGGCTATATTTGTTGCTATAATCATCCCTGGCTATTGATGCTTTGTAATTAAATGTTAACCAGGTAGTTGGCTTTAACGTCAGTGATAAGCTTCCCAATAGGCTTGCACTTCTTTCTACAAATCTTGATTGGTCAATTTGCCACCAGGGGTTGCCATAATATGAATTAAAATAACCATCCGGGGTAGCATACGGATCGGTTTGCCAGTTTCTGTAATCCTTCAAATTAACATCGGCCGGCTGGTTAATAATATTCCAATATAATGGCCGGGCCTGGAAATAACCACCACCGCCTGCATAGCCACCCAAAATTTTCAGCGGGTCTATCGTTCCAAATGCGAAAGGTACACCACCGGGGGCTGTACGGTCTGTTGTGCTTAAAGTGTAACCTATGCTATAATCTGCTGAAAAAATGCCATTTTCCCTTGACCCATTAATTCTTATCGCATCGCGGCGGCCTTTGTCACCAGGTATAATACCTGTTGTACTAACATCCTGAAATGACATATAAAAACGGCTTTTTTCATCGCCGGATGAATAAGACAATTCGTTTTGTGCAGTAAGACCAGTATTAAAAAAGCCTTTCTTAGCGTCTGGCTTTGCAGAATATATTATTGAATCTTGTTTAATGCTATAGCTTCCGTCAGGATTAAATATTCTTATTGGCTGGCCCAATGGCACTTTTTGCCCATTGAAGCGGGGGCCATAATTTTGATTTTCAAAAGGCGCATAATTTATGTATGGTTCACTTGGCATAATAATAGTGCCTGGAAAACCCTGCGGTTCACCACCAAACTGGCCAAATTGATTTTGAAATTCAGGCATGTAGGATATTGATTCCAAACTTTCAGTAGTGCTAAACCTGATCTGAGGTTTGCCCCGGCTGCCTTTTTTTGTAGTAACAATCATTACGCCGTTAGAAGCTGCAGAGCCATACAACGCTGATGCTGAAGCGCCTTTTAATATTGTAACATTATCAACATCATCAGGGTTAATAGTTGCTAAATAGCTTATAGGTAATTGTATATCATCAACAACAAGCAATGCCTGGTTGTTACCAAGTATTGAGCGGTTGCCACGCAGCGTAACACGCACATCGGGCTTAACCCCATTATTAATAAGGTTTACCTGCAAACCCGAAACTTTACCCGCAAGGCCGGTTGCAACGTTGGTAACTTTTGCCTGTGTAAGCTCTGCACTGGTAACTTTTGTTGTTGAATAACCAAGCTCTTTTGACTGGCGCTGAATACCAAGCGCTGTAGTAACAACAACATCATTTAAAGTATTTTGTCCCCGGGTTAACGACACATTTACAATATTGGTGCTGCCTACAGTTGCTTCCGCTTCAATAAACCCAACAGCTGTAACAGTAATAACATCTCCTGTTTTTGCATGTATGCTGAATGATCCATCAGCACCAGCAACCACGCTGCTTTTAAGACCTTTTACCGCGATAGTTGCAAAGGGAACTGCGTCCCCACTTTTTTCTGTAACCTTACCACTAATGAGGCGTGTTTGCGCTTGCGCTGCAAATGCAAACACCATCATTAAGAAAAGTAATAGTACATTTCTTTTCATACATTTTTAGTTTTGATTGTTTTAGATGATTACAAATTCATTTTGTGACCTAAAATGATTTAATAAACTGTTAACTGCTTTTACAAACTGTTAACCTTGACAACTAAATTCAAGATTTGCTGTGCCCGGACAAGGCATAAATTGCCGAAACCGAATTATTCATTTCTGAACAAGGAAATTTCAGGCCTTACTTAAAATGCATAATGCTATGTGTTAAAAACAATCAGGATTAACGTGCTTAAGAATTAAAAGGTTGCATAGATTTAATTCTTCATTTTAATTTGCCGCTGATAAAAAAGATCAATAATCGCATGTTAGGATGGGAAAGAAATGCTTATGGAAGCAGGTATTATTTTATATTAATTTGCGACAATGATTACAAGTAAAATAAAAAAAGTTAGTAACAACGCGAGACCGGAAAATTTGCGATTGAAGTTATTTTATAATAACAGTGCCTATTTGCTTTGTTAATTCTATCTCCATATTTTTAAGATGCCGGTGAATTTCCATAAGCTGCATTTGCTCATGCAGATTTTTTGAGCGTTCCATATTTTGCTGGTTTTCCTCACACATTCTTTTCAGTTTTTTTAACTTAAAAAACATCACGCTCCTGCCTACGTCCTGGCGGCTTGTATCCCGGTTTAAAATGTTCATATTTTCCAGCTTTTCATCCCAGCGCTGGCTAAGTTCATAGGGGAACATTGTTATTAAAACAACAAGGTCCCTTATAATTTTTTCATCGTGGTACAGCAATTTTTTTACAGTTGGCTCAAGCCCTGCCTCGTATTGTTTCCTGTACTCGTTGTATAAGTGCTCCAGGTCGGTATTGTTAAAATCAAATTGTTCAAGCTCATTAAAAATATACTGCGCCATAGTGGCGTCATCATCCCATTTATTTAGCCCATATTCAAGTAATACGCGTAATATATTTCGCTCCTGCGGCTCATCCTGGTTTACTAAAAAAACATTTTCTTCAGAAGCGCCCTCTGCTGTATCCTGCGCAGCGATGGTATTCTCCTCAGCCTGCCGGTGCTTTTCGTCTTTAGCAACCCTGTCACGCTTGTATTTATTTACCAGGGTTGTTAAGCCGGTTTCATCAATCCGTAAAATTGACGAGCACTGCCTTATATATTCCTGTTGCTTTGTAAAATCTTCGGCCCTGTTTATTTTGCTTAGTGTTTCTGCAACCTGGTTAACAACGTCGTTTTTTTTGCTAACATCGTTACCAGCATCCTTTAGCATTACTTCAAGCTGAAAAAGAACGAAGTCTTTTTTATTGTCAGCAACAAACTGTTTAAAAGCAGTAGTACCAACTTTATTTACATAGCTGTCGGGGTCTTCATTGTCGGGTATAAGTACAAGTTTTACATTTAAGCTTTCTTCCAAAGCCATATCCAGGCCGCGCAACGCCGCTTTGATACCAGCACTGTCCCCATCATAAATAATGGTTAAGTTATTGGTGTATTTTTTAATAAGCCTAAGCTGGTCAACCGTAAGTGACGTTCCGCCGCTTGCAACCGCATTTTCAATACCAGCCTGGTGCAGGCTTATAACATCAGTATACCCCTCAACAAGCAAGCACTCGTCCAGCCTGTCAATATTCTGGCGGGCAAAATACGATCCGTATAATATTTTGCTTTTTACATAAATTTCATTTTCCGGCGTATTAATATATTTTGGCGCCCTGTCTGCCTTGCCAATAACCCTGGCACCAAACCCTATTATTTTGCCTGTATTATTATGTATCGGGAAAATGATGCGCCCGCGGTAGTTATCTGCCAGTTCATCATTACGGTTTACAACCAACCCGCTTTTTAGCAAAAGCTCACTATTGTATTGTTGTTGTATGGCTGCTTTTGCAAACACATTGCCATAAGCCGGGTTATACCCAAGTTGAAACTTTTGTATTATCTCATCTTTAAACCCACGTTCCTGCAGGTAGGTAAGTGCAATATCTTTACCGTCATCCGTTTCAAATAGCTGTGTGGTAAAAAATTTTTGTGCAAAGTTGTTAATAATGTGCAGGCTTTCCGCTGCCTGCTGCAGCAGTTTTACATCATCGCTTACCTCTGTTTCCTCAACCTCAATATTATAGCGTGCCGCCAGCCAGCGCAGGGCTTCAACGTAGCTATATTTCTCGTGTTCCATCAAAAACCCAATGGTATTACCGCTTCGCCCGCAACCAAAGCATTTATAAATTTCTTTTGCCGGGGATACAGTAAATGACGGGGTTTTTTCTCCATGAAAAGGGCATAGCCCAAGATAGTTGGCACCGCGCTTTTTTAATTTCACAAACTCCCCCACCACATCAATTATATCAATGCGGTTGGTAATTTGCTGTATGGTTTGCGGTGATATCATATAAAGTGATAAGTGCAAATGTAATGATTAGGGTACAAGGAAATAATAGGTTTTATTGCAGAAACGCAATACCTTATAAAGGCGAATTATTTTTGGTATTTTCGCTGTATGCGTACCTGAGACGTGGGTGCGCCTTGTCCCATAAAATATCCCATTCATGCAAAGAATAATAACCTGTTGTCTTTTCGTTTTATCCGGTTTACCAACATATAATTGCTTTTCCCAAGCCGGGGCTGGCAAGCCGTTACCCGATACCGCCTTTTATTATACAGCACCCGATGGTATAAAAATATATTATGAGGTAAAAGGCAATGGTTATCCTGTTGTGCTGGTGCACGGCTTTATTGTAAACAGCCAGAGCTGGAAACGCGGGAAGCTGTACTATGATCTTCTGAATGCAGGCTATAAAGTTATAATAATTGACTTGCGCGGTAACGGTAAAAGCGACAAGCCGCATGATTGTGATCTGTACGGTAACGATGCCGAAGCTAAGGATATTATGGGCATTGTTTCAGCGCTGCATTTAAAAAAATATACCGCGGTAGGTTATTCCCGGGGTTCAATTATTACTGCCCGGTTAACGGTGCTTGATAAACGCCTGCAACAGGCTGTTATGGGTGGTATGGGCACAGATTTTACTAATCCGCAATGGCCAAGGCGTATAATGTTCTATAAAGCTTTTAGCGGTGAAGATGTGCCGGAACTGGCCGCAACGGTTAAAAATGTTACCAAAGCTGGTATGGATATGGGCTTATTGGCCTGCATGCAAAAAGAACAACCATCTACGCCTATGGAAATGCTTAAGAAAGTGAAAATAAAAATATTGGTTGTTTGTGGTGATAAGGATGATGACAAGAGCAAGGCTGCAGACCTTGCAGCTTTGTTTAAAAGATCATCATTCAAAGTAGTGCCGGGCGACCACGGCACCGCTGTGCAAACACAGGAATTTTCTGACGCAGTTTTACAATGGCTGCCGCGCTAAAAAAATATGGCCGGGCAACCGGAAACCATTTATATCGTTTATTACAATTAACATTGCAAAAAAAACTGTATGAAAATAGCAATCTTACCTGCTTATATATTTGTTGCCTTTCTTTTATTAACAGGTTGTACCGGGGGTGGGGGCGACCCGGTTACATTCAAGTTTAATATGGCCCAGGGCTCAAAATTCAGTTACAGTGTAGTTACAGATGTAAACATGAACCAGTCTGTAATGGGCAAGGATATGAAGTTAGCCTCAAAAATTATTACGGCCTATACATTTGAAGTTACTGCTGATAATGCAGGGTTTAAAACAGTAAAAGCCACCATATCGAAGATTGCGATGAAAATAGATGCCAACGGCATGGCTATGAATATTGACAGCGATTTACCCACGACAGATACCACCGGGCCGATGGCAAAAGTGGGGAAGGTTTTTGCGGGAATAAAAGGTGGCGAATTTTATTTTACCATTAATGAAAATGGTGATGTGAGCAAGGTAACCGGGATGGATGAAATGATTGAAAAAACCTTGCCTGGCGTTGCGGCTGAAGATACCGCGTTTGCAAAACAAACATTAGCGCAGGCATTTAATGATCACTCTTTTAAAGATAACCTGCAGCACTCATTTGCAGTTTACCCGGGGAAACCGGTTAAGCCCGGAGAAAGCTGGACCAAGACTTACACTATGGACATAAGCAACACGCCAATGAAGGTTGATAATACATTTACGCTTGAGTCGGTTACCGGCAATGTTGCAAAAATAAAAGTGGTTTCAAAACTATCCTTAGGCGGCGCGCTGCCTGCCCCTGGTATGCAAATGGATATTACCGGTGATATTAAAGGCATCAATAATTTTGACCTGCAAAGTGGTATGCCGTTAGACGGCGACAATACTGTTGAGATAAATGCAAAAATGAAGATGCAGGGGCAGGAAATACCAATGAAAATAACCGAGAAAATTAATACCGAGGGAAAAAAATTATAACCGGGTCAGCTATGCCTGACATGGAAAGCGCCTAAATTAAACAGGCGCTTTTTTATTATACTTTTGGTGGTGATGCTGGTAATATCGCCGCTTCGGTATTCCTTCATTTTGTTTATTAAACCTTTGCGAGTTTAAATACTAACAAGCGTTATCTTTGCGCGCAAATAAAAACTGGTATGAATAACAGAACGGTTTATATAGTATCTGCGGTGCGTACACCTATTGGTTTGTTTGGCGGCAGTTTAAAAGACATCCCGGCAACCCGTCTTGGGGCTGCAGTTATTAAATCTGCCGTTGAAAAGGCGGGGCTTCAACCAGCCCAGGTGCAGGAGGTGTTGATGGGGTGCGTAATACAGGCAAATCTTGGTCAGGCCCCTGCCCGGCAGGCAGCCAAATACGCAGGGCTGCCCGACAGCGTTATTTGTACCACTATAAATAAGGTTTGCGCCAGTGGCATGAAGGCTATTGCGCAAGGTGCCCAAAGCATTTTGCTTGGCGATGCTGATATTATTGTTGCCGGTGGTATGGAAAGTATGAGCAACGTTCCTTATTACTCACCAAATACAAGGTGGGGTAACAAATATGGTAATGTTACGTTGGTAGATGGCCTGGCTAAAGATGGCCTTACTGATTGTTACAATAACTACGCAATGGGCAATGCAGCGGAGTTATGTGCCAAAGAATGTAATATAAGCCGTGAAGAACAGGATGCATTTGCAATACAGAGTTACCAGCGCAGCCAGCAGGCCTGGGAAGGTGGAAAATTTAACGACGAGGTTGTGCCTGTTGAAATACCCCAGCGCAAAGGTGCACCTTTGTTATTTGCGAAAGACGAAGAGCCATATAACGTTAAGTTTGATAAGATACCCACGTTAACGCCTGCTTTTCAAAAAGAAGGTACGGTTACCGCAGCCAATGCCAGCACTATGAACGATGGGGCTGCTGCAGTTGTGCTGATGAGTAGAGAAAAAGCAGAAGAATTAAACATAAAACCACTTGCTGTAATACGCAGCTATGCCGATGCTGAACAAGCACCTGAATGGTTTACCACAACTCCGTCGCTGGCGGTGCCAAAGGCGGTTGAAAAAGCCGGGTTGCAAATGAGTGATATTGAGTACGTAGAGTTAAATGAAGCTTTTAGCGTTGTTGGTATTGCTAATACACAAAAAATGGGCCTCGACCCGGCCAGGGTAAATGTAAACGGCGGTGCGGTATCTCTCGGCCACCCGCTTGGTTGCAGCGGTGCGCGAATTATTGTCACATTAATAAATGTTCTTAAACAAAACAATGCTAAAATTGGCGCTGCAGGTATTTGTAACGGAGGTGGTGGTGCCAGTGCGATGGTTATTGAAAGAATATAAAGTCATTAGTCATAGGTCATTGGGTCATAAGGCTGAATAGTCTGTAAGCCCCTGCCTATTTAACCTCATCCTTCGCCAATCGGCAATCACTTCATTATCTCATGCCCCAGCTTATCCCTTTTTGTTCTAAGGTAATTTTCGTTGTGGCTGTTTGACTTTATTTCAATAGGTACGATATCTACAATCTCAATACCATAGCCCTTAAGGCCTGCACGTTTCTTGGGGTTATTGCTCATAAGCTTTAACCTCGTGGCGCCTAAATAACGCAGTATTTGCGCGCCAACTCCGTAATCACGCTCATCCATCCCAAAGCCTAAATGAATATTTGCTTCAACCGTGTCCATGCCCTCTTCCTGCAATTTGTAAGCGCGCAGTTTATTCACTAACCCAATGCCACGGCCTTCCTGGTTCATGTACAATATAATGCCTTTGCCTTCATCCTGCACCATTTGCATGGCCTTATGCAACTGGTCTCCGCAGTCGCACCTTAAGCTTCCCAAAATATCGCCCGTAAAGCAGCTGCTGTGTACGCGCGTAAGCACCGGTTCATCTTTTTCCCACTTGCCTTTTATTAATGCAAGGTGTTCTCCATTGGTGCTTTTTTCCCGAAACGCTACTAATTTAAAGTCGCCGTATTTGGTTGGCATGTTAACCCTTACAATTTCCTCAATTAATGAATCAGTTTTAAGCCTGTATTCAACAAGGTCTTTTATGGAAACTATCTTCAGATCGTGTTTATCCGCTATCTCCCTTAGTTGTGGCAAGCGCGCCATAGTACCATCCTCGTTCATTACTTCAACCAACACTCCTGCCGGTTCAAAACCAGCCAGTCTTGCAAGGTCTATAGTAGCTTCTGTATGGCCTGTTCTGCGCAGCACACCGCCGTTCTTTGCCCTTAACGGAAAGATATGACCCGGCCTTCCCAGGTCAGACGGTTTTGTTTTAGGGTCAATAAGCGCCTGCACCGTTTTAGCGCGGTCGTGTGCACTTATACCTGTAGTGCAGCCATGGCCCAAAAGATCTATACTTACAGTAAATGGTGTTTCGTGAATTGCAGTGTTGTTATAAACCATCAATTCAAGCTGCAGTTCTTCAGCCCTTTGTTCAGTAATGGGGGCGCAAATCAACCCACGCCCTACTTTACTCATAAAATTTATTACTTCAGGTGTAACATTTCTTGCGGCAGTAATAAAATCGCCCTCGTTTTCGCGGTCTTCGTCATCCACTACAATCACCAGTTTTCCTTGCCTTATATCCTCAATCGCACTTTCAATCGTATCCAGCATAGCTTATATTTAAAATGCAAAATTACGATGAATTAATTGTTTTCGGTAAAACCGGCATAATCGTGACAATTTTATGATGAAAGGAAAAGCATGTATTGATGCAAAACACCACTAACATACTATCTTCGTTACCCACAACAGGTAACTTATGAGGAAAGCATGTTTTGCTATTTTTTTTCTTCTCACTTTTCATTTTTCAGTTGTATTTGCCCAGGCGCCTGCCACTTATAACAGTGCAGATATTTACATGCAGCTTAAGAAGCTTAATGTATTGGGCAGCGTTTTATATATAGCGGCACACCCGGATGATGAGAATACGCGGCTATTGGCCTATTTCTCAAAAGGTAAGCAATACCGCACCGGTTACTTAAGCCTTACGCGCGGCGATGGCGGCCAAAACCTTATTGGTGATGAGCAGGGTATTGAGCTGGGGTTGATACGCACACAGGAGTTGCTGTCTGCCCGCCGTATAGACGGCGCGGAACAATTTTTTAGCCGCGCATACGATTTTGGTTTTAGCAAAAGCGCCGATGAAGCGTTAAGGTTTTGGGGGCATGATAAAATACTGAGTGATGTTGTTTGGATGATAAGAAAATTTCAGCCGGATGTTATCATCACCCGTTTTCCAGGTGATGCAAGGGCAGGGCATGGTCACCACTGGGCATCGTCATTACTGGCAAACGAGGCATTTAAAATTGCTGCCGACCCAACAAAATTCCCGGAGCAGTTTAAATATGGGGTACAGCCCTGGCAGCCCAAACGCATACTTTGGAACACTTTTAATTTTGGCGGCACCAACACTACAGCCCCAGACCAATTTAAAATTGAAGTTGGTACATTTAACCCTTTACTTGGTAAAGGTTATGGCGAGATAGCGAGCGAAAGCCGCAGCCAGCATAAAAGCCAGGGATTTGGTATACCACGCGGGCGCGGTGCTGCAACCGAATTTTTTACCACCACTGGTGGAGATGCACCAAAAGATGATTTAATGGAAGGTATTGTCACCAGCTGGGCCAGGGTTGATGGCGGCGCAGCTATTGAACAAAAAGTGAATGATATAGTTGGACATTTTGATTTTGAACACCCCGAAAATTCTGTGCCTGCACTTACCCAACTTTACCAGGCCATTGATAAGTTGCCTGCCGGGTACTGGATAGACAAAAAGCTTGATGAAGTAAAGCAACTGATGATACAATGCAGCGGCCTTTTTGCCGAGGCAACAACCAACGGCGAATATTTAACCGCCGGTGACAGTATAAGGGTAAACTTTTTTGTGAATAAACAAAATAATACACCGGTACAACTGGATAACATAAGCTTTATAAATTTAGATTCCACCCTTAATATCGCCCTGCCGTATAATCAAAATATAAACTTTACAAAAACATTTGGCATACCAGTTACAACAGGTGTTACACAACCTTACTGGCTGGCAAAACCGCTTGATAATGGCGGTAGTTTTGACGTGCAGGACCAGGCAGTAATAGGCAGTGCCCAGGGCACGCCGGCATATTCTGCAGTGTTTAATTTTAGCATAAACGGGGCGAAATTCTCCATCACAAAGCCGCTGCAGGCAAAATATACTGATGCCGTTAAAGGCGAACTGTACCAGCCCGCCATAGTTACTGCGCCGGTTATTGTATCTATGTCGCCAACTGTTATTTTAACCAATATCAAACCCGGCACTGCACACACAGCTAACCCGCTTATACAGGTAAAATATAAAACAAACTTTGCAGCAAGGCAGGTACCTGTTACGATAAAGTTATTACAGGGTACTACTGCTGTTTTTAGTAAGGATACTACTATTAATGCGGACGCAGGCAGGGAGTTTGAAACTGATATTCCTGTCAAAAAAGCATTACCAAATAATATGGCAGCAGGCACTTTAACTGCTGAAGTAAGCATTACACAAAACGGGCAATCTCTTGCATACTCAAAATATCTCCGCACCATACAATACGACCATATTCCCCATATTAATTATTTTTTACCCGACAGTGTAAAAGTTGTGAATGAAGAGATAAAAACTGTTGGTCAAAGAATTGGATACATAAATGGCGCAGGTGATAAGGTAGCGCCAGACCTGGTGCAGATGGGCTATGATGTTAAAATTTTAACTGCTGCAGATATTACTGATGAAAACCTAAAGCAATTTGATGCTATAATCACAGGTGTTAGAGCGTATGATGTTGATGATTTTTTAACAGCAAAGTATGATGTGCTGATGCGGTATGTGCAAAATGGTGGAAACCTTATTGTACAGTATAACCGCAGCAACCAAATTGCCAGCGGGCAAATAAAGGTAGGCCCCTACCCTTTTGGAGTTAACGGTGCCAGAATTACGGATGAAAACGCAGAGGTTCATATACTGCTGCCTGATAACCCGGTGCTAAACTATCCCAACAAAATTACAGTTGACGATTTTAAGGGCTGGGTGCAGGAACGCAGCATTTATCACGCTGTAACAAATAACCCCAATTACATTGCCCCTATTGCAATGCATGACCCCAACGAGCAGGAAACCAGCGGCAGCCTTATTATGGCAAAATATGGTAAAGGAAATTTTGTGTATACGGGCATAGTGTTTTTTAGGGAACTGCCTGCAGGTGTTAATGGTGCGTACAGGCTGATGGCTAATTTAATTGCTTTGCCGAAAAATTAATAGAACCATGATTTTAGGGATTTGAACGGATTGTGAGGATGGTGTAAAAAGAGTTTTATTGAAATGGAAAAGAGACGAACAATAGGCATTTGGTTTTTAGTGCTGCTGGGTTTAGCGATAGGCTTTGCTATTGAAAACGTACGCGTGGGATTATTGATTGGGTTGGTTTTGGGCTTACTAACCATTGGCCTTGCAGCAGGCAGAAAAAGATAGTGTGCTAAAAATGTTAAATGTTGAGTAATGGTTTTATTTAATAAGAAATTGATTATTCATTTGCTTATATAAAAAAACTCAAACTGTTCGGGCAACCCTTTATGATGATGTGCTTGTTTACCATGCCTGTAACTGCAACAAACATATTATGCCAAGCGACGAGAAAATACCGTTATTCAAAAAATGGAACCACTGGTATGCATTAGTGGTTATCGCGTTAGTGGTTTTAATAGTTTTCTTCTCCTGGTTCACTAAACACTTTTCATGAGCTCAGCAGACTGGATAGTTTTAATAATTACCCTTATTGCTATTGTGGCTTATGGCCTGTATAAAAGCCGTACCACAAAAAACATGGAAGGTTATTTTCTAAATAACCGCAGCATGCCATGGTACCTGATACTCTTAAGCATTATGGGTACGCAGGCGAGCGCCGTAACTTTTTTATCCGCACCGGGCCAGGCCTTTACTGATGGTATGCGCTTTGTTCAATACTACTTTGGCCTGCCCATAGCCATGGTCATACTGTGCATAACATTCGTGCCCATGTTTAATAAGCTAAAAGTTTTTACGGCATATGAATACTTAGAGCAACGCTTTGACCTTAAAACGCGCACTTTTACCTCAGCCATGTTTTTATTATCCCGCGGTTTATCAACCGGCATCAGTATTTATGCGCCTTCTATCATACTATCGTCTTTATTGGGCTGGAATATTTACTGGGTAAACATTATTATGGGTGGTATGCTTATTATTTATACTGTAACTGGTGGCGCAAAGGCCGTGGCCTATACACAGCAATTACAGTTTGTAATAATTTTCGCAGGTATGTTTCTTGCGGGGTATTATATAGTACACCAATTGCCTGAAGGCATCGGTTTTACCGATGCTTTAAAAGTAAGCGGCGCAAGCGGCAAGCTTAATGTAATTACCACCGGGATCTCATCAAAAGGTTTTGACTGGAAAGACCGTTACAATTTAATAAGCGGGTTAATAGGCGGCCTGTTTCTTTCCCTCTCCTATTTTGGCACAGACCAAAGCCAGGTTGGCCGTTATGTTACTGCAAAAAACAGCACGGAGAGCAAAATAGGTTTGTTAATGAATGGCCTTGTTAAAGTGCCTATGCAATTTTTCATACTGCTTATAGGCGCTCTGCTGTTTACTTTTTACCAATTTAAAAGCGGCCCCATATTTTTTAACTCATCAGTACCGGCTGCTGTTTATAAAGGCGTTTATGGCGATTCACTTAAAAACACCGAGCATGAATTTGCTTTGGCAAACAGCAGGCAAAACAATTATGCAACGCAGTTTATACGGGCTGATAAAAACAACAACAGCGGCATTGCCGCTGCATACAAAGACAGTATAGGCATTGCTAACAAACAAATGGATGGGCTGCGAAAAAATTACAGAACATTATTAACAAAAGCAGACGCAACAATTGATACCAACGACACCAACTATATATTTTTACGGTTTGTGATCGATAACCTCCCCAAAGGGCTTGTAGGCTTGCTGATAGCCATTATTTTTATTGCATCGTGGGGTTCAATTGCTGCTGCATTAAACTCGCTGGCGTCGGCTACCATGATTGATTTTTACTGCCGTTTTAAAGCAAATCATTCACACCCGAATATATCAGATGTTGAGCAGGAGAACAGGTATCACCTTTCCAAATGGTACACTTTTGCGTGGGGTATATTTTGTATAATAATGGCAGAGTTTTCAAACCGGCTTGGCAGCCTTATTGAGGCAGTTAATGTGCTTGGCTCTCTTTTTTACGGCGTGATGCTGGGTATTTTCCTGGTGGCTTTTTATATGAAAAAAATTGGCGGCACTGCTGTTTTTTGGGCTGCCGTAGTGGGCGAAATCATCGTAATAACCTTTTACTTTCTTGATAAGTTTAATATTATAGGCCTTGGTTTTTTATGGTTTAACCTTGTTGGCGCACTGGCTGTAGTTTTGTTCAGCGCCGTAATAAATATCTTCACTAAAAAGCACACAGCCAAAGCCCTTTAGTGCGCTTTTACGCAATTAGTTGCATTAGGGCATACTTAATTGATTTTTAAGGCAACCTATTTACTCCATTCAGGGTTTTGTATTAAAAGAATAGCTTAATCCCGGTGCCTATGTCCGCAGGCGTTGACCTTTCATCGTCCCAGAAAATATTTTATGCAAAACTTTGCATAGATGGATATTTTACTGAGACGAACGAGCTATTCTACCAGAAATTATCTTCTCTTAAAAAAAATATCTTGCCCGTGAAAGCTACTTCAATAATTAATACCTGGGACCACCCGGTTTTTACAAATGCCATAAGCGACTGCGTAAAAAACAAGCATCAAAAAACAGGCGTATTACTGCGCATGCTTAACGAGGATGGTTCAAATTATTTAGTTGACTGGGAATTTTCATCGTGCTACAATACAAAAGGCGACTTATGTGGTATTGCATGCACCGGCTTTGAAGCGGGTGCCAACCTGTATAAAGGCCTTAGTGTTGAAATGCAGCTGCGCGTGCTTAAACTAATGTCGGACAGTGCAAGTGAAAGCATTCTTTTGCTGGACAGGGATTTCAGGATATTATCTTATAACCAGTCCGCAAATATGCTCTCGCTGCAATTATATAATAAACAGTATACAGCAGGGGACGACTTTAGAGACTATGTAAAGCCTGAAGCACAGGCATATTTTTACCGGCAGTTTAAAAAAGCAATTGAAGGCAATGTTAGTGAAGAAGTATTTGAATTACCAGGGCGAAACGGGAAAAAAATATTTTTAAAAGTAGAAATGACACCAGTGCATGGTGACAGAAAAGGGGTTGTTACCGGCGTGGCGATAATTACGCGGGATGTTACCATAATGAATGAGCTTAACTACAGGCTTAATGAGGTAACCGCCATGCAAAGCCACCAGATACGCAGGCCTGTTGCAAACATGATAAGCCTTGTTAACCTGATGGAAGACGATAATTTAACCTGCGAACAAAAGGAATATCTTCAACTGCTTAAGATAAGCATAGCACAATTGGAAGACGAGATACAGGGCATTGTAAAAAAGGCGAGGGATAACGCGTAAGATACTATTTTACGGGCATCATTTACTGCCAACACCGCAAACAAAAATCCCCCCATTCTTAGAAAAGAACGGCAGGGGATTTGTGATATAACCAAACCTAAATGATTGCCGACTGCAGATTGCGGATTGCAGATTGTGATGAGAATTGATTAACCATATATTTTTTCTAACCGCTCCGCTTCAATCAATCTGCAATCGCCAATCTGCAATCTAAAATTAATTCCCTCCCTTCACCCTGCTCTGTTCATCACCTGCGCCGTTGTGGTCGCGGTGCTGCAGGCTTTGTCCTTTATTAAACCTGTATGTAAAGCTTACGTTTACTACGCGGTTATCCCAATGGTTGTGTATTGTTACATCAACATTCTGGTACCGGCTGTAACCCCTGAAGCTTTGCAGGTTGGCAAAATCGCTTATGTTTACCCTTATCGTTCCTTTTTGTTTCAAGATGCTTTTTGCAACTGCAAAATCAGCTTTGCCCATTGGCCTTGCAACCAAAATACCTTCTATCATCTGGCTCCTGTAAAAACCGCTCAGCTCTAATGTCCAGCCTTTTTTAAGTGTAAACTGGTTGTTCATGTTTGCCATAAAACCGGTAGCCTGTACGTCAATGTTTCCATTATTTACAAAGCCTTTATAACGGTTGTTAATTACCTGGGCATATATGTTTGTTCTCCACCATTTTGTTACAGGCAAACCTGCATTCATGCTTAAACCAAAACTGCGCTGGCTGGCTATATTGCTTCTTTTTACGAATGATGTATGTGTGCTGTCAACCTGCTCTAACACTTCCTGTATAATATCGTTTGTTGTGCTGTAGCTAAGTGTTGTATTTAGTATGCTTTTGAATGAATGTGTTAATTCAATATTGTGGCTGAACTGTGGTTTAAGATAAGGGTTACCTACTTCATAAGTGTATTTGTCAAGAAAATGATAGAACGGGTTAAGCGATTCATAATCCGGCCTTTCAATCCTTCTTCCATAACTTAAACTAAATTGGTTTTTGTCGCTTGCTGCATACCCAATATAAGCCGTTGGAAACAACTGCGTATAGCTTCTTGTAAAGCTTGAGTCAGTGGTTAGCTGGTCGCCTTTGGCATTGGTATTTTCCAAACGGAGGCCTGCCTGTACACTCCACTTTTTTGTAAACTGTTTGTTCAGGTTTACATAAGCAGCATTAATATTTTCGGTATATATAAAATGGTTGGTACGGCCACTGTCAACTATCCACGCACCATTTTCAAGATTATCGTACTGCGCGTTATTATCTGTTTTTACATAGCTGCTTTTTACACCAGCTTCAAATTTTGCGTTGCCTTTTAACGGGTGTGTATAATCAGCTTTAACACTATAAATGTCTATTTGGCCAGGCAGGTTACCTCTTAATGTTTCATCAGGCTGAATTTTATTTCCCTGCGGGCTGTAAAAATAGTTGTCGAACATTTGGTGTGATGATGAAGAGTAACGCATGTAATCTGCATCAGCCGTCAACTCAGTACCAAGCGTATCAAATGTATGTTTAAGGTTAAAGTTACCGCCTATATTACCCCATTTGTCTTTTGAAGTGCTGGGTGAAAGCGTCTGTGATTGCATAACACTATTTGCATCAAAAATATTTGTTATGTTATAGCTGTTATTGCTTGAGGGGCTTGTATAGCCGTTTACTACAAACCCGATAGTTGTTTTTTTACTTGCATAATAATCAACACCTGCTTTAAAGCTATGGGTTTGGTTAAACCTCGTCATGCCTGTATGCTGGCGGTAGATCGATTCAATATCCTGCGTGGTTTGGTCGCGAAAGTTACGCTGCAGGTCAAGGCTTTGCAAACCTTTGTAATAATTGTAACCATAATTGCCAAACACATTTACTTTACCAGTGCGGTAGTTAATATTAAAGCTTTCGTTTGCTTTAGGATAAAAACCCTGGCCACCACCAACAGTAACACTGCCATTAAGACCTTTAACTTTTGTCTTTTTTGTTTTGATGTTTATTACACCGGCATTGCCTGATGCATCGTATTTGGCGGGTGGTTGTGTCATTATCTCAATCTGGTCAAGGTTGCTGCTGGAGAGGTTTTTAAGATAATTTGCCAGGTCTGTGCCGCTTAAATAGCTTGGCCGTCCGTCAATTAATATCATAACACCCTGTTTGCCGCGCAGGCTAACATTGCCGTCTTTGTCAACGGTAATGCCCGGAGATTTTTCCAGCACATCCAGGGCGCTTAAACCAACGTTGGTCGGCGATGCATCTACGTTCACTACGGTTTTGTCAATCTTTTGCTCAATAAATGGCTTCTTATTGCTTACCATAACATTACCCAATTGCTGGCTTTGGGCAGTAAGTACCACCTGCTTTACCGTGTATGCAGGGTTTGCTGAGTTTATATCAAATGCCTCGCTGTAATAGCTGTTATAACCTATGGCCTGCACCGAAACGATAAACTTACCTTCTTTTGAAAAGCCTATTTCAAAATTGCCTGTGGCATCTGTAACGGCTGTTTTTACCAGGGAGCTGTCTTTTATGTTTAAGAGAGATACCGTTGCAGCATCAACAGCTTTTTGTGCAACTACCTGTCCCTTAACTACTTTTGTGGTAGTTTGGGCTAATAAAACAGTTGAATGGATTGCTAAACTTATAATAGTAAGCAGCGTAAAGAACTTTTTCATGTCATGTATTTTAAATAATAAAGTATCTATCATTGATTATTACACACCAAAGCTATGTACCTTGTTTTGCATAGTACATGATTTTAACACGAACGGCGAATATTGTGGATGAGTGGTTTATTATTAATTCGCGTTACAAGCAGCTGTGTAAGTATATAACTGTGCCCTTACTCCTCTCCTCCAAATATTTTATCGTTTTGCTGTAACCATATTTAAGTTTAGCGGTAACAAGTACAACGCGCGGGCGCGCAGCCCGTTACATCCTTCCAAAAAATTATTCCCATGCTAAAAAACTATTTCAAAACTGCTTTTCGCAGCCTTGGTAAAAACAAGATGCATTCGCTGCTGAATATTACAGGCCTATCTGTTGGTATAGCCGTGGTTTTATTGATCAGCCTTTGGATGGCGGATGAATTAAGTTTTGATAAGTACCATAAGAACTATGACCGCATTGCCCAGGTTATGCAGCACCAAACGCTTAACGGCGAGGTATACACACAGCCAGCCATACCCATGCCGCTGGGGGCTGAACTGCAAAACACCTATGGAAGGGAATTCAGCATGATCGTAATATCAACAGGTACGGATAAGCACATACTGGCAGCAGGCAAAAATAAATTTGTAAAAACGGGCAAGTATATGCAGGCGGGTGCGCCATCGTTATTCTCCTTAAAAATGCTGAGCGGCAATTCGGGTGGTTTAAAAGAGCCCTACTCTATTATGCTGTCAAATACTGTCGCAACGGCGATTTTTGGCAATGAGGACCCGATAAATAAAATAGTAAAATTTGACGATACGGCCGCACTTAAAGTTACCGGTGTGTACGAAGACCTGCCCATAAACACTACCCTTAATGACCTTGAATTTATAGTTCCCTGGGAGTTACAGGGGCAACGCGTAAAAGACAATATTGCCAACTGGGGCAATAACGGCTGGAATATTTATGTACAGTTAGCTAATGGGGTTGACGTAAATAAAGCCTCTGCAAGCATAAAGAATGCAAAATATAATAAGGCAAACAACGGCGACCAGCGGTTTAAACCTATTATTTTTCTGCAACCCATGAGCAAATGGCATTTGTACGCGGAATTTAAAAATGGCATTAACACAGGCGGCCGCATACAATACCTGTGGCTTTTTGGTACCATAGGCATGTTTGTACTGCTGCTGGCATGTATAAACTTTATGAACCTTGCCACAGCAAAAAGCGAGAAACGTGCAAAAGAAGTGGGTATTAGAAAAGCTATAGGCAGCGGGCGCAGGCAGTTGATATACCAGTTTTTTAGCGAATCGTTACTGATGGCCTTTATGGCCTTTGTACTTAGTTTGCTGCTGGTGGTTATTTTACTGCCTTTGTTTAACGATGTTGCAGGCAAAAACATGCACCTGCCATTGGCTAACCCATTGTTTTGGGCTGCCGGCCTTGGTTTTACCCTTGTTGCGGGGCTGGTTGCGGGCAGTTACCCGGCGCTTTACCTGTCGTCTTTTCAGCCGGTTAAGGTATTAAAGGGTACTTACAAAGCAGGCAGGTTGGCCACCGTGCCGCGTAAGGTGCTGGTGGTGGTGCAGTTTACCGCGTCAATCGCACTTATAATAAGCACTATTATTGTTTTTCGCCAGGTGCAATTTGCCAAAAACCGCCCGGTGGGTTATAACAGGGAAGGTTTGATAACCGTTCAATCGCTTACGCCAGATATTGCTAAACATTTTGATGCATTCCGTAATGATCTTATTAGGACGGGCACTGTAACAGGCGTTGCATGGTCTTCTACACCGGTAACGGAATCAAACAACTCCCAGGCCAATTTTGACTGGGCGGGAAGGGATAAAAATGGCACACAAAATTTTGTAACGGTAGGTATATCTATGGGATATGGGCAAACCATTGGCTGGCAGTTTGTACAGGGAAGGGATTACCGTACACCAACAGGCGGGGCGGATGGCTTTGCTTTTGTTTTAAATGAAAGTGCCGCCAAAATGATGGGGTTTAAAAACCCTGTTGGTTCAACCGTGCACTGGTACGGCTACAATTTTACCGTTATAGGAGTGATAAAAGATATGGTGATGGAATCGCCTTTTAGCCCTGCCCAGCCAACGGTGTTTTTTATGGCGCCATGGAAGCTGAGTGTTTTAAATATAAAAATGAAAGCTGGAACTGGTGTTGAGGCGGCCCTTAAAAAAATAGGCCAGGTATATACGCGGTACAACCCCGGGCAGCCATTTGAGTACAAGTTTGCAGACGAAGAATATGCCCGCAAGTTTGCCGTGGAAGAGCGTGTTGGCAAGCTGGCAGGCTTTTTTGCGGTATTGGCCATCTTTATTTCGTGCCTGGGCATATTTGGTATGGCATCGTTTATAGCAGAGCAGCGTATAAAAGAAATTGGGGTAAGAAAAGTGCTTGGCGCATCAGTATTTAACCTTTGGCAATTGCTGTCAAAAGATTTTGTGGTACTTGTTGTTGTTTCGCTGTTTATTGCATCGCCGCTTGCCTTTTATTTAATGCATAGATGGCTGCAGAATTATGAATACAGAACGCCTGTGTCATGGTGGATATTCGCCTCAGCAGGCATAGGCGCACTGGTGGTAACACTGTTAACTGTCAGCTTCCAGTCAATAAAAGCAGCTTTGGCAAACCCTGTTAACAGTCTCAGGCAGGGATAGCGTAGACCTTTGATTTATCAAAAAAAATTCTTATACGGCGCATAGCGAAAGCAATACATTTTTTGGTGATAAGAAAAGTATGTAAAAAGCATATGCCTGCATTCAGCTCCATCGGAGCGAAAGCTTTGTAGCAAAATATAACCGGCATTACATTAAAAGCGTTTTGCCTCTGCGAGGCAATGATATATTTCTGGCTTAGTGCCTACAAAGTTTTTGCCCCTCTGGGGCATATTGTGAATGATAAAACACAAGAATACGTTTTTGCTGGCATGAAAACTACGGTGCAGGTTTATGTAACTTAATGCAATCACTTCTCAACCAGCAGGTACTGCTTGTGAAAAAAGCCAAGATGATAATTAAAGTAAAGCTTGTATGATGTTGAAACTGTATCGGTTGTATAGGTTAACCTCAATTCATAATCACTTTGGTTTCTTTTCGCTATCCAGGTATCGGTTAACCCGGCCAGGCTGTCTGAGGGTTTACCAAGGTATTGAATAATGATGCTGCGGGGCTGGCGCAGGGGTATATTATCCCAACGGTATGGCAGTGTAATGGCAGCGGCTTTTGGAATAATTACAAATACGATGACACAGCATATTACCGCTGCGGCAAAAACTAGTATAAGCAGTCCTTTAATGCGATTGCTCATGCATCATTTTTTGAATATTGTAACAGCTTTTCATGTAAAGATATCACCTGTGGTAACAGTAACTGCTGCTCATCATTTGTAAGCACAAAATCACAAAGCCTTTTCTTTATCTCGTCGTCTATCTGGTAGCCCATCCGCTTAAGCACCTCATCACGGGTAACATTGTCGCGTTCCATTACTCTTTGTATACGCAATGCCTGCGGGGCAAAGACGCCGATGACAACATCCAGCCCGGCAGCGGAACCAGATTCAAAAAGCACTGCGGCTTCCTTTACAGCATAAGGCGTAGTTTGAATATTTAACCATCTTTCCGCGGCGGCAATGGTTGCGGGGTGCACCACGGCATTTAACTGCTCCAGCTTAAAGGCGTTGCTAAACACTATACCGGCAATATATTTCCTGTCAAGTTGGCCGTTGATGTAGGATTGGGTACCAAATAATTCCGTCACCTGCTGTTTAAGGGCTTCATCCTCGTTCATAATGGTTTTAGCGGCGGTATCAGCATCAAACACGGGTATACCCAATACCCTGAAGATATTTGCCACAGTGCTTTTACCACTGCCAATGCCACCTGTTAAACCAACTTTTAAAACCATAATCTACAAGGACGGTTTTGTGATTTTGAGGGAATGAAAAGTCGCTGCAAAATTAGAGCAAACAGAACGAGGATTACACGGATGTTGGGAGATTATGAGGAAATGGTATGAGTGCTAATGAAAAAGAGGAAAGCTTACACTTTCCTCATAATCCATTATAATCTTACCAATCATGGTTCTTATTTCTTCTCTGCCGGTGCTGCTGCTGCTTTGTTAATGGCCTGCGTTAAATCAAGGCTTATTGCAGATTTTTCCATTTTAAGATAGCTGCCAGGGCTTGTTTCCAACTGAATGGTTGTATCGTCGTTAACCTTGTAAATAGTACCATGTATTCCTGCGTTGGTTACTACTTTATCGCCTTTTTGCAGGTTGTCAATATATTTCTTTTGTTCTTTAGCTTTTTTTGCCTGTGGCCTAATCATAAACAACCACATAATTAAAAATATACCACCAATAAATAAAGGTGTCATAAAGCTGCTGCCGCCACCACTTTGGCCTGAAGGCGGGGTCATTAATAAAACTGCGTTCAAAAGAGTCATTGTTTGTTATTTATTAAATTAAAAAGATAATGAAAATGTTAAGCTGCCTTCTTTTTTACATAACCTGTAAATATAAGGTTGCTGTGCAATTTGTTTTTTGCATTACAGGTTACGAATACTGATTTTCGCACAGGCTGGTTGGCAAAGCCATGGTTACTGTCGTACTCTGCTGTAACCTCACCCTGCTTACCGGGCAATATAGCACCTTTTGTAAAATCAGCCAGTGTACAGCCGCAACCCGGCCTTACCTCAGAGAGAAACAAAGGCTTATTACCTGTATTTAGAAACCGAAATACGATCTTTACTTTTTCACCCTGCGTTACGGTGTCAAAATTTTTTGTGGAGTCAAGCCACTGAATAGTGGTGAAATTAGCAGTATCAAACTGGTGGGTCTGGTCTAATTTGCCAGTTTGTTGCACGGGTGTTGGGTTATCCTGGCATCCCAGTGCAAATGCGGCAATAATACTAATATACAATAAAGCCTTTTTCATATAAATAAGGTAATTGGGGCAAAAATATTATTATTAGTTTGTTTTTTGCTTAAAATCAACTTTATGTATTTTATCCTGCGCCATCAGTTCTTTATGAATGGTGTCTAATATGCCGTTTACAAACTGGCCGCTTTGGGGGGTACTGTATTCCTTGGCTATATCAATATATTCATTAATAGTAACTTTTGTGGGCACGGTTTCAAAATACAAAAACTCGCAAACACCCATACGCATCAATATCATGTCAAGCAGCGCTATCCTGTCTGCATCCCAGTTTTTAAGTTTGGGCTTAATAATATCAATAATATAATCCTTCTTTTCTGTTGTGGTAGTTAGCAGGGTGCGGGCAAATTTCCATTTTTCTTCCCCTATCATTTCCTGCAAATTAAATGCAGCCGGCTTTTGCAAATAGTTGTGCATCAGCTGGTTCATCATTTCGGCATCGTCGTCCCAGTTATTAAAATGCTCTTCCACATGCCCCACAAAATTGTCATCAGCAAGCATCATATCGGTAAAAATAAACGACAGTATATCTTTCTCAGTACCCTTCTCCCTGCCCTGCTTTGTTATATATTCCTGGTAATAAGGCACATTAACCATAACCTGGTACACTTTTTTAACCTCATCCCCTGTTTCCTCAAAACCAGGTTTTGCCTGCTGTATGGCCTGCTTGAATGACGGGCTTTCAAGTATCGTCCACAAAAGGTTGTTTCCTGAAATTTTGGTATTTACATTAAGGTCGGCTGACGACGGCAAATTACGGTTAGCCCTTTTTTGCGCATCTTTTTCAGCGTAACGGGCTACCTCGGTTAAAAAATATAACAGGTATATAAAAAGGTCACAGCTCTGGTTCAGTTGTTGCTTTAATATTTTTACTGCGTCGGTTCTGCCATTCAAATTATCGCCGGGCTCACTGGCATATAATAACTGCATTACCTTAACACGTATGTTTCTTCTGCTGATCATTGTATTTAAAGAACTTTTTGCGCCGCGAAGATAGGGATTTAGGGTAAACGGCCGCTAACACATTTGAAAGCGCAGCCTGCACCCGGTTTCAACACAATGATCCTCTTTACTAACAAGCCAACAATAATTTGTTAAGATTAAAACCAACCGGGCAAGTTTTACGTATACATAGCATGTAGGCCGTGAATTAACCATTAAAGCACCAGCATGTAACCCTTTATAAGCATCTTATTCAAAAAAAGTCCCATATCCTCCATTTATTAAATATTGTTGTTTACCATTCTTTCCCCTCAAAAGGGGAATTTTTGCTTTATCTGCCTCAATAATTCATGATTGAAATTTAATATTACCACTATAAAATCCTTGTTCTTTTTTTCAGCGTATATAGGTTTGTACCGGGCTTTTTATTTTGATCAATTTTACTAACTGATGAAGTTTTCCATTGCATATTACCTTTTGCTGCTATATGTAACGGTTATGCTTAAACCGCTGATACCGATGCTTAGCGATGCATGGAGTCACTGTTTTGCCGAAGCTGAACATATTGCCACCGTGCATGCAAAGTTTGGCGCAAACCACGTTGAAAAGCAGCTTGCCGACAGCGAGAAAGACGCAAACGGCAAAAGCCAAGACACCACAAAAACTGCAGAGCCTGTACCCGTTCACTTTTCGTATAATACTTACTTATGCATCACCTCAGTTGAACCGATTATAAATGCATATAATTTGCCGCGATTGTATAAGCCGCGTTCAGTATTTCTTTCAAAGCAAATACGTCCCCCACAATTCTCCTGTTAAAATTTAAAACACTTCAATAAGCAAGCCATAAGCATAGCCTTATACGGTTAAGAATGCATAGGCTGCTTTGCTTATGATAATGTGTTATACACGAAATAAACGTGTTATTAAGTTGCTCTTTCGTCCTCGCACATTTAAATTTTTGAAGCAGGATAATTAAAACGTTTTCATGCCTAAAATTTTACCTGTACTTATCATATCTTTTTATTCCATTGCATCATCAGCACACGCCCAAGCCATGCTAAAAGGCAGCGTTGTTGACAAGCAAACATTTGAGCCGCTGGAATGTGCCATTATAACAGATGTACAAAACAACTCGACCACGCTTACTGATAAAGAGGGCTTTTTTGCATTAAAAAATGTGCAGGCGACAGATACCATTTCTATAAGCTACATTGGCTACTCAACTAAAAAAATACAGGCGGATGTTTTACTGCATGCAACTAATGTAAGGCTTGAAAGAGGAGATATCAATTTGAAAGATGTAGTAATATCAAGCAAACTAAATTCCATAATTACTTCGCGCACGCTGAGCAGTATTGACCTTAATATGAAACCCGCACGTTCAGCACAGGATATGCTCCGGCTTGTGCCCGGCCTGTTTACTGCACAACAGGTTGGTGGCGGCAAGGCTGAACAGATATTTTTGCGCGGTTTTGATGCAGACCATGGCACAGATGTAAATATTTCAGCTGACGGGATGCCTGTTAACCTTGTGTCGCAGGCACATGGGCAGGGTTGGGCAGACCTGCATTTTGTAATACCCGAAACAATTGGCAGTTATGATTTTGGCAAAGGCCCCTACTACGCCAGCAAAGGCGATTTTACCACCGCCGGTTATGTTAGTTACAACACCCTTAATGTGCTTGATAAGAATATGATTAAAATAGAAGCCGGGCAATTTAAAACCGCCAGGGCTGTTGCTATGATAAACCTGCTAAACGACAAAGCAAAAGAAAAAGGCCAAAGCGCTTACGTAGCAGGTGAGGCTTTATATAGTGATGGCCCGTTTGACTATGGACAGCATTTTAAGCGCTTTAACTTAATGGCAAAATATAATACGCCAATAGGCAAGAACAATAAATTAAGCGCCGTACTAAGTTACTTTAATTCATCGTGGCGTGCATCAGGCGAAATACCTAACAGGGCTGTGGCAGAAGGGTATATACCCGACAGGTTTGGTGTTATTGATAGTGCGCAAGGCGGCTACACTTACCGCACCAATGCAAACATTAAACTTACATCGTATTTAGCTAATAATATCACGCTTGAAAACCAGGTATATTATTCAAACTACTATTTTGACCTTACAACAAATTTTACTTTCTATTTGGTTGACCCTGTACACGGTGACGAATTTAACCAGCATGAAAGCAGGGACCTGTTTGGCTATAACAGCAAAATTACCCGCCAGGCCAACGTTGGCAATAGCATACTTACTACAACAGCAGGCATATCGGCCAGGTACGATGCCACGCACCCAAGCTGGCTGGCTCATACATTAAACCACCAAATTTTAAATTACCTGCAATTGGGCAATGTAAAAGAATATAATTTAAACGGCTATGCGGATGAAACGCTTGAAACGGGAAAATGGCTTTTAAATATTGGCATAAGGGCCGATTACCTTCATTTTTACTACCTGAACAATGCACCTGCGGCCGACAGTGCTGCGAAAATATATATAGGTGCCAACGCAGGCCGCGGTAAAGCTGTTGTAAGCCCTAAGTTAAACGTACAATACACGCTTAACAACCACATGCAGTTTTACCTTAAAACGGGCAAGGGCTTTCATTCTAACGATGCACGGGTAGTTATTGGCAATGCTGGTTACGGGGTTTTGCCAGCGGCCTATGGCGTTGACCTTGGTGTTAACTGGAAACCCCTGCCAAAACTTTATATAAATGCAGCCTTGTGGTATATATACCTGCAGCAGGAGTTTACTTACGGTTCTGATTATGGTGATGAGAGCGTTACCCCCGGTGGCAGAACGGTGAGAGATGGCATTGATCTTTCCGCGCGTTACCAAATTACTAAATGGCTGTACGGCGATGTAAATGTTAACCTTGCAAGGCCACGCGCATTGGATGAACCAAAAGGCCAGGATTATCTTGCAACAGCGCCTACTTTTACAAGCACCGCCGGCCTGTATGTAAAATTTGCCAATGGGTTTAATGGTGGCATTAGCTACCGTTACCTGCACGACAGGCCAGCCAACAGCAATTACAGTCTTACAGCAAAAGGCTATTTTCTCACTGACCTTACAGCAAACTATACCCAAAAGAAATACGAGTTAGGAATAGCCATTGAAAACCTGTTTAATGTAACATGGTTTGAATCGCAGGTGGCTTACCAGTCAAGGCTGCGGTACGAAACAATGCCCATTGACGAGGTTAGCTATACCGCAGGTGTACCATTTTTTGCAAAGCTTAGGTTTTCAGTATTTTTCTAATAAGCATATTTACTGTTTAATTAAGGCGTACTATTTCGGGCATTATTAAACTTCTTTACCCATATCCTGCTTTGCCTTCTTTCTTGCGTCCTTTACTTTTTTAGCGCCATAGCCTATACCTGCGGCAACAAGCAGGCTAATGCCGCCATCTATCGGTGCGCCTATTTCGCCCCCGGGGCTGCTGGGGCTGCCCGCAAAGGCATGTAAAAATGGTATTGTTAACAGCACGCATGCTATAAGCAACATTTTCTTGGTTGTTGGTTTCATATTTTTTGTTTTGGGTTTTATTGTTTTGTGTTTTGAGTTTTAGGTTTTTTTGTTTTGTGTTCTGTGTTTTATCGTTTTGTGCCCGGCAATGGTTTTTCATGGCGCCGCCGCTTGCCCACCCGGATGAACTATCCATTCGGACAGGTGTCGCACACTCGTACTGTTTGTTTGTTGGTCAGCCTTTAGCTTCATAAACAAAATATTGTTGGGTCACGCCACGGCATGACCCAACAATATTTACGCTACTATCTGTCAACCTTCTTTACTCTTTACTTCCGGTCTTTCGGTCTTGCCGACTTCCGGACCCCCTTACTGCACCACCACCTGCTGTTTCCATTCATTGCCTTTTTCATCAAGCAATACCAGCCTGTAGCTGCCTGTGGCGATGGATAATGGCAGGTTTAGCTGCTGCGTGGTGGTTTGGCCATCGTACTGCATTATTTTTTGCATCAGCTGCTTGCCATCACTGCTGAACAACTGCATGGTGTATTTACCTGCTTCCATATTTTGCATTACAAAATGCAATTGCTGTTTGCGTATCACAGGGTTGGGGTAAATGCTGAACGCTGCTTTGCCTTTCTGCATCTTTACCAATACCACATTGCTGTATACTGCTGTTCCATCTTTGCTTTGCACTTTTATACGGTAATAATTATCGCCTGCATTGGGCTGCTGGTCGGTTATATTGTAGGTTTCTGTGTTGTTGCTGTTCCTTGGCTGTACTGCTGTTCCCATTTTGGTGAACGTTTGCCCGTCCGCTGATCTTTCTGCCTGGTACTGCTGTATACCCTGCTCGGTAGCAGTTTGCCATTCTACCTGTATGCCCTTGGCCAGCGGCCACGCCTTAAGCGTGGTTACTACCGTAGCTAAGGTGCCTTGTTTTGCAAACACCACCACAAACCTTGTTTCTGCATAGCTGCCTTTGTCTGTGCCTGTTTCGAAGCTTATGGTTGCTGTCTGGGTTAGATCAAGCGGGGTACTGGTCTGCAGGTAGTTATCCACTATATAGGCTTGTACCGTGGCTGGCATATCCTGTGGTGTAAACGTGAATGAGTAGTTTGCCTTTACCTTCATCGCATATACATCAAGCCACATACTGTCGCCTGTTACAGGCAGCGGTGCTTTTTGTATGGCTGCGTAGTTGCTGCCGCTTCTTATGCTGAGGTTCTCATCATAATTAAACAGCTTGGCTGCATCATCGCTGGCATCTTTGTTATAGCTGCTGTTATAAATAGCTACCACGCCATCTACCGGCTGCATGGTATTGTTTATGCTCCTGTTTAGTGCTATCCTTAACAGGGATATGGGTTCTGTTGGTGCAGGGCCAAAGAACACTCCATTGGTGCTGTTTGATATATCAGCCTTATCACTCTCGTTAAAACTGATGCTTTGCGTAGCTGATGAGGCTTGGGTAAAGAATGCTTCGCCGCTTTGCAGCACGGTGGTTTGCTGGCTTTGCCCTGCTGACATATCGCTTATATAACTGCCGCCCACTTTTGTAAAGGTTACATAACCGCCTAAGGATGTGCCGTTGCGGTTGGCATCCCATACCCAGAACTGCTGGTTGATACCTGCAGCATTGTTTACCACACCGGTAAGCTCCACGGGTGATGCATAGGGGTTACCTGTGAGTATGTAATGGTTTGCCGGCGCGCTGTAACCAAACGTTTGGGTGCCTGTTTGCAGCAGCCCTGTGGCTTTTAGCGTAGTGGCTGCTGAGCTGCTGGTTATATGGGCTATATCTCCATAGGGCCCTGTAATAAATATGGCAAAGGCGCTGTTGGCTGCTGCGGCATTGTTATTACCTAAACTTGTTGCATTGGTATTGGCAAGGTCTGCCCAGTTGTCGGCTATCTCATCATAAGTCCTTATTGAGGTTGCCTTACCTGCTGCATCAAAGCCATTGCCGCCACCGGGGCGGAACATCTCTGCCCCTGTGCTGCCATCAGCTGTACCTCCATTCTGCCAGTTATTGTAAATAGTGCCTGACTGGCTTAGCGGTGCCGTAAGCATGCGCCAGGCGCGGTGGGCGGGTATGTATCTTTCTACGGTCACATCGCCTGTTATATAGTCGCTGTTACTGCCGCCATTGGCTACTGTTGCAGTACCGTTGCTGGTTGAGGCTAATGTTAAGTGGCCATTGCTGGTTAGCACCCCTGCTGTTGGGGTGTATACTCCCAATACTCTTGTTATGCCGCTGAAGAGTGTTACCCCGGCTGTATTGTTTACCGTTAAATTGTTTACCGTTATACTGCCTGCTATGGTTTGTGTTGTTGTGCCATTAAAGGTTATGCTGCCTGCTGTTGCATCAAAGGTGCCGCTGCTGGTTACATCACCTGTAATGCTTAACGTCCCTGCGCTGGCGACCGTTAGCGTTCCACCTATCGTAATACTATGCGCCGTTGCTGTTGAGCTTATCGTGGGCTGGTTGGTGGGTGCGGCCGGTAGGTTCACATCATTATCAATGCCTGGTACTGCATTAACATCCCAGTTGGCAGCATCATTCCAGTCTGTGCTAACAACCCCTGTCCAGGTATATACCGGCGTTGTTGTAAACGCAGCAAAATAAGGCGACAAGGGTTCGGCAACGTTACCGGTAAATACACGTACGTGGTAGTAATACTTAACATTGGGCGACAACCCCGTTATATTAACAGAAGTTGCCCCACCGTCAACCGATACTGTCTTTACAGCCCCGTTGGTAATGGTGTCTGTTACCACAGCAACCTGGTAACTTGAGGCAGCACGGTAAGCAGGCGGGTACCAGTTGGCGGTAACGCTGGCAGAGCTGATATTAGTGGCAGGTTTTGGCGAAGCAAGCACCATAGCATTGCTTTGAACCCAGTTGGCGCTGGTGCCATTTAAGGCAAAATTGCCAAGCACGGCCGTATTATTATTAGCTGTAGCGTCGTATAGGGAAGTAAGCCCTGCGTTGTCCCCACCAGGATTGCCTTCATCAAAGTTATAATAGGCTGCAAGCCCGGGTGTTGAGGGCGATATAACATCTGACATATCTGCTTTAATATAATTGCTCCTGTCACTATTAAAAAGTCGCAATTCATCCATGTCCCCATTAAAAAATAGCCCAAACTGGTCATTTTCGCCTACTAAAATTTGCGACAAAGTCAGCTGGCCGGAAACATCAAAACCATCAGCCTCAAGAATACCGTTAATATACAGTTTTATTTCCCCGGTTGACGCGATCCTTACTGCGGCTACATGCATCCACCTGTTTGCAGCCAAAGTGCTTCGGGACACAATAGAAACGTTTGTAGTAACGCCAAAACCTATTTGACGGCCATTGTTAACCTGCGAAATACCCATGGTACTGCCTTCGCCCATAACCAGGCCCCGGCCAATGCTCCAATTAGGCGAGTTAACTCCCCCGTTGGTTACTGTAGGCCTCATCCAGAATTCAATGGTAAAATCATTCCCGGTTAGAGGATTGGAAAACTGAACGACATTACCAGTTCCATTATTTGCAACAAAATTTAATGCATTGCCCGGAGGTGAAGCTATATAGGTAAACCCGGCTTTTGATGCAGACGATGAAGCGCTGCTTATCACAACATCCCCGGTTGTGCCCCCTTCAACAATGGCTTTTATACTGGTTGGCGATGTAATTGGTAAAAGCCTGCCCGGTCGGCCGCCAAAACTTACCGCCGTGATACCCGCCAGGCCGCTGCCCGTAATGGTTATGGTATCACCAAGCGTTCCGCTTTGCGGGTTAAAGGCTGTTAACACCGCTGGCACATATATAAAGTTGCCGGCCGCGGTAATACTGCCGCCCTGGGTTATAACTGTAACCGGGCCGCTTGTTCCACTGGTTACTATTACTCTAATACTTGTATCGCTTGTAACCGGTAAAAGCGTAGCCGGTGTGCCGCCAAGCGTTACCGAACTGGTGGTTAACAGGTAGGTTCCCCGAATAGTTACCGTGTCGCCTGTACCGCCTGATGGTGTGAATGAGGTAATGGTTGGCGTGGCAAAGAAAATAAACCCGGCCGCAGAATCTACACCACCCGCTGATGTAACATAAACATAACCGGTTGTACCACCCCCTACAGTTGCTTTAATTGTACCCGCATTAACATGCTGGAGCGTAGCCGGAGAACCGCCAAAATTAACAGCCGAAGCAATATCAAGGTTATTGCCGGTTATGGTAATAACAGTACCGGCTGCAGCTGTTTTTGGCGTAAAATCAGTGATAGTTGATAATTGAACAGTGGTGACTGAATTGGTGACTGAATAAGCCCCCTGGCCTGTGACAGTATTTTTGTCGGGCGCCACACGGTAATAATATTTTGTTACCGGCGACAGGCCTTTTATAACAGCCGAGGTACCTGTAACAGGTTTTTTATTATAACCACTTATAATGTTATTGAAAAGGTTATCTGTAGCTACATCGAGCAAATAATTATTGTCCACGATACCGATAGAAGGTGCCGACCAGTTTACGGTAAAGCTTCTGCCCAGGATACTTGAAGGGGCCGTTGTAACCGGTACTACGGCCGCATAACTTTCTATCCAATTGCTGGTGCTGCCCGTTAAAGCAAAATTACTTAGCGTGCCATTATTTAATGCGGTTGTGCCATCAAGCAAAAGGGAAATATTGGGATTATTGCCCGCTGTAATCCCTTCATCGAAATTGTAATAATTAACAAGACCGGTTGTACCGGCGGCGATGGTGCCATATATGTCATTTGAGGCTATGTTATTGCTGCGGTCTGTTTTAAAGAAACGCAATTCGTCAATAGAGCCATTGTAAAAATTCTGCGGGCCGTTTATAGCGCCAAGCGTTAACGTTGCTGGTGCAGTAAGGCTGTTTGTACCTGCGGCTGCGGATGCCTCAAGTATGCCGTTAATATAAAGTTTTATCAAACTATTCAGCGAATCCCTTATTGCAGCAACATGCACCCAATGGCCTGTGTTTACAACAGATTGGGAGAACACCGACACATCTGCGCCGCCTGCTTCGCCAATGCCAAAACATAGCTTGTTGCCCACCAGCGATATACCAAAGTCGTTTTGCGCACCGGGCATTTCGCCATCCACAATGCCATTTCCTGAATACCATTGGCTGCCTGAAGGGCCAGTTTGGGTTGTTCTCATCCAAAACTCAATGGTAAATTCGCCTGACACCTGCCGGTTTACCGTTACACGATCATCCACTCCATCAAAATTCAATGCA
>Ga0206931_1048_pt2 | contig 36494 bp, 20 predicted proteins | sample Alteio_BWOrgHeat_17_FD_152946 | JGI IMG/M metagenome (GOLD analysis project Ga0206931, IMG submission 152946) | Enriched cells from forest soil in Barre Woods Harvard Forest LTER site, Petersham, Massachusetts, United States -... | ecosystem: Environmental > Terrestrial > Soil > Temperate forest >...
GTGTCAACGACAATTGTTTTTGCCGGTGTCCCCAATGAAAGTTCCCACATCCCTCGTCCGTGTGTCGCCACACCCAGGATGTCGGTGACCGGGTTCAGGTCGAGCCCAACGACTTGCACATTGGGCAATCCGCTTGCGGCAGCCTGCCATGTTGTGCCGTTGTCTAACGAGACGTATACGCCGTTGTCCAATCCGACGTAGATCGCATTATCTTGCGTGTTAACTCGAATGGCGTGGCCGGGAAGGTCTGGTAGATTGCCTGAAATATCAGTCCAGTTGCCGCCAGAATTCGAGGTCATGAACACATGACCTTGACCCGGGGTTCCCGTCCCCTGTCCCGTAATTGCGTAGGCGACTGCTGGATTCGCTGGATTGACCCAAATGTCTTCATACGAGAAATTTGTTGAACTGGCGGGCGTCGTTTCGGTCCAATTGGCACCATCATTTTTCGTCACGTAAATGTGACCGCCGGCTGCGGCATAAATCGTGTTACCGACTGTCCCGATCGACGAAATTGGTGAGCTTGTGGTCCAGGTTCCGGTCGCGGGGCTGCTGATGGGTTCCCAGTTATCTCCATTGTTCAGCGTCTCGTAGACACGGTTCGTCCCAAGCACCAATCGGTTGGAATTCGACGGATCGATGACGTACGGTGGATAGAATCGCGCGGGATCCGATTCGGGGTCTGGCAGATTGGGATCCGTCGTAATAATTCCGTTCGTCTTTCCGGACCACGTCAAGCCGCCATCATTCGATCGTTCCAGGAATCCATTGCCCGAATAATAGAACGTATGATAGACCGTTTGAGGATTGTTCGGATCGACTCGCACGAACCCACCATCCCCGCCTTGCGAGAGTTGCCAAAATGGCGAACCGGTGAACTTCTCGGTCCCGTTGTCCTGGCTGCCGCCATAGGCGATGTTCGGATTGGTCGGATCGAGAGCAATTCCGGTGAACTGTGTGATGTTGAGATTACTGTTCAAATCGGTCCACGCAACACCAGAGGGATTGGCAACTTCCAATCGGAAGATTCCACCGTCGTCGCCGTCGAGCAATTTTCCGTTCGCGTCGAATGCAATGCCGTGATGGTCCGGATGGATACCTGTTCCACTGAGCCCCTGCGTGCCGATTTCCGTCCAGGTTGCCCCCCCGTCGATGGATTCAATCAATCCGTTTGGTGACGACCCGCCGTATGCGTAAGAGCCGCCGGCAAACACGATGTTTGAGTCCGTGGGGCTCACGGCCAAAGTCTGATCGTACCATCCCTGGGTTCCCATATAATTGGGGGTCGAACTGAGCGTGCTCCACGTCACGCCGCCATCGATCGATTTTTCCATTTCCAATAGACCGTACGTCGACGGACTCGAAATGGAGGCATAGAGAACTTTGTCGTTTGTCGGGGCTAGCGCAATGGTAATTCGTCCGTCGGAAGTCCCGGTCGGGAAGTTGCCCGCCGGATTCCAGGTCACACCGTTATCCGTAGACGTGTACACGCCATTGTTGACATCGCCGAAATACGATCCGATCGCGGCGAACAATGTCCGATTGCCCACGGGAGACGATGGGTCCAAGACGATATCGGTGTATCGGGCGTTGGGATCATTCTTGGTGAAGACGAGAGTCCATGTGGCCCCGTAGTTCGACGTTTCGTAAATTCCCGGCGCTCCACCACGGCACGCGGCGACAAACGCTACGGCGGGGTTGTCCGGGTCGACGACCACCTTCGAAATCGACGCCTGTAAGAATGGAGTTGTCCCCGTAAGAGTCCACGTGGCACCACCATCCTGTGACACCAAGACACCTAACCCAGCCTGTGAATCAAGAGAATTGTTGGCTTCACCCGTCCCGGCATAAATCACTTTCGGATTGCTGGCGCAAAGTGCAATCGCACCCATTGCCAGAGTGGCCTGGTTGTCCGTCAGCGGAATCCAGCTCACGCCGGCATCGGTCGTCTTCCACACCCCGCCACCTGCGCTAGCCACGTAGATGACATTGGCGTTCGTCGGATCGGCGGCAACGGCCGTAATGCGTCCGGATACATTACCACCGGTAAATCCGTCCCCGCCGATCGGCCCAGGCCCGATCGGAGTGAAAGTCGTTAAACTGAGAGCCGGAACGCTCGGTTTGATCAGGGTCGCTCCGCCCGTCGACTGGGCGATGCCGGCATTTGTCGCGCTGGAAAGGTTCAGGAAGAAAGTTGAGGTCGCTTTGCCTGCGTCCGCGAAGGTCGGCACGCTGACGGTCGTGGAACTGGTTCCCGCAAAAATCGTCGCCGTGCCGGAGGTCGCGGTGTAGTCGCCCGCTGCTGTGGTGGCAGTTCCGTCCGACGTCGCATAATTTACGGTAACGTTCACGTTCGTCGTTTGTGCCAGAGCAATCGTAAATACAGCCGACGTAGCTTGATTGACGGTGATGTCGTTGACGGTCAGCTTCTGCAGGCTGGTGGCACCACTCACATAGTGGTAACCCTGCACATCAAGGGCTTCAAATTCGATGTTCGGATCGAGAGTAATTCCCGGAGTACCAAACGCGTTCTGAACATGTTCCGCGCCACTCGTGGCCCAGTCGCCATAATCCGCCCCTCCTCCCGACTGATTGAACTGAACCAATTTGTTCGAACCATCAATCGAGAAGTACGCCAGAGCACTCGGATCGGTCGTAAAACTCCGAGCGCCGTTTTGATCGTAGCGGAACAGATCCATGGTTCGCGTGGCGGGGGTGCCGAGGTTAAGGCCAGACCCCAAACCCATGACTTCGTCCATCTCGTGCGCGGCGACCGCCGCCAGGTCGTACTTGTCTGGGTCGATTGTGGTCCGGTCAAGATTGCAAATCGACGTATTCAGACCGATCGTACCGTCGGGGTTCGAGCCGACAAACGAATTCTCCATCGCCCGCAGATTGGCCGAAGTGACGATGACATTTGCCTGGTTCGTGACCGGTTCGTTCGTTTGATTTGGCAAATTGGCCAGTGCCGTCGCATCGTTAATCGTCGTCGCTCCACTCACAAGGTCCGAGCGGATTTCCGTATACGGCACGGTATAAATGGAGGTCGAGCTTTGTCCGAGTCCCGTGACCATCTCCTGGAATGTGATGTTCACCGTGATCGGGTCAGAGAAGGCCGCTTCGTACTCGGCGATGACGCCATTGATGGTGGCCTCGATCGTGGCGGCGTTCGGATCGCTGGTAATCGTTGAGTCAAAGGTGGGGTTGATAATCAATCCCGCGCCTTGATGAGAAGTGATCGTAATGGGGCTTCCGAGACTCTGACCCGATGGCGTTTCGCTCGATGACAAAGTCGATGTGATTTCGTTGCCCGTACTGCCAGCCGGCAGAGTCTCGGTGATGATTCCCGCATAGGCCGCTGACAGCATTTGACGCAATTCGAGGTTCTCGACCATCGCAATATATGGTCGCTGAATGCGGCGACGATGACTCTTAACGGGGGCCTTCAGGAACTGGGTCAAGAGTTGACGGAAGAGGGTTCTGGACATCGGGTGAGTCTCCGAGGCAGGAGGAATTTACGCAATTAATCTGGACCAGGCGAATGCAAAAGAATTGGAGTCATTCTCTTCAAAACAAAATCAATGGGTATTTACAGTGACTACGTAAACTGAGACGGCACTTGCTATTTGCAAGCACGATTCTGGCGTCACAAGAGGGGAGCTTGGAGAAACCTGAACGGATCGACAGAAAAAGCTACCGATGATTTCGCGGAATGTACAGTGAACGTTGCAAAAAACTCGAAACCGGTGCCGATCCCATTCGAGAATACTTCTCTTGGCTCATTCAGTGCGGGTATGTATCCTCCGCAAACTGCTCGCTCGTTAACGGATAAGTCTCCCGGTGGTTGCAATCAAAGTGGACTGGGACGGGCTTCTTATGGGCAATTCTCGAGGGCGCGTTCATGGATGGTCGGCGCGTTTGGTTTGATTGCATCATCGCGCTCGCTTGTTTGCTCCCAAACTGGGGTTGTGCACGAGTCATGAATTTTCGCTCGGTGGAGCGGCGAGATCATGGGTACACCCTGGTTTTGACGGGCATCGAGGGTCCTCATCTCGGTCACGTTGGTTTTGTGGGTGGACTTAAATCGGGCGGCGTCCCTTCGGAGATCGAGATCGTCGAGTGGACGACTGGCACGCCCGCTTTGATGCTCGTCCATTTGCGGTACGAAAGTCGCAATCGCCGCCAGGCCGAACAGATCGCCGCCAAAATCGTCGAATACCAGGATCAACATCCGGGAAGGCCCGTCAATCTGATTGGCCATTCCGGCGGCGGCGGAATGGTGTTACTCACGCTGGAAGCCTTGCCGCCAGATCGCAAGGTCGATTGTGCCATTCTGCTCGCCGCTGCGATCTCGCCCGATTATGACTTGAGACCCGTGCTGCCTAAGGTCGAACGCGGAATCTGGAACTATTCGTCGATGGCGGGCGACTCGGTGTTATTGGTGGCAGGCACGACGGCGTTTGGGACGGTTGACGGTCATCACTGCCCTTCTGCCGGCGCGATGGGTTTCCATATTCCTCACAAAGCCAGCAGGGCAGATATCGCCCTGTACTCGAACAAACTGATCGAGCGACCTTATCGACCGGAGATGGCGCTGAAGGGAAATCTCAGCGATCATTACGGCCCGATGAATCCGCTGTTTGCCCGCAATGAACTAGCTCCGATTCTTCTGGAGGGAATGGATCGGAGCATTCGTTAGCTTGACGAGCCAACGAGGGTCGACCCGAATTCTCGGGAGGGCGAGGCGGCTTTGCCTACAAACGGGGTCTGACCCTATCCGTTGTATCTCGAATACATGACGACCTCATGTGGCATGGGGTCTGACCCCGTTTGTAGGCAAAGTCGGGCGAGGCTCCTGCCGAGCCGCGAAGTAGGTACACGCATCGACTCAGCGGCTCGGCGGGAACCTCGCCCGCCGAGCCCATCGGGCCGAAAGACTCGAGTTTTGACACCTGCAATTCGGCAAATCGGGAAATCTGAATCAATCTCCAAAGTTTCACATCGAAAAGCGCGGAACTCTTTGCATATTCGTGATTCGATCTTGTAAACTTCGAATTTGGATCCTTTTTTTGAATTCTTGATTGGACCCAGACTCACTTTGGCTTCCGAACTCATTCCTCCCGCCACGTCTCGTCTTTTGGCCATTGGCGACATTCACGGCTGTTTAACGGCACTGGAGACTTTGGCCAGCTTTGTGCCATTTGCAGACGATGATCTGCTGGTCACACTGGGCGACTATGTGGATCGCGGTCCGAACACCTGCGGCGTGCTCGACTGGCTGATCGCCAGAAATTCGCAAGGCCATTTGATTCCGCTGTGTGGCAACCATGAGATCATGATGTTGCAGGCCCTCGATGATGACACCACACTGCGGTACTGGTGCGACATGGGTGGTGCGGCGGCCCTGGCGTCGTATGCCAATGGAAATCGCGGGCAACTCTCCGACGTACCCGACGAGCACTGGCAATTTCTTGATCACGAGACCAAGCGATACTACGAGACAGATACGCACTTTTTCGTGCATGCCAATGCACGACCGGACTGGCCCCTGGCCGAGCAGCCGGACGAAGTGCTGTTCTGGGAACGGTTCGAAAACACACCGCCCCATCAATCGGGCAAGATCATGATCTGTGGACACACGGCCCAAAAATCGGGACTGCCACTCGACATCGGCCATGCGGTTTGTATCGACACCTGGGCTTATGGTCGCGGGTGGCTGACGTGCCTGGACCCGAAAACGGGTGAATACTGGCAGGCCAATCAACTGGGCGAGACGCGCAAAGACAGGCTTCAATCACGAGCGCATTGAAGCAGTGTGCGATTTTCCTTCTCGACAGGACGAGAGCCAAACTGCTACGTTCGTACCGTTCGCTCGATGCAGGTTCCATTCGAAAGTGGTGGTCGTTGAGACTTTTCGTGGGTTAACCCCGTACTTCTTAGTAAGAGGCGATGGCTGAGTGTTTCTTCATCAGACCCACCTACCGCACGTTTTGGGCCCCGAGCTTTATTCTTGCCCAACGCAGTATGAACAAGAAATGGGATGCTTGTTCCGGCCTGGCTGGCACGTCGTGGCTGGCTTCGAAGAGCTGGCTCGGGACGGAGACTTCGTCACACGCGATCTGTTTGGCACTCCTCTACTTTTGAGGAATTCCGGTGGCGAGGTCCATGCGTTTCTAAATGTCTGTACGCACCGACACTGCATGTTGACGCACGCGGCGCGTGGCAACCAGCCGAAGCTGAGATGCCAGTATCACGGTTGGGAGTATTGTGATGACGGCAGCACGGCTCGGATTCCCGATGCCCGAAGCTTTCGGCCAATGCCGGGTGGGCCTGAGAGACTCCGCAAGTTTTCCGTCCACGTTCGCGGCCCGCTGGTGTTTGTCTCGTTGGCCGAGAATCCTCCTCCGATCGAGGATCTGTTCGGACCGCTTGCCGAACCGTGTGACGAGTATCCGGCGGAGCGATGGAAACTCGCCGATGCCTGGGAGTACCGTTTCAACACGAACTGGAAACTTCCTGTCGAGAACACGATTGAGTCGTATCATGTCCCATTCGTTCACCCGATGTCACTGGTGAACTACGGGGCCGAAGAAGCCATGATTCACGAAATCCATCCCGCCGCCGCGATCATGCGGACTCCGACTGTCACGCCATGGTTCTATCGTCTCTTATCGCGATGGGTGCTGCCGCGACTCGACTCTGCCTGCACGGTCGATCATTACCGGTTGTTTCATGGATTTCCGAATCTGTTTCTGATTCGAATCGATGCGATGCTCCAGGTCATGGTTGTCTTTCCCGAGTCGCCCACCACTTGCCGAATGACAGTTCGCGTCTATGGACTGCGTGCCGCACGGGAGACTTGGTATTCGCGGTGGCTGACTTGGAGTTGGGGCCACCTGAAGGCGCGCATTGTCCGCTGGGTCTTGTCCGAAGACGCTCGCCTTTATCCCGACCTTCAGCGAGGTATGGAGAACAGTCCTTTCGCAGGCACAATCAGTATGCGCGAAGAGCTCGTGTTCGCCTTTCAAGACTATGTTCGGCGAGGTTGCGGCTTGCCGATTGAGAACTCGATTTCCCCGTCCACCGCTGAAATCCTTCCCGCCAGCGAAGCTGTCACATGAGGCTTGGCACAAAAAAGGGGTCAGACCCCTGGCCACAAAGGACCATTGAAACATCAGACACAACGGGAGGGGTCAGACCCCATTTTTGGTGCAAAGCTGTCACATGAACACGATTACTTCCGATTCCCACTTGCGTCGATTTGCGTATTTCGTCGCGGGGCCCAGAGATTTCGCCATCAATGTGGCAATCAATGGCACCGTGGCCTGGTGGATCTTCGGCGGCAGCGAGTCCGTCCCTTTAGCAGGTACGGAATCCATTTTCAAAATGCTGCTGCCGATGTCGGCCATCGAATCCACGTTGACGTCGTTCTTCGGTCTTTTGAGCGGCAGCCGTGAACTGAGTGAAAGAGCGGCGATCAAGACGATGATATTGCAGAGAAACTGGATCGCCTTGGCGATCGGATTTAGTCTGATCCAGGGAATTCTGGGCTTTTCAGTGTTTGTCGCAGCCATGTACGCCGCGCGCTGGATCGCTCCTGAAGCGACGCTTAGCCCTCGATCTGTGCCGCTAATCGTTGGACTGCTCTCGGGGATCCTGGCGTACGTCTTGCATTCGAAGGCCGTCATCAAGGCTGAAACACTGTTCTCGGGTGGTCGAACCACTTGAGATTGCTGCGTTGACGTAGCACGGACGCCTCGTCCGTGACCGCATTTGCACGGAATCCATCTTGAGGAGTCCGTGCCGTGGAGCCATGTCAATTGCTTCGACCACTAGTCCGAAGGTATTTCACGATTGATGATCGCGTCGAGAAGTTGGGAGAGATGTTCAAATCCTCCTGTCCAGCCTTGCTGCTGCGCGAAGCGGTCCAGCTTCTCTTTGCTAAACGTCGCGCTGCTACGGACGGGTATGTCAACGACGACGCTCTCGGTGGGATAAGCACCGTGCGCAAAGGCCGTGAATTCGATCATCGCGTTAATACCACATTGCTGCGAGCTGTGGAGACTCGTGTCCGATGCAATGTGGTGCAGCAATCGGCGTCCTTTCGTCGTGACAAACGTATGCAGTTGCAGGTCACCGGTGCTGTCGTCTTTGAATTCGTTTGAAGAGCTCGTTCGAGTTCGATGGCCACGACGGGCATTCTCATTTCGAGAACGGGCTCGAATGAACATCAGTTCGTAGACTGGCTTGGCTCTCGTCTGCGTCACACCCAATTGACTTGCCATGTACCGGTGTGCAAGGACCAGGGTTCGAAGATTCTCAGGTCTCACTTCTTCATCAGGATTCAGCCAGATGCCCAGACCACGGAAATCGTGCATCGATTTGCCCACGGTCTCGGTGAATTCCTGGGTCAGCCGCGATCCGGAGAATTGCATGGTCGCTGCAAGCGGCCGATGGTGCAGATAGACGAGACCGCTGACGGGCTCATGCTGGATTCGAGCCTGGATTGTGACGTAATGCCGGTGGATGTAATCCGTGATGGAACTGCGTCCCAGCGCCGGCAGTGACTGTTCCTCTTGCCGCGACATTTGCAATCCGACCGAGAGGACATGCTGCCGGATGGCGGGAATCGGACGTCGACGAGCCGCCTGACGACGATCGTTGTTGGTCAAGAATGGGATGGGACGGCTGATTTCGAAGGGCTCGTTGGGGGGAATGAATTCACACGCGTCGGAAGAGGCCTGCATCCAGGCGCTTTCAATTTCGGAGTCACCGACGGGAACACGTCGGATCGTGACCGGTTCCACAAGCAATTGTGGTGGCTTGCCGGTGGAATTCGAAGAGATGAATTCCGTTGGCAGCTGTGAATTCTCTGGAACCAATGCATCGGCGGCATCCGAGCCGGGATCGGTGACTTGTGATGACAGTCCCCCGTCGGGCGCAGGGACCATCGCCATGTGGCCGCGGGGATCGGAAGGCGGTCCCGACAAGATCAGCAAGCTGGAACCGGCAATCAGCAGTCCGCTGACGGCCGTTACGAAGACTTGATCGAAGCGCCGACTTGAAATTGCCATGTGAAAGCTCCTTCGAACCAGCCGTCAGTATGCGGCGATACCATCCAGGGATTACATTGACACAGACATACGGTCATCGGACCATTGCCGCCATGCAGAGACGAATTCCTGTAACAATTCGCTGGCGGTCTGGTTGTCGAAGAGTTGTGGATCACACTGCACGCTGAGAACAAGACGCCCGCTGGTGATGCAAATTCCGAAACCGGCGCTTGTCGATCGGGAAATGGGAGGAGTCGCGACGATATGATGCAACCTGACATTGCCGAAAATCATCGAACCATCATCGGCTGGAAAGACTTGCTCATAGCGTCGGCTTTGCCCAAAATTCGTGATCAGAGTCGTCGCCATACATCCAGACGAGCGAAGCAAGGTCGGCAGCAAACCAGGGACACTGTCCGTCAGGCTCAGGCCACCGAGAAAGTCCATACCAAGATTCGTGCGACGAATGAATCGGATTTCTTCGGCCAGACTGCTCAGCAACCGGCCCCAGTCATGGCATTCCTTAATCAGCCGGGTCGGAAATGAGAAACCAATCCGATTCGCCGCAGGTAACAGTCGGTCTGTGGATTCTCGGAAATCCACAGGCATGAGGATTCTAAGTCGTTGGCGGTTTGAAGTTCTCCCTTGAAGTTGCTGCCAGCTTGACACGGCGCGGAATAACAGCGCGACGGCGACATCGTTGATCGTCAGATTGCCAAGCAAGGTGATTTTGGAAGAAAATGCCTGCGTCTCGTCACGCTCGAAGAGATATGACGCGATGACAGGGGACAACGAATTCGACGGTGCGGGTCGTCGTACCGGAGCGGCCAGGGGCGTTGGTGCTAATACGTGGAAGCGGTAAGCGTTAAGAGCCTTCTGCCAAGATGTTGTCTGCGAACGTCGGCGGAACTGCCATCGATGCTTCAGCTTTGCTGCATCGGGTGAAGGGACATCGAGTTTGGGATAGGGCGGACCGGTCAGGCGGGAATAGACCGCCATCAGATCGACAATAAAGCGCCCGGCTCCCAATCCATCGGTACACGAATGGTGGAACTGCAAGTGAAGAACGTCTCCGCGTCCAACCTGCTCACGGACCCATGCGCGCAGACCGCATCCTTGCCGCAAGTCGATCCATCGACCGAGCGGCGGACCGACAGGGTCAGTGGCGCCTTGCCACACGATTTGCGGAAGTTGCGCTACGGGAGTCCAGGAATGGCTGCGCCCCTCTTCGCTAAGCTGACAGGAGAGCAGAGGATGCCGTTTGACGGCGGCTTCCAATGCCGTTTCGAGCGCCGATCGATCGAATTGGCCTTCAAGATGCAACTCGACGTAGAACGTCGCTGGATAGTCTCGCGCTTCGCCATCGTACAGAAATCGTTCAAACGGTGTTATTGGCAATGGAAACAATGCGTGCTCTGACACTCGCGCGCAGTCCTGCGGAACGGTGGTCGAACGCAAGGCGTCTGGGATGTCAGATTCGGTTTCGCTCGTAGTTATAGTCACAGACTTCTCGCGGCCTTGGTTTTGCGGTGCCAGCCGATTGTTCTGCGGGACAGGTTATCTCGATGCAAACCTTCGTTCAATCCGGAAGAGGCTCCGCCCATCCAAACATACCAGAATCCAAAGTCCTGCTGCGGCATCCAGACGGTCAGCAGGATGAGTAACATCGTTAGGGAGACACCTGCCATCGCCGCCGAGAACGCTGTAAATCCCGGTGTTGTCGACTTCCACACAGTGATCCTGATCCAAATCGCCGCGATGCCGGCACACCAGACGAAAAAACAGGCCAGTCCCACGTAACCGAAGCGAAGTCCCATCAGAAGAAACGCATTGTCAACGGTCCAGATGCGTTTTAAGGTGTTCAGGTCCTGTTGTCCGACGGGGACGTTCACTGGAAATCCCGTAACCGCCTCGGTTCCGAAACCAAACAAGCCGGCTTTTCGCATTGCGACGCGATACAGTTCGACAACGTGGATGCGCGTCGACGTCGCCGTTGCGCGGTGTTCTTCGTCATCGATTTTGATCGTCGGTTGCTTTGAACGCCGAGAGTTCTTCCAGGCTCGCATATCTCCTGACCAGGCATCGAGGAGATTCATCGTCGACTCAGACTGCCAGGCAACGCACAAGGCAATCGTCGCCGCGAGCAGCGGAATTGCGATTCGCCAGCGTTTCTGCGTCAATAACGAGGCCAACAAGACACTAACCACCAGGCCGCCCTGGGCCGCTCGCGACATCGGAAAGAATATTCCTGCGGCGGCAATCAAGGGCAGGATCAGCCACCACCAGGGGCCAAGATGATGCCAGGCTCTGGCTGCCGCATAGACAGACCAGGGAAACAAGAGCAGTTGCAAGACGCCGAAGTAGTTCGGGTTCTTCAGCGGGCCAAAGGCGCGGTGAATTCCCCATCGAGAAATCTGATGGACGTTCTTGTCAACCTGGCCATGGCCGAAAGCCGCCTCTGCCAGATTGACGCCGGTCACACCCTGAACCGCCGACGTGACGGCGAGCAAAATCACGACGACAAGCATCAACGGTAACAGCGCACGGAAATCGTCGGTGTTCCGGATTGCCAGGCGCCCCACCACATACGGGACGAACCATTCCCCGTAGGCTTGCATCGGAATTGACCACGAAAATCCCTGATGGCTCCAGTCGACACAAATCTGAATTGCGATCAGGGTGATCATGGCCCCGTCGACCAGCCCAAGCCGAGCACGAAAGATTGCCCGCGGGTGCAGGCAGTATGCTCCCAACGACATGATCGACGAGGCGATTGGGATCCCGACTGGAAACCCAAAGATCTCCTGTGTGACCCATGACGGCACCAGGAGTGAGAGCAAAACGGTGACGCCGACGGCGCGATGGGGGCCGGCCCGCCACCACGTGACAGCCATGACAACCAGCAGTACGAGGATGCATGAAAGCCACATGGGGCAATGCCTTACTGCTGAATTCCCAATCCGCCATCGACCACCAGAGTTGCACCCTGGACGAGATCGCTGAGTGGGCTGGCGAGGAAGAGAACGGCATCGGCGACATCTTCTGCTGTGAGACTGCGCGACGACACCAGTGTTCGTTGACGCGAATAATCAAACAGCATTTCCGCGCCCGGCAGATTCCTCGTGGAATCCGTCTCGACCAGACCCGCCAATACGAGATTGAAGTTGATCCCCGAGTTGCCCAGTTCCAGGGCAAGGTGCCGGACTAGACTTTCCAACGCTGCTTTTGACGATCCAATCAGTCCATAATTTGACATTGCCGCATGCGAACCGTGACTGGATAACGCGATGACCCTCGCCCGGCCCTCTGTTCGCGCCAGCAGTGACTGGGCGGACTGTACGAGATGAAGCAGACCGAGAACGTTGGTGGACATGGCCGCGTCAAAATGTTTCCGCTTTGCGTCCATCAGCGGTCGGAATCCACCCCCGGCCGCATTGCTGACGACAATGTCGAGACGGCCAAATCTCTGGCCGATGAACTCCACCATGGCGGCTACATCTTCGTCCTCGCTGACGTCGGCCTTCACAACGGCGCTACGCTGTCCCATCTGCTGGATCTGTTGGGCGACTTCCGTCGCGGCCGAGTGCGAACTGAGATAATTGACCACCACGTCCGCGCCGGCTTCCGCGAGTTTCAGCGCACAGGCCCGGCCAATACCTCGCGAGGCACCGGTGACGAGTGCCACCTGTCCTTTCAAACTGATCATGAATGCACCCCGACGCCATTGGAGAACGGCTGCGGTTCCAAAGTTTCTTCGGTTTTCTCTGTCCGATCAAGAGATGACACCTCGCGATCGACGTAGACTTGGAATGCGTGAATGCGTTCTTCGCACCGGCCCAGCATTCCGGTGTGTGGACTGCCGCGCAACCCTTGCTGAACGTCTTCAAAGAGAGCCCAGTCTTCCAGGAAGATCTGCCGTGTGATTCCAGCGGCCATGCGCCCCCACATCCTGGCGAACCAACGCCGGGGTCCGCGAGATTTGCCGACATAACCGAACTGACGAATCACCGAACGGCAACTTGCCGGACCGGTCGGGATGACGCTATGGCACAGACTGACAGCGTCCGTAAACGCGAACATCAGATTGGGAAAGCAATGATGATGGCAGTATTCTGCACTGGGGGTTCGTCCCATCAATCGCAGAAACCACGCTTCGAGTGATTGGAACGCTGCATCGAAGCGTGAATGAGGGCTGAATGGCAGCCGCGTGCGAAATGTCGTGTGACGCTCGTCCAACTCGTGAACGCTGGCCGCCTCTCGCGGCGTTTCTTTAAACGTGGTCGGATGAACGTGGGGCACGTGATACGCTTCGAGCGTTCCTTCAACAGGAACTTTCCAGTTGCAGGCGTGCGCCGCATCGTTCACCAAAGACGGTTCCCAATTCTCGCCAAACCGCTCGGAACAAACGGAGAAGAGTTCGCCGAGGAACTGTTCGAGTTGTGGGCTCTCGTGTGAAATGCACACAAAGACCAGCTGCCCACAGGTCGCGACTCGATAGACGGGCAGCCGCGCGGCGTCACGATCGAACGGAACGAACTCCTTTGGTTCGGGGATCCGGCGCGTTCGGCCGGTCGCGTCGTATTCCCACCCGTGGTACTGACACTTCAAATTCTCCGAGTGGCCGGTGGTCTTGCCACTGAGCAAGCAATGACGATGAGCGCAGACGTTCGACACCGCGTGCAGTTGGCCATCGAAGTTGCGGACCTGAATCGGGATCCCAAACAGATTACACGTTAAAAAGTCACCCGGCTGCTTCAATTCGCGCGTCGTTCCAACGAGGTGCCAGCCCTTTAAAAACAACGCTGCAAATTCGGCCTTGCTGGATTCTTCAGACCAGTAGGCCGAAGGCGAAAGCACATGGGGAAGGCGAGAATTGCTGACGTACATTAGTTCGTGTCATTCATCAGAACCACACAATAATCCGTTGCTCGTGCGATCACATCGCCGTTCAATCCTACGAGTACGAAGTCGAACCAGGCAAATGAGTTTTCACGACGGAGGAATCGAACTTCGACGATACACGGCTCTCCAGGGTGCGGACGTCGTCCCAGTTCCAGTGTATCAAGATGGTGTGGAAGGGATGGCGCTTGATCGACATGCCTCCAGGTCAGTAAAGCCGTGGCATACAGGCAGGCGTCCAACGCTGCACTGGGAACCATCCATCCCGTGACGTCACGTTGCGATCCCGCCAGTTCAACCAGTGCGGGCGCGGCGACTCGCCCCCAGACCACATCGTTGTCGAATCTCACTTTCCGCAAGCATCTGAGTGGCGGACCGTGGTACATCCGCGCCGCTCCCCGTGGGAGGTACTCAACTCGTTCCCACCCATTGACAGGTACGTCCAGCTCAGCTTTTCCAAGTGGCTTTGCCGGCGCCAGCGCGATTGCCTGCAGATAAGTTCGGTCCTGTTCGACAATCGTGCCATTTTTTAATCGTACATCCGCCATGACCGAGCATCGCATGCCACCATTCCCGTCGTTGGAAGCGGCAACACGCAGTGATCGTGGTTCGTCGGTATGAAACTTCAATCCGTGCAACGCCTCGAGATTCCGCAGTTGTCCCACGGGGCCCATTCCTGCCGCACTGGCAATCTCGCACATCAGTTCCAGTCCAACGACAATTGGCAACAACGGACGATCGTCCAGGCGATGTTCGATGAGAAACGGATCCGCGACAGGATTCAGGATCACTTCGGCCGCTGTTCGACCCTTACGGCGGACAATTTCGCTCGAATCCAGAAGTGGTAAGGATGCGCCTAAACTGGCTCCTGCCCCAACTTCCGTCATCAGCGTCTCTGCCGGGTAGAACGACCGATAGTATCTCTCATCCGTGACGAGGATCTCTGCTTCGGGAGCCCCCGCTTCCAATTCGGCAATCAGGTGTCGCAGACCTTCGGCGGCGGGCATAAACTGCATGTTGACCATCTCGAGCGCCAATCGCGTCTCGGGCTTGGTCGCCATGCCGACGTCTCCCCAGGCGTGCCAATGAAACGCCACAGCCACCACGTCGGGCCGCTGGCGACGGAACCAGGCCGTTTGTCTGGCGAGCATGTCGTTGGCCGCCGAATAATCGCTATGTCCGTTCGCGCCGAACCGCCCACTAATCGAGCCGAAGGCAACGAAGTACTTGAGCGGATCGTCACGAGTCAATTCCATCAACCGGAACGCTCCATCGACCTTGGCTCTCAGGCACTTCTCGACGTTTTCCTGATCCTTCTGGTCGAACCGGGCGTCCTTTCCAAATCCGGCTCCATGCAATATTCCTTCGATCGGCCCATCTTGAGTACGGATCGAATCGAGCAGGGTTTCCAGCGCTTCCCGATCGGAGACGTCACACTGGTGATAACGGACCGAAATACCCAGTTCGCGAAGTTCTCGAAGATTGCGATCGATCTCGATCGCCTTTTCGACGGCCTGCCACTCCTTCATGGGGTTAAGCCGTTTCGCCCGGGCGGCCTGCATGACGGTGTTTCGCAACGACTTCAAATCCGCCGCCGAGAGATCACGCCACTGCTCAAGAATCTGTGGAGATGGGGCCGTACCCAGAAGATTTAGCTTAAGTCCATATTGGAGTGCCAACTCACGTGCCACGTATGCCGTAATTCCGCGAGCACCTCCTGTGCAGATCCAGTTACCCCCTCTGGGAATCGGTTTTCCACCGGTTGAAGGAAGTGGTGTTCGGACGGCCCGCACGACGCTTCGCTGACCATCCCGCCAGGCAACTTCTGCATCGTAACTCGGAACCGCCAATTCACGCCAGACGGCATCGACAGTGGCTGAGGGAGCCGCATCCGGTGGCGTGTCAATCAATTTAACGGGTAACGTATGGAATCCGTTGACCCAGCTTTCGATCAAGATCGCTTTCAACAGCCCTGACAGGGCTCCGCTTTCGGCGGCAACAACTTCACTTCCGAATCCGAATGTGCCTCCCAGCGATGTCACGCCCACAATCGACGCGTCATCCATGAGGTTGTCGCGTTGGACGAGTTGCAGCCAGCGTTGGCAGAGCCAGAAAGGCGTCATGATCCCCTGGGTCCAACGACGTTGCCAGCGGTGACGGTCGAAATCGGTCACCGCGTCCTGGTCCCGTGGAGTGACCAGAAACAGATGCGGTACCGTTTCTTGCTGCCAGATCCGATCCAGTTCTGCAACGGTTTTCTTGGGATCGTCTCCAGGTTTCAAGACATGACAATGAATTCCCGCCCCACGAAGCCGGTCTTGTAAGGCGTGCGAAATGTCATTGTCACCCAGGATTAAGGCCGCTCCGCGAAACACCGGTGCCACGAAGACTTCCGGCCATTGCGGCGCTGGAACCATTCGGAGAACATGACGCCAAGTGACTGGCGAACCAATCAAGTCCTGGCTGTTGCACGGGTCAGTCGATGTCCGCAGTTCCTCGCGAACGGTGTCGGACTCCAAATCTCGGTCAGTATGTATCTGACTGCGGATTTCCGTTTTACAAGTATCGCCATTCGTAATTGCCGCCAGATTGACCGCATCCGCAGTGTCGTTAACGAGCGAGGAAAGGCTGTGTTGAATGGCAAACGCGACAATGCTCGCCGGGTGCACTCCTGCGCCGTCTGCGATACCCCGCAACTGATCGCGAATGTCAGACGAAAACTGTCGTTCATATTCCGGTTGGCTGCTTGAGTTCGCCAAGATCTCGACACCAGACATTTGATCTGCGAAACGTCGCAGCCGGGCATTAATCTTTTCAGCTTGCTCTCGTCCAGACTTAACCGCTTGCTCGTAAATTGCGAGATCTTTCACCGCGAATGGATTCGATGAATCTTCGACAGCGGAACCGTCAGCTTCTTCCGCGGCCTCAAAACTAAACTCGGAACCGGCCGCACGATCGTTTGGCGAAGCAGGCCGGCGCAACACCGAAGTCGAATTCGTAATACGATCTGAGCTCCTGGCCATGCTTCCATTGGGAGATACTGACAGTGTGGCCAGCGGGGCAACGTCAAACGACCGCTGTATTGGAGCAGCAGCCAGTGAGGTCAAATTGGCTGACAAACGATCGGGAATCCGCGCCGTCATCAAATCAAGAATCTGCCGCAGCGTCCGAGACTTCGAAAGAGTGGGAATCTCCGAATCCGCAAGGCTCACAGACAGGTGTTCTCGCAGCTCACCGATGAGTTGAGCCTTTCGGATGCTGTCGATTCCCAGTTCCGCTTCCAAATCCGCATCCAGTTCAACAACCTCGGCAGGATACCCCGTCTGATCGACGACGAAATCAATCAGAAACTTTTCGATATCGACCAGCGATTTTGAAATACCCGTTCCATGTCGGTTGGACGATGAACCCGTCTCTGACTCGAACGTGGATTCGAGGGGCGCTGTCATCGAGGCAGAAGGATGCGAATTCCGTTGCGGTGACGCGGGGACAATGACATGCGACGGCCTGGATTCGGATTTCGTCTTATCGAGTGAAGGAATTGCTGAAGGCTCATCGCCGGATTGTTCGACCAGTTCCAGAATCTGTCGTAGTGTCCGCACGTTTCGCAGCAGTGGCCCACTGCTCGCATTCAATTCTCGCAATTCTCCAATGAGCTGGGCCTTTCGGATACTGTCAATTCCCAGTTCGGCTTCCAAATCGGCGTCCAAGTCCACCACTTCAGGTGGATAACCGGTCTGGTCCACGATGAAATCGATCAGGAATTGTTCGAGCGATCCCTGCGACCCCAGTTGTGGAACCCGGCCTTCCAACGACTCGAAATTGCTCGGTAAGGAAAAACGGTCATTGGATGTTTCGTCGCCCAACTTAGCAATCGTAGTCGTTGGACGCTCGATGAGGGACACAAGTTTCTCGTCGCCTCGACGTTCCGCAGCAAGTGCAGTCGCAACCGTCGGTGGAAGGACGATTGAGCCGCTCGACCTGCGGTTTCGTTCACGTCGCCGCGAAGTGGCATCGAACTGCTCGACGGGACCGGCAACGACGGTGCGCCGGGTCGGCGCGTCTGTCCCCCTGTGAAGATCCCGCATTTCCTCACGAGCGCGTGTGGCGTCAAATTGCTCGACCGGCGCGGTGTCGATGTGCGGAAACGACGTGGCATTCCCGTTCTGGCGGTCAGGTTCCTGCGCAACCGTCTGGACCCCGGCGCATTCGAGCGCCGCTTGAATGCAGGCCAGTTGTTCGGCTGGCGAACGCTTCGGATGATCGATCGCCAGGCAAACAGCAGAACTTCCAGCCAGGATTTGCCGATTCAGCTGGGTCAGCACCTGACGTGGCCCTGCTTCGATCAGAATCGTCGCACCGTCGTCCACAAGTCGCCGTACGAGCTGTTCATACCGAACAGGCTCGACGAGTTGTGCGACCAGGTTGTCTCGGATTTCATGCGGATCGGCAACATATCGATTCGTCACGCTGCTGAGTAACAATGTATGTGGCGGCCGAAGCTGCTCTGCGTTGAGGGCATCACGCAACGGACTTTGGGCCTGATGCATCAGCGGAGTATGAAAAGCGCGGGGCACAGGCAATTCCTGCGACACAATTCGATGCGATCGAAGACGCCGGGAGAATTCCTGAATCAACGGACGGCTACCGCCGACCACCGTTCGTTCGGGCGCGTTAAAGTGGGTCAAGAACAATTGATCTGCATCGCCGTTCAGCATCGCCTGGACGTCTCGCGGCGACGCATTGATAGCGAGCAGTGTCGTCCCTTCCGTATTGCTTTCGAGGATGGCGCGAGTCCGAGCCCGTGTCAGCACAATGGCCTGCGCCAGGGTACAGACTCCAGACGCGATCATCGCGGGATACTCACCGAAGCTATGTCCCGCCATGCAGTCGGGGCGTACCCCGATCTCCTCCAATGCCGCAAAGGCAATGACGTCGGCGACCAGCATGGAAAGCTGCGTGGTCCAGAGATCCACGTCCAATCGGTCACCCGACTCCCAGGCCAGGTGTTCAAATGACGACTCTTGCAACTCGGCCAGATAACGGTCGGCTTGCTCCAATTGCCTGCGAGCGGCTTTCGATGTCGCGATCAGCGAGCGAAGCATGCCTGGTGACTGTGAGCCTTGTCCTGGAAACAGCACAGCGATTCGAGGTGCAGGTCCCTGCAATTGACACGAAAAGATGCCTTTGTCCTCGAGCGCGGCACGTGACTTTGGATCGCGCCAGCGTGTTGTCGCCAGTTTCAGCAGATCAGGAAGCGCGGCGGTTTCTGGGACCACGATGGCCAGGCGATATTGATCGCCGGATGAGAAATGGCTCCTCTGATGAAGCCAACTGTCGGGATTCGCTTGCGCCGCCTCAAGACGCAAGGCCAATTCGTCAGTACTGCGCGCCCCAATTTGTAAAGTCTGGACGGCCTGCAGCGGCAATGAAGGTTTGCCTGCGTCGATCACCGACATCCTCGCCATTGAATTGCAATCCGTTCCGTTGTGTCTTTCGGCCTCACTCGGTGGTGAGCACGCCAGCGAAGTCGACGGCGGCACGCCAATCGCGCGACCGGTTGTCCAACTATCCGTGGTTTGCGTCGTTGAACTTCCCCCGACATTCCGATCGGTAGCGACGCTCACATCGGCTACGGGTTCAACAACGGCGCAGTAGGCCAGTCCGTTTTGGTTTCGAGTCACGATGCCATGTCGTTGACCCGTTGACGTTGCCAACTCTCGCGCGTCCGTTTGTGTTTCAATCGGGTCAGCCAACGATGCGGCGATCAGGGCAACCAGACCATGAGCCGATTGGAGATAACCCGTCTGACTGGCGAGAGTCGGACAGCCCGTTTGGCCGGAGGAGGACTCAAGTGGAGTCCCGGATTTGGAGAATCCATTCGAAGGGCCATCAAATTCCCAATGCATTGCCAATGAGGACTCGGCTCCGCTGCGACGAATTGCGGACTCGATCGCGAGTCGCGCTTCACCGGGATGTGACGCGGCGCCAATGCTTCGGATGATGGCCCGCTCGCGATCACCGTCACGGCGCGCGTCCCCCAGCCGCTTCAGCCACACCACCGCGACACCTTCGCCGGGAAAACACCGTCCGGCCGCGTCCGGGGTGAATTCCAGTGACTCCGGCAGACGACCCTGAAGTGCCAGCGCCTCAAATGCCATCAGGTCCAGGCAGCGATGGCCGGTGCCACAAATCACCTGCGAGCAAGCACCGGAAAGCAATAGATTTCGAGCAACGTCGAGGGCTGCCAGCGACGAGCAGTCGGCCGCGTCAATCGCCAGGGCTCCCCCCATCAGATCGAATGTTTTGGCAATCCGGGAAGCCAGAGTGCTGGTTGTGAAACTCCCCGTTTCATCGAGAAGTGCCGGCTTCATCTTGAGCAGGTATTCCTCGTACTTCTCCATCAGTTCGTCACAGGCCGCGATCGGCAGTCCGTGCTCGCGCAGCGAGTCGGACAGTGCGCGCCGCAACTCCGGCAGCCGCATGCCAATGGCCAGTTGATTGGAGAATTCACTTCCAAACGCACTGCCAATGACGACCGCAGTCCGCGACTTGTCAAACGGCCGACAATCATATCCTGCCTCGGCGAACGCCTGCGTAGTGGCATCGAGCAGCATGAATTGCAGCGGGTTGGCACGTTGAATCTGCTTCGGAGGAATCCGATGTTGCTTCCAGTCATGCACATAGTCAACCAGATATCCACCACGGCAACTCGAAGTCTGATGGGGTTGTGCTGGCCCAGGGATTACACCAATCTGCTTTCGCCAGCGATCGGACGGAGCATCAACCAAGTGACTGCGCCCGCTCTGCAGCAATTGCCTCAGCGAGTCCACCGAGCGTGCACCAGGCAGGATAACCCCCCTTCCAATCACGGCCACGGAATCGTCGGCACGACTCGAGGTTGAGGACTTCGACGTTGACGTTCGAACAGATGCCGCACGAGGTCGTTCCTCGGAGTATTGCGGCTTGAAACAATCGCGGCCAATTGCCGTCGCCGACGACGGCAGAGTTTCTTCCAGGATGACATGGACATTGAGCCCACCGATCCCGAACGCGTTGATACCCGCTCGGCGCGGCGCACCATCCGCGCGTGACGGCCAACGAACGGCCTCCGTTGGAACGTAGAAAGGCAAGCGTTCCCAGGGGATCGTCGGATTGAGCGTTTTCAAATTGACGGTCGGGGGAATCAGGCCGTGTTGCAGGGCCAAGACGACTTTGAGCAGGCTCGCGAGCCCCGCCGTTTCAAGCGTGTGTCCGATGTTCGACTTGACGCTGCCAACAGGAACCCGCACATCCTGCAAATGCTTTGCGAAGAACAGTTCAAGCGCCTCCATCTCAGTGGCATCGCCGACCTGTGTGCTGGTTGCGTGCGCTTCGATGTATTCGATGCTGGCCGGATCGATCTCGGTGCCGTACGCTCGTTCCATCGCCGCACATTGTCCCTCTTTTCGAGGTGCCCAAAGACTGCGACCACAACCATCTGAGGAGATTCCCAATCCGCGTATAACGGCGTGAATTCGATCCCCGTCTTGCATCGCCTTCGCGAGGGATTTGACGACCAAAACGACGTATCCTTCGGAACCAATCAGCCCGTCGGCGGCCGCATCGAACGGTCGTGATGCCAATGCGCTTGATGACTGTGCCTGTGAAAACAGCAAGAGACTGTCCGATTTGGCCCATGAAGCTCCGCCGATGATGGCCGCCTCAACTTGCCCACGCTGGATGGCCAAGACTCCGAGAATCAGTGCCACCAGCGACGAAGCACACGCCGCGTCGATCGACATGGCGGGCCCGTCGAGTTTCAGAATTCGGGAAATCAGCACGGCCGCCCGGTCTGCCGTCAATTCAGGGTGTCCCCCCCGCTTGCGTTTTGGCCGCGTCTCTCGAAAACTCTCACACGCTTGCCGAAGCACGGCTGATTGAACCTGTGATGGCAGTGATGAAAACTCGGGAACGTCGCGCACAAAGTCGAGTGCCTCCTCCGCAAGCGTACCGACCGTCAGTTCGGTACCTACGGGACTGCCGCCCGAATGTCCCACGAACACGCCGATCTGTTTTCCCGACAGATCGTCTGTTGCAAATCCGGCATCGAGACAGGCCTGGACCGCGACTTCACACAGGTTTCGGTGGCACGGATCAAAGTCCTGCAGTTCCTGGGCAGTGAATGGAGACGGACCATTTCCGTGTTGCGGTTCCGAGACGAGTCCTCCGAGCGTTGTATAAGTTTTGGCACGTTTCCCCCTGACGGGGTCGAAGTACAGCGATCGATCGAGACGATCTGCGGGCAGTTCGCCGACAGCATTCCCTCCGGCCTGAAGAAATCCCCAGAAATCCTCAATGCAACTGCCACCCGGCAGACGACACGCCATGCCGACGATTGCGATCGGAGTTTTTAACACGCTTTCATTCATTGGCAGAAAACTTTAGCAAATTCAGCAGGACTATTGGCGACATTCGATGAGCAATGTCTTGACAAAGGGCGTTGCATAGGAGCACCGACACAGTGTATCCGATAACCACCGACGACACAGTCATTTTTTCACGGCGGGGGTTAGTTTCGAAATCTCAGTCGTTCTTAAACAGTTGGACGCGATCGTTCTCCGATTCATATGGGATCCGCTTGGAGAATTGGTAAGAGTGAAGCGCTAAGGGGTTCCTTGGCGACCATACGGGGATAAGTGGCATGGTTGATGGCAAAATCAATGTTCACATCAATCTGCTTTGAGACGTACCGAGATTGACGTTCGAAGTGGCGAAACATCGACATCATGCGTTGCGCATAGTCAAACTTGTCGAAACCCATGAAAAGAGTCCGCAGCGTATTGCGCCAATAGAGCCAGCGAACGGATTTATTTTTAGTCATCCAACAGGCCGTAGAAAACAAACTACGGATTTCACGTTTGAGTTCCGAGAGGGACGGTTTGTGGCGGTTGAATGGTCTTGTTCTTTTCGCAGTGGCGAGAACGCGGTTCATGAAGTTCCGCGGACTGAAAATCGCGTCAAGAACGTTTCGATATTCCCGGTAGACTTCCGCTCGGTCGCGCGTGGTCACAAAATTCAAGCCGCCCGCTTGATTGTCTTTGTTTTCTGCATAGATTCCGGAGGCCTCGATACGATAGGGCGATTCGGTGTCTGTAAACAGTGTCAAATCAGCAGACAGAAGCCGCCCTTCGCGCTGCAATCGGCGTACTAATTGAGTATTAGGCAAGGCGACGAGCAACCCCACCATCGCAACGACGATGCCCGATTCTTCGATGAAGTCGATAATGACTTTGTCGTTTCCCCGTTTTTCATTGTCGAATCCGAAAATGAACCCCGCCGAGATTGAAATGCCGTGCGCATAGACCCGGTCGAGTCGTTCCATGATCGGCCGCATGGAATTCACGCGTTTCTGGGTGAGCGCAAGCAACTCCGGGTCCGGCGTCTCGATGCCCATGAAGACATAACGAAAGTCGACTTGCTGCATCAGCGTCAGCAACTCGTCATCATCCGCCATGTTCAACGTTGCTTCGGTGCCGAAATAAAATGGATAGTTTCTTTCCTGAGACCAGCGCTGCAAAGCAACCAGCATCGGCTTCACCTGACGCTTGTTCCCAATGAAATTATCGTCGACGAGGTCCACCCATCCGCGATAACCGAGTTCGTAAAGACGGTCCAGTTCGGCCAACAACTGACCTGCGGTCTTACTTCTTGGAACGCGACCATACAACTCGATAATGTCACAGAATTCGCAGTTGAACGGGCAACCACGGGAAAACTGCACACCGATGTGCACGTAGTCTTTGAAATCAATTAGATCGTAACGCGGTATCGGACTCGTCGTCACATCGGGCCGATCCGGTGCTTCAAACACACCGTTGGGTTGCCCGTCACGCCAGGCTGCCAACCAGATCGGAATCGATGCTTCACCTTCTCCCAGCACTAAAGCGTCGGCGCGGTTGTACAGATTCGGCTGGCTCGACGGGTCCGCCCCGCCGACCACGATATACTTACCGCGCGCCTTGGCGTTCTCGATCGCGTTGACGATACCCTCCTGCTGCGGCAACATTCCTCCCACACAAACCAAATCGGCCGCATCCCATTCCGCATTCGTGATTTCACGCACGTTGAGATCGACGACCTTCAGCTTCCAATGCTGGGGCAAGAGTGCTGCGACCGTCAAAAGACCAAGCGGCGGCGCGGGAGTCTTTGCGCCCAAACTATTCGCCACATCTGCATAATTCCAGAAGTTATTGGCCGAAAATTTTGGCTGGATGATGAGGCATTGCAAAGCATCCTCGGGAGACATACCACACCTGACGTTTTTCTTGTTGTGAAATCTAACGTGACTTCGAGCAATCGGCGAAACAATCGTCAACCGCCCGCGCACGTACTTTTGTTGTCAATCTTTGTCGTCGATGGAATTTCATCCCTTCTCCCAACCGAACCCGAACGTAGTTTTCGCTGCAGCGTTTCCATCAATTGCAAGCACTCTTCAATGGGGCGATCCTTTCCTCTGATGACCAAGACACCTCGTGCCACGGCCTCGATCGGCGTCATCTGCGCATCGATCAGTGAACAAAATGTTTCCGTCGAACTGTAGGCTGACGCATTAGTCCCCTCCGCCATCCCGCGATCCAGGCAAACGGGAGTTGACCCACGGAATCCGACTTGCCAGGCACCTCCACCCGGGCCACTCAACTCCAGTTGCAACCAGTCGTCAGCTCCGACATTGGTGTGTGAGACATCTGGAACGACATCCCTTAGACACTCGTCAACAGCCTTCGTCGCTTTCACACGCATTCGAGGCGCTGTGAATCGCTGCTCGATTGCGTAGGCCACCAACATGAGCAATCGCTCGCTGTCGATCGGGGGGCATCGGTCCTCCGAGTTAAAACGGATCGTTTTCGAGCAATCAAATTCGGGATCGCTGCGAAGGTAGGGGTTGTAAACATCCAGAGTCTCACCGATTTTTTCGTCGATGAATTGTGTCGCTCCTATCGACTTATTGTCGTGGGTTCCACAGGTTGCCTCGACCACTGACTTCACTGCGCCCATGATGTCGCAGACACGGGTTGGTTGAGGATTTGTGAGATGAAACGTGTGGCCAGCCGAATCCTTACATCCCATGAGGCGCCAGATCACCCTTGTCAACCAATCCACGGGGACAAGATTCTTCCCTTCGTTTCCGGTGAGGCCAATTGAGCTAATGAGTGGTAGCTCGCGGCGCGGATTCGAAACGGCATAAAGGTAATAGAGCTGAAGAAGTGCATAAAGACCGCGAAAGCTGGTGGTATGGCCTGTGCAAGAATCTCCGACCACAATCGATGGCCGATAGATCGTGGCAACGTTCAGGTGCTTCGCCCGCCGAACCAGCAATTCTGCCTCGAACTTGCTCCGCTCGTAGTCGTTGCCAAAAAGCTGCTCCGCCTCCAGTTCCGCTTCCAGAATTTGTCCAGAACGCAGACCGCAGACGTATGCTGTGGAAATGTGATGAAATTCGCGCAATCCAATGTCGTCGCAGAGGTTGAGCAGACACCGAGTTCCTTCGACATTGGTTAGCCACGGTTCGCTGCTTGCGTCGCTCGACTGAAAAGTTACGCTTGCTGCACTATGCAATGTGGTTGAGCATCGCCGCTGTAACCAGAGGCGGTCCGCCCGGCTCAAGCCCAAGTTCCTCTCGGCCAGGCAGCCTTCGAGCACGACGGGGCGCATCAGCTTGCGTTCGAGACGCTGTTCCCAGTTCTGAAGAATGCCTTCAATCCGCGACTGACCGCTCGCACGACCATCTGAGCGGACCAAAACTGCCACCGGCCGTCCTGCGGCCATGGCATCCTTCAGCAGGTATTGGCCGACGAAACCCGTTGCACCCGTGAGGAATACGCCGCGAGGGGATTTAGAGGAACGCGGCAACATATTTGAACGACACTTGATAACTGAGTGATAAGGGAACAAGGAATTCTCTGCGTAACTAGCCCAACTTACGCTGTCTTAATGCCATTTGCACGGTCAAACAAAGATTTGGCTGCGTTTTTCGGGTGAAGTCTTCTTTCCGACAGGTTACATGGGTTGATCGCTGCCGCAATCTCACTGACATGCGATTTCCCTGCCAAAAACCGCCAATTTTCGTACGGCCGTCTCATTGGAACTGAACTTTTGACTCCGTTTGCGATAGGGAAGTCACCATACTCTCTGAGATCCCATTGAGAACACTCGTAACAACAATATCAACCGGATGTTATGTGAATTTACGATACGCGAAGAGCCCTTTGGTCTCGCCGAGCTGGCAGATTGGATACTTGCCTGTGGGAGAGAATAAATCCGTAAAAGTCAGCTCCAAATTGCCTGGTCTGACAAGGTTTTTGGCTGTCTTTTCGGTCTTTGGCAGCTTTTTCCGGCGTCGATTTTTTAGAGCGGAATTTCGGAAAGATCTGGACGATACATGAGGCACCGGAATCCGCCATGATTCCCCCATTTTGGGGCGCCAATCAAAACTATGCACGGCAGCATAGTTGACGGAATCCGATCGGGTGATGTGCAACCAAAGTGAAGGGATGTGCTTTCGTGAAAATAGCGAGTGCATGGTGCCGCTTGAAGGGGACGTCTCTACTAATCCCTCTTGTTATCGGATTGGTTCAGTTTGGGTGCACAGGTGCGCCGAAGCATTCGGTTCCTGCATATCGCCTGAGCGGACTGACCGATGCAAACAGATCCAACCAAGTTCCGATTAATATGGCCCTCCTCGGCCAGAGTCGTCCTCCCGAACACATGATCGGACCCGGCGACACCCTCAGCGTTTACATCCACGGTGTCTTGCCAATGGATGTGATGCAACCCCCCCTGACGCAGCAGGCGAACCTCGAGCAGTCTTACTACCCTCCCAATGGGACGGTCAAAACTCCCCCAGTGGGACCTCCGATTAAGATCGCAGCCGACGGAACTCTCCAGTTGCCGCTTGTGGGCCGGGTCGAACTTGAGGGACTTACGGTCGCTAAGGCCACTGAACGAATTATTGGTATGTACCGCGACAAGGGGATTATTCAAGCGGACCGTGAGCGCATTCTCGTCAACTTGATGAAACCGCGAGTGAGCCGCGTCATGGTGATCCGCGAAGACTCACCGACCATTAACATGTTGAATATCCTCAAACCTTCGATTCCGTGGGTCAAACACGGTCGTGCTCAAGTCGTCGACCTGCCTGCCTACGAAAACGATGTTTTGCACGCACTCACTCACACGAATGGGCTTCCCGGCATCGACGCCAAAAATGAAGTTTTGATCTTTCGAAATGCGATGGATGATGGAAATCTGCAAGTGATCGGTTCTCAATTGAATGATGAGGCCTCCCTCGCAGAAATGAAGCAACGCGGAACGTTCGTTCGAATTCCTTTGAAAATCTCTCCTTGCGATCCACTTGAATTTGACGCCAGTGATGTCATCTTAAACGATGGCGATGTCCTATTTGTGCCATCGCGGGATACGGAAGTCTTCTACACCGGTGGACTGTTGCCACCTGGTGAAGTTCAACTGCCGCGAGACAAGGATTTGGATATCGTCGAAGCGATGTCATACGCCGGAGGCGGCGTCGCTTCTCCAGCGGGTGCGGCATCAACCATCTTTCGCACGGGTGGACCTCAGAACTTCATACCGCCAACCCGCGGTATCATTGTCCGCAAACTTCCAGACGGACAGATTCTTCCGATTCGCGTCGATTTGAACCGCGCCCTGATTGATCCGCGTGAACGTGTCATCGTCCAACCCAATGACATGGTGATGTTGTTCTACACTCCCAAAGAATTGGCCGGAAACATCTTGGTCAGTTTCGTCAACTTCACGTTCCTCATTCCAACAAGCAGAATCAATTGATGGCTTATCGAGGTTTTCGCTCATATCTCTGTACCGAATCTTCGGTGCTGAATTCAGCACAAACCTCGTGAACCATCCGAATGACATAGCCTTGCTCATCCCCGGTCATGTCTGGGAACAGTGGCAAACTCAGTAGCCGCTCCCATTCCGAACTGGCGACGGGCAGCAAATCCGCAGTCCAACCAAATGTGTCCTGATAGTAGGGATGCAAATGTAACGGTCGCCAGTGAACCGAAGTATGCACACCTCGCTCCCGAAGTTTTTCCTTGAAGAGGTTGCGATCGATTGACAGCCGGTCAAGGTTCAGTCGAATCGGGAAGAGATGCCATGAATGAATACGGTCTTCCGGATCGCAGGGAAGTTCGATTTCGTGGATCTCACCCAGGCGGTCGAAATAGACTTCGGAAATTTGCGTGCGTTGCAGTCGAAACTCCTCGGCGCGTGCGAGTTGGTGAATTCCGATTGATGCGGCAATGTCGGTGAGGTTGTACTTATATCCCGGCGCGACAATCCGATAATCCCAGGTCGACCCGCCCTGATATCGTTTCCAGGCATCTTGCGAGAGTCCATGCAATGACATCTGTCGGATCCGAGCCGCGAGTTTCGAGTCCGACGTGACCGCCATTCCGCCCTCGCCCGTCGTGATCGTCTTGTTCGCATAGAATGAGAAACAAGTCACGTCCGCTGTATTTGCTCCGCAATAGGTCCAGTCGCTATCGGGACTGGTTCGATACGCGGCCGGCAGACAATGGGCCGCGTCTTCGACGATCCACAGTTTGTGCCGGTCCGCAAACGCACGCACTTTGTCCATGTCGAGCATAACTCCGCTGACATGAACCGGCATGATGCCGACGATCTCAAGTTTCGAATCGAGGGGCATCAGCCCTGCCCTGAGAGCTTCAATCTTCCGTTCTGCATCATCGAGATCGAGATGCAGTCGTTCCGGGTCACAATCGACAAGGAGTGGAATCGCACCCTGATACCGCACAACTTCGGCCGTAGCAGCGAACGTCATACTCGGAACAAGAACCACTTGACCCGGTCCAAGTCCCAATGCTTCCACCGCCAGATGCAGCGCCGCCGTGCACGAATTGACCGCGACGGCATGCTCAGCACCAACGAATGATGCGAACTGTTGCTCAAACTCACGAACTCTCGGTCCCGTCGTCAGCCAGCCGGATCTGAGGCACTCGACGACCCCGTTGATTTCCGCCTCGCCGATCGAAGCACGAAAAAATGGAACCGTGAAATCAACCAGTTCGCTCGTCTTAGTCATTGCTCATTCGCCTTTCGGGAGTTGTGTGTTGATTGGACTGACACGGATTCTGAATTCACGGCGGACTCACCAGATCGCCTCGGCAACCGATCGGCCACCAGCGACGACAATGTCAGCGCTACGATTTTCAAATCCAGCCAGATTGATTGATTTCGGACATACTCTTTCGCAAGCCGGATTTTTTCGGGCAGTATCCGTTCGACATATTGCCGCTCCGGTTGGTCGGCCGCACCCAGCAGGGCTGCCTCATCACGGAATTTGATCGACGCAAGATCCGTGATCCCCGGCCGGATCTGAAGGATCTCAACATAGTCGTCATGGAACATTTCCACGTATTTCTCGGCCTCTGGGCGCGGCCCGACGAAACTCATCTGACCCATTAGCACATTAAGAAGTTGAGGTAACTCGTCGATTTTTGTCTTTCGCAACCAGTGGCCGACATAGGTGATTCGACGGTCTTCACCGACGGTGATCAATCCACCACGTTGCGAGGCATCTTGGACCATGGTCCGGAATTTGTAGATGCAAAACGGACGAAACCCCTTCCCGATTCGCTGTTGCAGGAACAGCGCCGGGCCAGCCGATGTCAGGCCGACAATGATCGCAACCACCAACAATAAGGGCAAAACCAGCAGTAACCCCACCAGAGACAATACAATATCGAATAGTCGTTTCATTAGCTGCCGATATCTCCCGTTGGCAACGCGCCACGCTCGCATGATGCAGACGTAACAATTCAGACCTTGTCAGCGTTTACCGAACCTAGCGGAGAACACAGGGAACTGGTTTTGGCACGGACCCGGCGGGTCGTTGATTCCGGCCTTCCTGGCTACCGTCACCAAGGTCCGAACGGGCTGCGTTCGCAAAGTTCATCAGCCGCTCGACCACCGCCGGATTCTCCGCGGCAACATTCTTCGCTTCGCCGAGGTCGTCGATCAGATCGTACAGACGTGAGACCCGCGGGGCACTTTCTTTCGCCAATGGTCCCAATGGCATTTCCAGTGGAAGGTAAAGCTTCCACCGCCCGCTGCGGATCGCCTGGAGTTGGCCCATGAAGTAATAGTTGAGTGACTCGTGCGGCGATTTCGCATCCGGTTCGCCTGCGAGAAGCGGCCAGATATCCTTGCCATCAATGATCCTGTCTTTCGGTCCTTCGGCTCCGGCGAGCCGCGAAAGGGTCGGCATCAGGTCCATCAGCGTGCACAATTCATGGCACGTGCGTCCCGCAGAAATGCGACCCGGCCAGCGCGCGATCAAAGGAACTCGCATTGCACCTTCGGACGTGTCATACCCCCACCCCTTGAGGGGCGCGTTTGATCCCTGTGGAGGATCGAGATGTGGTGCTCCATTGTCATTGGTCCAAATCACAAGCGTGTTTTCGTCGATGCCGAGTTTCTTGATCGCGCCGAGGATTTGTCCCGTAGACCAGTCGATCTCTTCCACCGCGTCACCCCAAGGTCCATTGGCGCTTTTGCCACGGAATGCCTCGCTGGCAAACGGAGCGGTCGTGCTGCCGGGCATCGCATGTGCCAGGTAAATGAAAAATGGACCATTGCGATGCTCAGTCATGTAGGCAATTGCTGCCTCCGTGTAACGCTTCGTTAAGAGGTTGCGATCCACGGGAGCCTCAATTACGCGCTCATTTTCCATGAGAGGCAACGGCGGCCAGGGCTTCCCCTCGCGGGGTGTCATATCGTCGCTGTAGGGAATCCCGAAATAGTAATCGAAGCCCTGCCGCGTCGGCAGAAACTCAGCCTGGTCTCCCAGATGCCATTTCCCGAAGATCGCCGTCGCGTATTGGCGATCTTTCAGCACTTCCGCGATCGTAATTTCATCGGGATTCAAACCCTTGCTGGACACAGGTCGAAGCACGCTGGCCCCCGTATCGCTGACGTGCATGTTGACTCGTCGCGGATAACAGCCCGTCAGTAGTGCCGCTCGCGAGGCGGTACACACTCCGCTTGCCGCGTAACAATCCGAAAACCGCAGTCCCTCGGTCGCCAGGCGGTCAATGTGCGGCGTGCGATGCAGCGTGGAACCATAGCAACCGAGATCCCCGTATCCGAGATTGTCACACAGGATAAGTACGACGTTGGGCGGCGCTGCACCGGCGGTCTCCACCGAACCTAAAAGCGAGGCTAGAGTCATGCAAAGAAGAACGGCCCGAATTCTCAGTCCCAGGGGGCAATTTCGCGCGGACATCGACGTTGGGGAGGCTTTGGGCATTGGGCTCCTCACTTCACTACCAATTGGCGCGAATCACAAATCTGAACCACAAAAACAGGCGAAGTCGAATCGCAGTGCATGTTCTCTGACGCTCTTGAAATCAATTGGACGCAACCTCTCATCCGGTCGAGAATTCCGATTACATTAGCAGATTCTTGTGTATTTCAAGAAACCGAAGGATCTTGGAAAGTTGCTTTTCCTGAATTCTGTCATGTGTGGGAAGGTTGACAATATTCTGACAAATCCGTTCCGCGACAGGATTCGCGCCCAATTGATACTGCCATCGCTCGAGACCGGTTGTGATCGGGTGCAGGGGCGATAGAAACCAATCACCTAGCTCGACTCGCGCACGACGAGCTTCGCTCATCAAACCTGCCCGATCACGAACCACAATTGGATACCTGAGATATGTATGCCCGGCATGGGCAGGGACGTGAGGCAACGGGCCACCGATCGAAGTGAAAAACTCCGAATAGCGTGCGGCAACATTTTTCTGGTGCTCCAACTTCGTCTGAATTCGCGCGAGTTCACGAATCCCTCGAGCGGCTTGGGTGGTGGAAAGGCCTTTGAGAAAATCCGGCGATTGTTGCGTCGGGTCGCTTTCGCACTTTTCGGAGGATCCAATGACCCATCCCTTCTCACTGAGCCAGCGGTACGTGTCCAAGGCATTCCAATAGAGTCGACTCCCCACGACGGCCTCTCGAGCTGCGAAAAGAAACCTAAGGATCCGCTCCTCATTTCGCGAGGGCGCGATCGCATCCTGCTCGAACTGTTGCATGGCATGCAGGAGACCTTTCTCATTGACGCAGGCGATACCACCGATCCCCGTCGAAAATGGCTTGTTCCATTGCGTCGAAAAAAAGGATGCAGCGCCCATTGTTCCATTGACTTTCCCGCGATACTGGCCCCCAAACCCATGCGTACAATCTTCAATGACCGAAATCGAGTGTCGGGTCGCAATCTCCTGAATGAGATCCATTTCCGGGGACAGGCCGAATGTATTCTGAGCGAGGATCACACGCGTTCGTGGGGTAATCGCACCTTCTATGAGTTCGACATTCATGTTGTATGTGGACGGGTCAATGTCGACGTACACGGGCCTGGCCCCCAAATACAAAATGGCATTGGGAACGACCATACAAGTAAAGGCGGGAAGAACAACTTCATCACCTGGTTTCACGCCTGCCGCTTGCAAGAGCGCGTAGAGCGCCACCCTTCCTTTCCAAAATAAGAAGATCTGTTCTGCATCCACGCCCAGAGATTGTGCCAAGGCCGCCTTATATTGCTCGTGTGTGCTCGTCATGAACAAACGATTTCCGGGAGTGTCATCAAGTCAGTTCTCAAACGCACTCTTGCTTCAATGCGACACCGCGAGTTTGTGATCAGACACTGTCTCGTACCCGAACGTCGTCAACGTAGAACCAACCAGAGATTCAATCCGACTTCGTTGCTCGTCGGCCATCTTTTGCCGCCATCCACCGACGCTGTCGGAAAATACTCCGTTGAGGATCGTGGTTCTCTGTTCGCTCGTGATGTCCAAATTCAGGAATCGAAGCAGATGATCAAACGTCGCTTCCGACCCGCTGGCCATGTCCTCATAACGCAATTCATGCACACGGTCGCTGGGAAGGGCCGCGAGACCTTCTTTTGCCCGCAAGACGCACTCCTGCCATTGTATCGCGCAGACTTCGTCCAGGGGGTGTAAGGCAAGGCGTTCGCGCATGCCAATGAACTTCGGCCCCCAAGTCGACAGTCGCTTTTCAGTGGATGTCATTCGATGAAGTCGATTCCCGATGTATTTGAACGCATAGTATGGGATATCGGTGACGGGGACAAAAGGGACTTTCTTCAAGATGTACTTCGGGTCGAGCTTAGCCTGCCACCGCTTCATTGCAGACAGTACAACATCGCGTCCGTCACGCACGATGAACACGTATTTCGCCTCGGGAATGACCGCGTCAACGAAGTTGACACGCAGCGAGTTCGCACATGTCTTTTCAATCAAGAGTTGACTGTGAGTTTGTCTCGCCATTTTTTGAAAGGCCCCGCGGATATATCGCACGGTACTCGGTTTCGCTTCCTGGCGAGAAAACTCGTCGTGCGGTACGGATGCGTTGTAGTGCCTCCAGATGTAGTTGATTTCGTCGCAAGGCCACGTGCCGACTCCGGGGATCTGCGTCAGCATTTCCCTCAGCATGTTCGTTCCGGAACGGCCCGCGCCAATGATGATTACTGGTTGAAAGTCGAAAGTTGTTTGGCTCGAATTATCCGCCATTTCAAAGTCCCGTAAACATGATACGCCCTACGCGCTGACGCGATCCCGGGGCGATTTGACCTGATTTTGGTTTTGACTCATTTCAATTTCAGATACCAGGCGCGTCCATCGCACCATTGCTGATTCCCTGCCGTAAATTCGCTCCGCGCGCTCTTGAAGTTCGTCGCGTGCCACCACAGTCCAACACGAGCGTTCTCGCCAAGCTGCTTCGATTGTCGAAGCAATGCTGTCGGCACTGGAGTCCTGCGCCACATACCCCAATTGTTCATCTTGAATCGTTCGGGCGAGATTGCTTTCTGGCTCGAGAATTGCCAACACGGGACAGCCAGCGGACAGATACATCATTGTCTTGCTGGGAAACGCAACTCGATAAACTCCCGGTGCCAGCGAAATCAACCCCAAATTCGCTCGACGCATTGCTGCGAATGCGACCTCGACTGGCTGAAAGTCACAGAAGAACACTGTTCTTCCGACGAGATCACCTGCGGCAGCGATCAGTCGACGTTTCGCGAGTCCTTCACCCATGAAGACAAAGCGAATTTCCTGGATTTCCGCGAGCCGATGGGCCGCGTCAACAATCGCGTCCAACCCCTGAAATTCACCGAGATTTCCCGCGAAAAGCACGTGAAAATGTCCATCCGGATTGTCGAGCGGGGACGGAATATCGTCCGATCCATCGTAATAACTATCCAGACTGAAATTGTTGAGAACTTCGATGCGTTCAAGAGGGACTTGCCTTTCCATCAGCGTGTCCCGCATATCTTCGGACAACACGACGTTCACGATCGCCCCACGGCAGACCGCGGTATCGATGCGGCGTAAAAGTCGATACAAGACCTTGCTCCGGATTCGACCGGCCACCAGCGAGCTTTCGGGATGAATGTCCTGACAATGGTAGATAAACGGAATCCCGGCCAGAGAACGGATCAAGCACGCCGTCATTCCCATCAGGATGGGAGGGTGTACGTTGTACATGGCCAGGTCATACTGTCGGCGATGTCCGATGCTGTAAACGAGTGAGCGCCCGAGAAACCAGAGAAAACTCAACAATCTGAGGGCAACAAATCGCTTGCGCTCCGGAGGAAGCCAAACCCGGATCACGTCGACTCCGTTCAGCTTCTCGCGCCAGGGTTGCTTTCCCTGGCGAACGTCGTTGTAGCCGGGTTGTCCTGTGAAAATGGTAACTTCATGGCCCTCGGACACCAGATGTTCGGCAATCGCCTTCAACAGGCGCGCGTAGGGCGTAATATCCGGCCAGTAATGCCGATAAATGCATAAGATTCTCATGACACCAGCCGTCCACTACTAGCGTTTGCGGGTCGTGCGGACGCCACGATCAATGACTTTCAAGTCCGTTTCTCCCGACGGATCAACTGGCAGAAAGTTGGTATCCGGCTGGCTCGGATCAAAAATCTCACTGGCCCAAAACAACGTGATCATCAGTTTCCTGCCGACGTTCGTGATCGAGTGTGTATATCCGGGTGGGATATCGACGACTCGGTAGTCGGAGCCACGCACATGGTACTCCAGGATTTCTCCCCTCTCGATGTGACGAAATCGAATGAGCCCTTCTCCGGCAATCACCATGAATTTCTCGGTCTTGACGTGATGAAAATGATTGCCGCGTGTGATGCCGGGACGTGTGCGCGAAATGAAGACCTGGCCAAATCCTGATGCTTTGATGAATTCCGCCAAATTGCCCCGCGGATCGCTCTTGATATCCAGTCCGTACTCCCAGCGTTTCGGGTCAACATACGAAAGGTACGTTGCATAAAGTTGACGATTAAATCGCTCAGAAAAGTCAGGGATTTGAAGTGTTTTCTGCATGGTGGAAAATGACTGGATGCGTTCCACCAGTTCGCCCAAAGTCAAAGTGTAAGAAGGAATTGGATCGGGCTGGACCAATGATTCCTCGCGAAGTCGCGGCTCGTCCATCTCTTTCAAAAATGCAGCGACGACATCATCCACATGAACCAAATCCAATCGCCGAGTCGGGTCCGACACCTGGATTGGCAGATCGTGTGAAAGATTATGGCAGAACGTTGCCACGGCCGAATTGTAATTCGGGCGACACCATTTTCCGAAGACATTCTTGAGGCGGAAGATTGCAACGGGTATTCCGCTGGTTGTGGCAAACTCTTGCAGAATCTGCTCGGCGTGCCGCTTGCTCACGCCATAGGGGTTCTCGAGTTCCGATTGGATCGAAGAACTGAAAATGACCTGAGGCTTCCGTTTGCTGGTCTCCAGCAAACGACAAAGGTGGCGAGTGAACTCTTCGTTTCCGTCTTTAAACTCTTCCGCTTTCTGCGGTCGATTGATGCCTGCCAAATGGAACACGACGTCGGCTTCTGCAGCCCAGACTTGAAGTTCTGCATCAACATTCGTCCGGCTGTATTCCAGCACTCGAACGTTCTCGCGCCGCTTGAGATGCGCGACCAGATTGCGACCAATGAAACCTTTCGCCCCGGTGACGAGAATCGTCTTCATGGCCGGTTCCGCCGACTCAACGACCCCGTTGGTACTCATTGGCATGGTTCGAACATGCCCATTTGTGGAGGAGGAAGCAGGAGTGACCAAAGCAGGGGCGGCTTTCCGATCCGGCAGTGCAGGAGCGCGTCGCACCACATCCTTCTCGAGTTCCTGTTGGATGTAAGGGAGTTTCAGCAGCAGCGCAATCATCTCCTCCACGTCCAACTGATGCACGTTATGGGAATGGTAGTCCTGGATTTCCGTCAGCCGACTTTGTCCTTCAGAAAAGTATTGATCGTAATTGAGGTCGCGGATGTCAGCAGCGACGCGATAGTAGCTGCCGAGTTCAGTCGCGCGACTCATCTCCTCGCGAGTCAAAAGCGTTTCATAGAGCTTTTCACCATGACGCGTGCCGATGATTCGCAGCGGCGTGTCGACGTTGAAGAGGCGT
>Ga0206931_1054_pt1 | contig 36368 bp, 36 predicted proteins | sample Alteio_BWOrgHeat_17_FD_152946 | JGI IMG/M metagenome (GOLD analysis project Ga0206931, IMG submission 152946) | Enriched cells from forest soil in Barre Woods Harvard Forest LTER site, Petersham, Massachusetts, United States -... | ecosystem: Environmental > Terrestrial > Soil > Temperate forest >...
TAAAACAAATGCATTTTCTTTGGGTTCATACGGGTACGACTTCTCTCTAAATACAAGTGTTTTAGCAAGCAAGAATTTTACGTGGAACTTTACAACAAATTTTGGCCACCAGGTATCTAAAATTTTAAGCACCGACGGGCAACCTGTTGTGCTTACATCTTATGCGGGCAGCACTGGTTATGTTTTAACAGCCGGCGAAAAAGTTGGCCAGCTGTATGGCTATTTGGTATTGCATAGCGTTGATGAAGTTGATAAAACAACCGGCCAGCCATATATTGACAAAACAAACCAGGGGGATTATACTGTTGCCAGCAATGGCATTGTGGTTAATAAAACAACCAAGCAGCCCTATGTAACTCCCAACCTGTATAGCTTTGGCGACCCTAACCCGAAATTCAATGTATCGTTCATGAACGACTTTACATTTAACAGCTACCTGTCTTTCGGTTTCCAGTTTGACTGGGTTTATGGCAGCCATATTTATAACCAAACCAAAGAGTGGATGTACAGGGATGGTATAAGCGGCGATTATGACAAGGCAATTACTATTGATGGCCAAACCGGAGCGTGGACCGCATTTTACCGTGGCATGTATGCACAGGTTTCAAGGGATGGTACCAAAAGCTATTTCTATGAAAATGCCTCTTTCCTTCGCCTGAGAAACGTTTATGTTGCTTTTGATATTGCCAAAGCATTTAATGTAAAAGCGTTCAGAAAACTTCAGTTAGTATTTACCGGCCGCAACATTTTAACTGTAACCAAGTATACTGGTTATGACCCTGAAATAAGCTCTGGTGCAAATAACTCACCATGGGACCGTGGTACCGATCATAACACTATGCCCAACTACAAATCGTACCAGGTTGGTTTAAATATAGGCCTGTAATAAACTTAAATTAAAATTTATTTTGATATGAAAAAGCTCAATATAATAATCACGACCTTTATAACCGCGGGGCTGCTATCATCGTGCAATAAGCAGCTTAATGTAAAAAACCCAAATAATCCCACACCGCAAAGTGCGTCTACTGAAAAGGGTATTATATCCCTTGCACAGGGAAGCATATATACAGATGGCTTTACATCAAACGGTGTTAAATATTACGACGGAGTTATGGGCGCCTTTTTTGCGGGTGTTAATGGTTTCCATTCAATAATGGGTGATGAAGTTGATGATGAGGCAGCCAATGAATACATGAACCAGATTGGTTGCCCTTATTCGGTAACATTGGAAGACGGTACAGTAATTATTAATAACCAGGCACCGCAAAAACAGCCTGACCTTATACGGCAGGTTAACCAGAATAGTTATAGCTATAATAACCCCTTGTATTACGAGTGGGCCTATATGTATAATCTTAACAACTCTGCAAACTACATTTTGTCGCTGGTAGACAATATTACTTTTGGCGGCGATGCGGACACCAAGAAAAATACACTTAAAGCATGGGCTTATTGGTGGAAGGGTTATGCCTATTCAAGAATTGGTTCAATGTATTATGCAGGCATAATAAACAACACTCCTGCGGCAACTAACAATAAATATGTTACCAAAGAGGACATTATCACTGAGGCCAATGCAAATTTTGATAAAGCTGCAACCATATTGGGCGGCCTGTCAAATAACAGTACATACAGCACTTTACTCGGGCAGCTAATACCCAGCATTTTCCAGGTGGGCAAAGGTCTTCCCCCTACACCGGATATGTGGGTAAGAAACATAAATACCTACAAAGCCAGGAATATTTTGGCTAACACCACAGTTGCAAGCATGAGTGCTGCACAGTGGAGCCAGGTATTAACTTTAACAAACAATGGCATTAAAGCCGATGATGACGTATTTACTGCGAGATCTAATGCAAACAGCGACTTTATTTCATTCACTTCGGGCACAGTAGCATCCAAAGCTGTAGGTGACCCTGCAAGCCTTGCTGCTTATATTATACAGGAGAGACTTGTGGAGGATTTTAAAACAGGCGACCTAAGGTTTAAAAATAATTTTCAGGCACTTGATGCTCCTTACACTTACCCTGACCGTGGTATTGCCTTGGGCACAAGATGGATGTTGCTTGATGGGGGCAATGGTATAAGCGGAACTGCAATATTTGGCAGCCGCTCTATCGGCGATTATGAGCTATTTATGGCTTGCAGCTACGAGGAAAACGAGCTTATGAAGGCTGAAGCAAAAATTTATACCGGCGATATTACAGGTGGCTTATCTTTAATAGATGAAGTGCGGACATACCAGGGCGCAGGTTTAGCCCCGGTAGCCGGCACAACACAGGATGCCGCAACAGCAAAAGAGGAATTGAGGAAGGAGCGCAGAATTGGGCTGATGTTCAGAGGGCTTGCTTTTTATGATGCAAGGCGTTGGGAAGTAATTACAAATGGCCGTAAGAATGCCTGGTTTGTTGACAATTCCGGTAAATTTCACCCAAGTGTTACTATAAATTATGACTATTTGGATTATTGGGATGTACCTGATAATGAGCTGGCTTATAATGCCCCATCATCAGACAGTGCACCTGTAAAAAATCCTAAATAAACGCTTATTCTTTTGCCCTTCATGTGACTTTTAAAGCAAAAAGAATAGAATCCTGCATTTTTATGCAGGATTTTCTTTTTAGGACGGTCCCTCCCAGCCTCCACAATGGAAAAGGGCGCGTACGAGATTGTGGCGAACAACGAAGTGCCTGGCAGCAGCCTATATGTTACTACAAAAAAACCCCGCTCATGGCGGGGCCCTTCTATCCTAAAACTTTATTTCTTCATCATTTGCATCAAAAAACTTAAATTCTGTAAAGTAATAATCTGAGTTGGGTTTTATTGCAATTGGTGTTTTAAGCTTTCTTTGCCACTTGCGGCGTATGTTGCTAAACAGGCCCTTTGTAAGATGTGAGTAAACAATTGGGTGTACAACAATTGTAAGATTTTTATGCTGGTGCGTAATAAGGTAGTGCAGCCTTTTTTCAATCTCGTCTTCCAGTAAAAAGGACGAGGTAATTTTACCTGTGCCGTTGCAGCTGGGGCATATTTCTGAAGTATTAATATTTACTTCAGGCCGCATGCGTTGCCGGGTTATTTGCATAAGCCCGAACTTGGAAATAGGCAGTACAGCATGCTTCGCCCTATCGCTAAGCATAAATTTTTCCATCGCTTCCTGTAACTTCTTTTTGTTTTCAGGAAGTTTCATATCAATAAAGTCAACTACTATTATACCACCAATATCACGCAGGCGCAACTGGCGGGCTATTTCATCAGCCGCCTCCATATTGGTTTCCAGCGCATTTTCTTCCTGGTTATTGCTTACACTTTTATAACCGCTGTTTACGTCAATAACGTGCAATGCTTCAGTATGCTCAATTATAAGGTAGGCCCCGCTATGCAGGTTTACTGTTTTGCCAAAAGAAGATTTTACCTGCTTGCTTATACCAAATTGGTCAAATATGGCAATACCGTTGTTATGCAGCGTAACAATTTCAGCTTTATTAGGGGCAATTTTTTGTATGTAGCTTTTTATATCATTATAAATGTTTTTGTCATTAATAATAATACGGTTAAAATCTTCATTCAAAAGATCTCTTAATATACTGGTGGTTTTATCCTGTTCGCTTAAAATTTTAGCGGGTGGCTGCGCGTTCTTTAAATTTTTTTGAATGCTTTTCCATGTTTCAACAAGGCTCAACAGGTCATCATGCAGCTCAGCAGTGTTTTTACCTTCAGCTGCTGTGCGCACAATAACACCAAAGTTTTTTACCTTGATTGATTCAATAATTTTTTGCAACCGTTTTCTTTCGTCGGCGGAATGTATTTTTTTTGATACAGCAACTATATCGTTAAACGGTGTTATTACTACAAACCTGCCGGGCAAAGAAATTTCGCAACTAAGCCTGGGGCCTTTTGCCGCGATGGGCTCCTTTAGTATTTGCACAAGTATGTTAGGCTTGCCGCTAAGCACTTCGTTAATTTTGCCCGTTTTAATTATTTCGGGTTCAACATTAAACTTGGCAAAGTCAAATATACCAGGGCTTTTGTCATTAACGCACAGCTGCGTAAACTTTAGCAGTGAGCGGGCATAGGGGCTAAGATCGGTATAATGTAAAAAGGCATCTTTTTCAAAGCCAACGTCTATAAAGGCGGCGTTTAAACCAGGTATAAGTTTTTTTACTTTACCCAGGTAAAGGTCGCCCACAGCAAAATTGGCATCTGCTTTTTCGCTATGCAGCTCAACAAGCTTTTTGTCTTCCAGCAAAGCAATCTCAACACCGGAAGGAGCCGCATTTATAATAAGTTCTTTATTCACAAATTGCAACTTTTTAATAAATGTTCGGTGTATTGCACAGGCAAATGCAACACAGTAATAATCTGTCCACATGGTCACTCAACACTATTCTGCCTAAGATTCAGGAAAGGAAAAGGTAAAAGTTGCTAAAAGCAGGGCAGCGTATGTAAGCAATACAATGTTCCCGTTTGACGGGAACATTGTATATATAAGTTAGAAGAACTATTTGTTTTTCTTCTTATGGCGATTTTTTCTTAGTCTTTTTTTACGTTTGTGCGTTGCTATTTTATGACGCTTTCTTTTTTTACCACAAGGCATAGTTAAATAATTTTTGTTTATTGAGATGTCTGTTATTGCAATGCTTTTATCCTGTTTTCAATTTCTTTTTTTGCCCCGGGTATTGTAACCATATTATCGGCCACTTTGTACCATTTAATGGCGTTTTCTTTATCTCCTTTGCGGTCGTACGTTTCAGCAAGGTTAAAAACGGCTTCAAGGTTTTGCGGTTGCTTTTGCACAACTATTAAAAACCTTTCTATCGCCTTATCCAATTGGCCGCTTTTAATACCCCCTAACCCAAGCATCATTTGCGCGTACATGTTGTTAGGGTCTCTCTCCGCCACCTCTCTTATCTCCATTATACCCTGCATTGGGCTGGCTGATATGTTACCAAAAAGGTAGCAGGCACCCAACCCCACTTTTGATGAATCATTTGCCGGGTTTAACTCTAACGCCTTGTTAAACAATGTTTTAGCCTGTGTTGCTTGCCATGTTTGCATGGGGACATCCGTTTCGGCCATAGCGTTATCTAACAGCAAATGGGCTGCAAAGGTGAGGTTTTTTTCAGAATTTTCCAATTTGGCGGCTTCACCAAAGTAAAAAGCACCAATTGCCGGCTGTTGGGCAGTATCGCCCCAAAAGTTGGCCAGCTGTTTAAATACTTTTATTTGCTGCGCTTTCACGTCGCCCCTTACAACGCTGTTTTCCAATTGCAGTACATGTGCGGCCTGGGTTTGAGTAAGTGCTTTTTTGGCTTTGCCCACAACATCAGCAGTGGTTATAACCTGTGGTCCTGCGGTTGCAGGCATAACAGGCTTAACAGTTGAAGCCGTTTTGGCAGGAACTGTTTTTCCAAAAAAAAGTAAAAGTATAAGAAGTAAAAAGCCTCCCGATACAAGAATTATCTGTTGTTTTTTCACGAAAGCCAAATTAGGGGAGCAAAGTTACTGTGTATTGTGCATTTGCTTTACTTCGTTAACGAATTCTTTAGAAGGTTTAAACGCAGGTATGAAGTGTTCGGGAATGTTTACAGCAACATTTTTCTTAATGTTCCTGCCAATTTTAGCAGCTCTTTTTTTGGTGATGAAACTTCCAAAGCCTCTAACATAAATGTTCTCACCCTTTGATAAATTTTCCTTTATCTCTTTAAGCAAAGTTTCTACAGTTACAAGTACATCCACCTTGGGTATGCCTGTTTTGTCAGAAATATTGTTGATGAGATCAGACTTTCTCATATGGGGTTTGTTTAATTTATAAAATGCCTTTGATATACCAAATATAACAAAAGCAAATATAAAGGACGAAAAATATAAAAATTTATTAGATGTTTTTAGTTGAACGGCAATCGTTTGAAGCCAAAATATTAATAATAAATAAATATATTAAAAATTATGAGAAAGCAGAAAATATATATTGCAAATTTGTTAACCAATGACAAGCAGCCAATTTACAAAGCTTTTAATGCACTGGCATTTTAACGATAATAACCGCCAGATGCCATGGAAAGGTGAAAAAGACCCGTACAAAGTTTGGCTTAGCGAAGTAATTCTTCAGCAAACACGGGTTGAGCAGGGCTGGGGCTATTTTGAGCGATTTTTAAAACAATACCCTGGTATACAACAACTTGCGGCCGCAAATGATGATGAGGTTTTTAAACTTTGGGAGGGTTTGGGCTATTATAACCGCTGCAAAAACCTGCTGGTTACCGCAAGGCTTATAACCAATAAGTATGAAGGGGTATTTCCGGCGGATTATAATACCATACTTTCTTTAAAGGGTGTTGGGGATTATACAGCCGCCGCAATTGCATCATTTTGCTTTGACTTGCCATACCCGGTTATTGACGGCAATGTATTGCGCGTTTTAGCCCGTGTATTTGGCATTGAAACCCCTGTTGATGGAAAAGATGCCAAAAAAACCTTTACCGCGCTTGCCGAAAAATTGATATTAAAAAAAGATCCGGGCGGTTTTAACCAGGCTATTATGGACTTTGGCGCAACTATTTGCAAACCAGCATTGCCTTTATGTAATAGCTGCCCGATGCAAAAAACCTGCACTGCGCATAAGCAGGGTATGGTTAACATGCTGCCGGTAAAAGAAAAAACCTTAAAGCGCAAAACACGCTGGGTTACCTATTTTATTTTTAAACACGGCAATACCACCCTGGTGCATAAAAGAACAGGAAAAGATATTTGGCAAAACCTGTTTGAGTTTTATATTGTTGAAACAGCTGATAACCCCAAATGGAACAATGCAAAAGTGCATGACTGGCTATTGAACCAGTTAGGTATAACCGGCAGCCCGGCCGTACAAATAATTAACGCCGATACCCAAAAACTAACACACCAGGATATAAAGGGGTATTTTATAAAAGTAACCCTTGCCAGCATACCCCCACAACTAAAAGTCCCGCATTTACAATGGTTGAAGCCCGCTGAGGTTGCACAATTGCCGTTTCCCCGGTTTATAAATCAGTACACGCTTAAAAATGCCCTGGAGGCCGAACTTTTTAATTGTTAAAGCTGTTTACAGTTGGTTGGTCTATCGTTTTTTCGTTAATTTTAAATGGGAAATACAATACAAAGCCACCGGTGCGTTAAAAAATTGTAACCAATAAAAATTTTGCGCGGTTGCTTATGGCAAATACAGACATTAGATTTAAGGAAGAATAAAAACAAATTGTATGAGAGGCGTAAACAGGGTAATGCTGATAGGCAATTTAGGGAAAGACCCGGATGTACAATATCTTGAAGGGAATATTGCAGTGGCAAAATTTCCGCTGGCAACAACAGAAACGTACAAAGACAGAACGGGCAAATTGATATCGCAAACAGAGTGGCATACCGTTGTTTTATGGAGAGGGCTTGCAGAACTTGCACAAAAATATTTACATAAAGGCAGCCTTATTTACGTGGAGGGAAGGTTGCGTACGCGCAGTTGGGAGGATAAAGAGGGTAACAAAAAATTTGCAACAGAAATAGTAGGCGATAACCTTATTATGCTTGACAAAAGAGGTGATGGCCATGGGGGTGGTTATGCTGCACACGGCCCCGCAGGAACTGAAGGTGCAGAAGGATTTCCCGGGGCCGATATACCACCTATAGCTGATGACCCGGATGTAGGTTTGCCCTTTTAAAATACAGTGATTATTTTTACATAGGTTTAGTGCACATTTTGGTTAATTAAATGTGGCATTAAGCCCTTATTGTTAACCAAACACAACCAATTTGCAAAACTACCCTGCTTTTATACATTTTACTCATTCCATGGTTTTAATGGCTGCGGGCGCCCCGCCGGTAACCGCTGTATTGGCGGTTATATTATTGGTGCTAATGGTTTTGTCATTTTTTGTGTCGGGTGCAGAAGTTGCTTTTTTTACCCTTACTGCAAAAGATATTAACCTGCTTAAAACAAAAGACCAGCCATCATACAAAAAAGTAGTTGACCTGCTGGAAGAGCCTAAGCTTTTGCTTGCATCATTGCTAATAGGCCATAACCTTATAAATATTGCCATCATCATACTTTCAAGCCTTATAATTGATGATACCGTGCATTTTAACATTAGCGTGCTTTGGGTTGTTTTGGCAATTAAAGTGATTATTATTGCGGGCGTTTTATTATTGTTTTGCGAAATTATACCACGGGTACTTGCAGGCAGTAATAACATACGTTTCGCTGAATCTGCGGGCTGGCCCGTTTCAATGGTTTACCTGGCCTTTAAGCGCGCAGGCAGCTGGTTAGTTAACTATACTGATGCCATTGAAAAAAGGTTTGATAACAGCGGAAGAGGGCAATATGGATCGGAAGAGCTGGATAATGCCATTGGCACGGAAGAAAACGAAGATGAGAAAAATATTTTACGGGGCATAGCAAAATTTGGCAATATAACGGTAAGGCAAATAATGCGCTCACGGCTTGATGTTAATGGCATTGATGAGAAGACGCCCTTTAACGAGGTTATTCAAAGAATTGAGGAATTGCACTACAGCAGGCTGCCCGTTTATAAGGACGATCTTGACGAGGTGGTGGGTATTATTAATACAAAAGATATTTTGCCATTTATAAATAACCCCGCAGACTACAACTGGCATGGTTTAATACGTACACCATATTTTGTGCACGAGCAAAAGCTTATAAAAGACCTTTTAAGGGAGTTTCAAAGCAAGCATATACATTTTGCAATTGTGGTTGACGAGTTTGGGGGCACAAGCGGTATAGTAACACTTGAAGATGTGATGGAAGAAATTATTGGAGATATAAAAGATGAATTTGACGAGGAAGAAAGCGGGTTTAAAAAAATAGACGCCAATAATTACGTTTTTGATGGCAAAACAACACTTAACGATGTTTGCAGGCTTATGGAGTTACCGGGGGACACTTTTGAAAATATAAAGGGTAACAGTGAATCGCTGGCCGGGCTGGTGCTTGAGCTTGCTGGTGAAATACCTGCTATAAATGCTACTGTGCCCTCAGGCGATTTTGAGTTTACCATATTAGAAATAGCTAAAAACCGCCTGCAAAAAATAAAAATTACCATAAAGCCCCGGCCCGAAAAGTAATAACAGGCCGCAATAATACGTTTAGCCGTTTTAATACTGTAAACAATTAAGGATGTTAAAAACCGCAGGCAAGTTCATTTCTTTTCGCAACCGCAAACTTTTACGTGGTCGTTTCCCTTCATTAAGTGTCAATCGTCAACTATTAACTGTTAACTGTATTCTCTCAATAGTCATTTTATTCAGCTCATGCAATTCATCATATACACCAAAGCCAACCGGCTATTTTAAAATACCCTTTCCAGAAAAAAAATACCAGGCTTTCAATCAACCCGGCTACCCATATACTTTTGAATATCCTGTGTATGCAACTGTTGTAAAAGACAGTACTTTTTTTGACAGCTCTGCCGAAAACCCATGGTGGATCAATGTTGAATTTCCACAGTTTCACAGCAGGGTATATTTGACATATAAAATCATTGGCGCACATAATAATAGCCTTGAAAAGCTGCTAAATGACGTTTTTAACCTAACCAATAAACATTCGGCACGTGCAGATTATATCGGCGACTCACTTATTGAAACACCCAATGGCGTGCACGGAACCTTTTTTAATGTTGAAGGTGATGTGGCTACCGCCAACCAGTTTTTTTTAACTGATTCGACAAAAAACTTCGTTCGTGGTGCCTTGTATTTTGATGCTACACCCAAACAGGATTCACTGCGGCCTGTAAATGAGTTCTTGGTGCAGGATATGAAGCATTTAATAAATACGTTTAAATGGACGACACCTGCTAACCCCATCCCCCGTCCGTACCGGCACGGGCGGCCCTAAAGGGGGGTTTGTAAGCGGGTTACAATTTACACCACCATGTTAGCCGTCATTTAGCAGGTTAAACTAATAATGTATCTTCGCAGGCAGCAAGCATAATAATATTACACATTCAAAATCCCCCTTTAGGGGATAGGGGCATGATAGCAATAGACAACAAACTTATAAGCGACCAGGTTATTGAAGAACAATTTGTGTGCGATTTAAACAAATGCAAAGGCGGATGCTGTGAAGATGGCGATGCTGGCGCACCACTTGAGGTGGCAGAGCTTGACGAATTGATAAACAACTTTGAAGCAATAAAACCTTATTTAACAAAAGAAGGGTTGAAAGTAATTGAGAAGCAGGGTAAGTACCACTACGATACTGAGTTTGGCTGGGTAACACCAACTATTGATGGCGGCATTTGCGCTTATGGCTTTCGCGATGAAAAAGGTATTATAAAGTGTGGTATTGAAGCTGCTTATTATGATGGAAAGCTTGGCTGGAAAAAACCAATAAGTTGTCACCTGTTTCCCATTCGGGTTGTAAAAAGTAAGATGGAGCCGGGCACCGAATATGTAAACTATGAGCCCCGGCAGGATCTATGTAAAGCAGCCTGCAAACTTGGTAAACAGCTAAAAGTGCCAGTGTACCTGTTTTTGAAAGAAGCCATTATACGCAAGTATGGTGAGGAATTTTATGAGGCGCTGGCAGCAACGGCAGAGCATGTGGAGGAGAAGTAGGGAATAAATTGTTGTAATTTTAGGACAAATAAATTTAATGAAGGTTACAGGTGTACATATAGAAGACTTTCACCAGTTTAAAAACTTGGATATTGATTTAACATATCCCAAAGGGCATGAGAAGGAAGGTGAACCTTTGGAGAAGGTTTGTATTATTGGGCAGAGTAGCACCGGGAAGACGAAGTTGCTGGAGATAATTGGAGGGTTAACATATAATCATAGATCTTTCAGAGAAAAGTATAGTTTCCATAATAAAAATGGGTATGTCTTTATTAAAGGTATTGATATTGCTTACTCTCAAAGTTTGGGTCCCCATGAGTACGCGCAAATGTATAATCAAAATCAAAATGGCTTTGTCATAGATAATCGCTCTTTTCAAGAAAAAATGGCTGTTAATGCAGTAAGTGCAATACCGAATCTGATTTTATATCCGGCTGAATTAAACTATGTAGTGTCTCATGATTTAGTTATAGACGACTTTAATCGAAAAGAAATAATTGATTTTAGTATTGAAAGTGCATCATTAATTTGGAATATTATTTTACAAAATGTTCAAAAATACCAAGAAGAAGAATTCAAAATACGTCAACAGATTTCCAGGGTGGTAGAAGATAATAGAAATGACTTGAAGGCTATTACTAATGCTTTAAAGGTGTTGGAAGAGTGGCAAAAAACTAGTTTTAATCCGATAGAGGACATTGCTGAAAAATGCCTTAATCCGATTTTAGAAAAATTTCATTTAAGAGTAAAAACAAAATTAGATATTCAAAAAAAGGATGATATTGGTTTTATAAAGATTGAAGATTTTAATGGCAATGAAATACCCTATGGGTTATGGAGTACAGGAACAAAACAAGTGGTGTTAAGCGCTTTACCGCTTTACCTTTTAAAGCCAAATCGTACAATTATCCTTTTTGATGAGCCTGAGCGTTCGTTATACCCCGATTTGCAAAGGGTAATTATTGATTACTATCTACAATTGACAACTGATTGTCAGCTTTTCTTTGCAACACACTCTCCGATTATAGCTTCTTCATTCGAGCCCTGGGAGATTATAGAATTAAAGTTTAATAAGGATGGCCATGTACACCAGGAATTGTATTATGATGGGGAGAGACATGTGGATAATTATACTATAACACCAAACTACCTTACTTACGATTTAATGCTGAGAAATGTATTTGATTTAAAGGAAACCTATCCTGCCATACGTGATGAAAAGATTACAGAGGTTTTGATGTTAAGAAATCAATTAGAAAAATTAAAAAAAGAAAAAAAACTTGATACGACTGCAGGGAAGAGGTTGTACGACAAGTATATGAAGCTTGCAAAAAAACTTTCATGGGAGTTTGAATTGCCACAATATGAGGAAGCTTGACAAAACTAAAATGCTGGCTACCGCATATAAACAGTGGCTTGATAAATTAGAAGCAGAAGGTAAAAGCCATCCGCCATATAAAAGCAGTCATGAATTTTACATAGATGTTGTAGCAAATTTATTATGGATACAGGATGGCTTATGCGCTTACACGGAGCAATTTCTTTTTGACAGTACTGAATTGGGTGAAGAGAATTGGATAGAGGGTAAATACGGTAAGAGTAAGTTTGAATTTTTTGGCCATTTAGAGCATTATGATGAAAGTTTAAAAGAAAGTAAAGGGTGGTTATGGAGCAATTTATTTGTTGCCCATTCTGATATAAATACAAAGCTGAAAGGCTCAAAGCCCGTTAGATATGTATTGAAGCCTGATGCAGATAGCTACGACCCTTTTTATTTGTTGCAGTATGATTTTAAATCGCACAGATTTTTGCCAAACACAGAAAGAGAGCTTGATTTACAGAATGACATTTTGCATGATATAAATGTGCTGGGCTTAAATTATCAATCTGTAATACAGGACAGGAAAGCACACTTGAATATTTTAACTGAAGAAGTGAGGTTACATAATAAGACACTTGTACAAGCAAGGGAAAGCTTAAGAGAATATTTTACCGCGTTTGAAATGATTGTAAAGGAATTAAAATTGGAACTAGTTCAGTAGCCGAACAACAGTAAAAGTGAGTGACACAACAGGCGATGAACAACGATATACAGCTTAGCTAAAATATTTATATCATGTCATCAGATTCAGCATCATCATTTATAGCAAAAAGCACCATTAAAGCGCCTGACATGGAGCACAGGCGTAAGATCAATTTCAACATTGGTAAATACAACAATGTGGTTGTGCAGGGTAAAAGCCAGTTTAGTAATCTAATGCTGGCGCGCGAGCGCGCTAAAAATGCCAAATGGCGCGCTATTGAAAACCTTGATATTAACCTGGAGAATTTTGAAAAGCTGATAACAGAACGTGGCGCTAAAGTAATATGGGCCGATACTGCCGAACAGGCGCTGGAAGAAGTGGGCAAAATTTGCGAGGCCAAAAATTGCCGCACGCTTGTAAAAAGCAAGAGTATGGTGACTGAAGAAATTCACTTAAACCATTATCTTGAGCAGAAGGGCATTGAAAGCGTAGAGACTGACCTGGGTGAATATATTCAGCAGCTTGATAATGAGCCACCCTACCATATTGTAACGCCTGCCATGCATAAAAGCAAAGAGGATGTAGCGAAGCTGTTTGCAGAAAAGCTGGGCACCTCACCCAATTTAACGCCTGAGCAGCTTACGCTTGTAGCGAGACAAAAGCTTCGTGAAAAATATACCGCCGCCGAAATAGGTGTAACCGGCGCCAACTTTATTATTGCGGACATTGGTGCAGTTGCTGTTACTGAAAATGAAGGTAATGGCCGCCTTAGCTGCGCCTGGCCAAAAACACACATAGTTATTGCCGGTATTGAAAAAGTAATACCGTCCCTAACTGATTTAAACTTGTTCTGGCCGTTACTTGCCACTTTTGGTACCGGGCAAAAAATTACTGTGTATAATACCATCATCAGCGGGCCAAGGCAGGCTGGTGAAACAGATGGCCCTGAAGAAATGTATGTTATATTGCTTGATAACGGCCGTACCAACCTGTTGGCAAATCCCGTTACGCGTGAGGCATTGTATTGTATTCGCTGCGGGGCTTGCTTAAATGCCTGTCCTGTATATAAGAACATCGGCGGCCATAGCTATGAAACAGCTTATAGTGGCCCTATCGGCAGTGTTATAACGCCGCATTTAAAAGGCCTGAAGGAGTACAAACACTTAAGCTATGCGTCGTCGCTGTGCGGTAACTGCACCGAGGTTTGCCCTGTTAAAATTAACCTGCATGAACTGTTATTGGAAAACAGGCATGAAGCCGTACTTGAAGGCGACAGCACGTTAAGCGAGCGTGTTGCATGGAAAATGTGGAAACAGGCAAGCCTGCACCGCAGCATGATGAACATGGGTAACGGCAAGCTAAAAAACAAGGTAGTGAACAGTGTGTTTAAAGGCTGGACGGCACACCACGGGACCCTTGATTTTAGCCAAAAAACATTTAACGAAATGTGGAAAGAGAAGCACAAGAAAGAATAAGATATATTTTTTGTAAATTTGAACAAATGGCAGGTGTATGAAAGAAATTATTTTGGATAAACCGTTTGCAAATGAGGAGGAATATTTTCTTTTTGAAGAGAAAAGCGACCTGAAACACGAATACATTAACGGAAATCTTTTTGAAATGAGCGGTGCATCTGTTTATCACAACTTTATAATTATAAATCTTGTTCTCATATTAAAACCATGGGCTGCTAACAATAAAAAACAACTTAATGTTGATGGCTATAAGGTTCGTACGCCTGATGGTAATTTTCTTTACCCTGACGTTATTTTAAGTGAGCCGGGCGGGCGGCATGAATACTACACCGACAGGCCAATTTTAGTTGTTGAAGTTTTATCCGATTCAACAAGAGCGTATGACTTTTCAGATAAATTTATCCAGTACAGAAAATGTTCTACCCTTGAATATTACCTGTGTATTGAAGCTAAAAGCAAAAGAATTTATTTTTTCTATCGGGGTGAAAATAATGAATGGATGATGGAAGACAATTATACTGACGATACCGCTATAATAAACCTGCCTAAGATAAATATTTCATTAGCGGTAAAGGATATTTACAACACCTGATGTTACTTATTTATACTGCAAATAATACAAACCGCTTCAGCTATATAGCTGAAGTTTTGTTTTGGCAGGTGTATAAGATTGATTTTACAATAACCCAAAATAAAGAAGAGCTTTTGCAGTATGAGGGCGCTAAAATAAATTATTCAGGTACGCCGGTGTGTGCAAAAGAAATTTGGATACAGCCTCACGACCTGTTGCTTCAGCAAAACATTCAACCACAAAATATTGAATGTTTTAATTGGAACGGCATAAAAGCATTTTTTAAAACAGTCGGTGATATACCATTTGATATTTTTGCAGCTTCATTTTATTTAATCTCGCGTTATGAAGAGTACCTGCCGCATGAAACAGACGAATATGGCAGGTATGCGCATGCAAATAGCATGGCTTTTAAAGAAGGTTTCCTGCACGTTCCGCTGGTTAATTTATGGATGAAGGAACTGGTGAAGATCATTCACTCAAAATATTCTTCTTTCACTTTTCACTTACCACCTTTCACGTTCACTCCAACTTACGATGTTGATATTGCCTATGCTTATAAGGGTAAAGGTTTCCTGCGCAACGCAGGCGGCTTTTATAAAGAATTATTCACCGGCAAATTTAAACAACTTGCAGAACGTTCAAATGTTACGAGCGGTTGGCAAAAAGACCCTTTTGATACTTATGAGTGGATTGATAGCCTGCATGAAAAGTACCACCTGAAGCCTATTTATTTTTTTCTGCTGGCAGAACGTGCAAGAATGTACGACAAAAATATTTCGCCCCACAGCCGTATAATGCAAAGGTTAATTAAACAGCATGCGTTAAAATATACAACAGGTATTCACCCGTCTTGGCAAAGCAGTGATGATGAGGGTATTTTTAAAAAAGAAATAAGCCTGCTGAAAAGTATAACCGGCAAAGAAGTTAAGTGCAGTCGCCAGCACTATATACGAATGAGCTTGCCGCAAACCTATCGTTTGTTACTGGAAAACTGCATTGAAGCAGATTATACAATGGGTTATGGCAGTATTAATGGCTTCAGGGCTTCTGTTGCGTCGCCTTTTTATTGGTTTGATATAGAACTGGATGTTAAGACGGGGCTATTTATTTATCCATACTGTTATATGGAGGCCAACTCATACTTTGAGCAGCATTACACTGCAGAGCAGGCGGCTGTAGAATTACAGCAATACCTTAACCGTGTAAAATCGGTTGGTGGTCAACTTATAACCATCTTCCATAATCATTTCATAACAGAGCAACCTGAATGGCTGCCCTGGCGCAATATGTATGCAGGCTTTTTGCAGAATAATTTTTAAGCAACAGCCATATTGCTCATTTCAAATGCAGGGGCTGTTCTTTCAACCTGGTCAGCTATCAATGCTTTGGCAAATTCAAACTGTGCTTTATAATTGCGGCCTTCTTCATGGGTAACAGCTGTAAAGCTTTTGTACAGGTTTTCCAGTTCCCTGAATACTTTTAATATCTGTGTTTTTTTATTGCCCTGTACATACCGGTATTGTTGTACAAACTCGCGCATAAGGCTTAACAAAAACAGTCGCAATTCTATACAATCAGCAGGGCTGTTGTATTCTAAGTTTGCTATTCCAAGCTGGATCCTATTAATATGTTTCATACAAGCAGATTATGTTTTCATAAAAAACAAAAAGCTTACCATTATAAAACAAATGAAATTTCTTACTAAAAGCCCATGTTATTTAAGAAAGTTGTGGCGTAATTTTCCCAACACCGCTTTATTTCTCCCTGAAACGGAATGAAATGTCCCTTATGCGCTCAGGAAAAATGTCGTTGCGATAAGCCAGTTCCTCAGGATATATTCTTATTGAGCCATTAGTAAGTCTTATCATATAATCACCGTAATCTGTAAGCGTGTGTTCCGTGTAAGTTCCCATATCCTTTTTTATAACACGAATTTTTGTAAGCAATACCTCAATTTCGGGCTGCCCATATTCTTTTACTTTCATTGTATTTACTTTGTTCATTTTACCCGCAAAATTTGTACCCTAACGGGTTGCCAGGGTGTGCAACAATAACGTTTTTGTAGCGTGCTAAGTATATTTTTAGTTATTTTTTACTTTGCCAAATTAACCGGGTGCGAAAATAAAGCAATACCTTTCATGCAGGGATTGCCCCAATTCTTCTTCTGACATTCTTTAAACTATCATATATGATCTCAAGACGCTCGTTCATTAAAACAACTTCTTTTGCTTCAGCTGTAGTGTTAGCGGCCCCATCATTCGCAGCAATGCGTAAAAAAACTGATATAGGCCTGCAGCTTTATACCGTGCGGGATGCTATGGGTAAAGACCCGGACGGCACACTTAGCAAGGTAGCAGCCATTGGTTACACAACGGTTGAGGGCGCTACTTATACCGGATCGGAAAAATTTTATGGTATGGGCCCGAAAGAATTTGCTGCCTTATTAAAAACCAGTGGGTTATGGATGCCGAGCGCCCACTACCGGCTTGGTGAAGAAAAGACAAACGGAGAGGCAACGAAGGGCACGATGCTTAATGACTGGCAAAAGGCTGTAGACGATGCAGCAGCTGTAGGTATAAAATATATGGTTTGCGCCTGGCTTTCGCCAGCTGAGCGCGGCAGTCTTGACCATTATAAAGAACTGGCAGGCCATTTAAATACAGCGGGCGAAGCGTGCAAAAAGGCTGGTATACAAATGTGTTACCATAATCACGATTTTGAATTTGAGAAGCAGGGTGATGTATACCCGTATGATGTTGTAATGGGTAACACAGACAAGGAACTGGTGAAGTTTGAAATGGACCTATATTGGGTTACCAAAGCCAACCAGGACCCTGTTGCACTGTTTGATAAATACCCAAAACGCTTTCCTTTACTGCATATGAAGGATATGGATAAAACGCCCAAAAAGTTTTTTACTGAGGTAGGCAACGGTGTTATTGATTTTAAAAAGATACTGGCCCAAAAAGAAAAGGCAGGCATGAAATACTTTTTTGTTGAGCAGGATGTTTGCCCAGGCAGCCCTTTTGACAGCATTAAAATAAGCCACGATTATATAAAAGCTAATTTGGTGTAAATAGCCTTCTACTGTTTAAAAAGCCCGCAGTAACAAGACGCGGGCTTTTTAATTGACATTAGTGGAACTTTTGGCGTTGCGTGATAGCGTTGAAGACTAAAGCAAAGTTTTGTGCTGATATGTTTAAGCAGGTGTGCCAACCTTTTCAGCTGCTATAAATTTGCGCAGGCTGTTATTTATATAACTACTCCATGCGTTTGAGCAGCCCCCAAAACATTCTAACGCCGGTGATAATCCGTAATGCGTAAAACGTACTTCTGTTTGGCCATCTTTTTCGGTAATATCAAAAACTATTTTTGTGCCCGTCCATTCTGTTTTGTCTTTAACAAAATTCAGCTGGCTTTCGGTTATAAGCCACACAACCTTTTTGCCGGGTATAACCTCGGTTAGTTTATGCTTGCTGTAATGGTGCGGCTTATGGGTGTATGTAAACTCATCATTTAATTTTTCTGTGTTGCCTTCAATGTCCCCGTGCCACCATGCGCGCACGTTATTAATGGCGTTAAAGGCTTCCATTGGTGTTGCACCTGTTAAAAATGCTGTGGTAAAATCCTGGCTTTGCATATATGTAATTTTTAAGTTTTAATTTGACTAAAGAAACAATCGTGTTTAAATATGTTGGTTAGCTTTCTTTCGGGTTAGGCTGGCCTTTTCCAACAACTATTAAGTTGCGCAGACTGGTTTTTATATATTTACTCCAGGCATCATGGCAAATGTTGTAGCATTCATAAGCGGGCGTAAGGCCCTGGTGCGTAAACTGCACCTTTGTTTCGCCGTCTTCTTCAGTAATATCAAAAATAATTTTGGTGCCTACCCACTCGCTGTCGTCCTTAATAAAATTAAAATGGTTGTTTAGCACCAACCAGGCTGCTTTTTTGCCGGGCACCAGTTCCACCAATTTCATGGTGCAAGTGTGCACATCTTTGTAGTGGTAGTAAAATTCTTCCCCCAGCGTACGGGTATTGCCTTTAATTTCTTCTGACCACCAAGCGCGCACGTTTGTGATGGCATTAAATGCCTCTGTTGGTGGGTTATCTACCAAAAATGAGGCGGTAAAATCTTTATTATCCATACTTATAATTTTTTGGTGTATTGTATCACAGCCCAAAATTAGCAGCCTTATTTGTAACCGAAGAGGTGTAAAATAGACATTATGATGGGTTGATTTAGACAAAGCCTTTCTCTATTTTTGCCTAAAGTTTTTGCTATGAGGCATCTTACCATACTCGTGCCTGACGGGCCCAATAACCTTAGCAGCATTGTGGGCAGCTATAAAATATTTACCCGCGCCAATGAGTATTACAGGCAAAACGGAAGGAAGGAATTATTTACGATACAATTAGCCGGCATATCTGAAACCGTTGAGTTTTATGATGGGTTGTTTAGCGTAAAGCCACACACGCATATTGCGTCCATCACAAAAACCGATCTTGTTATTATCCCGTCGCTAAACCATAATTACGAAAAAGCAATGAGCGGCAACAAGGCGCTAATTGCCTGGATAGAGGACCAATATAAAAATGGCGCGGAGATAGCGAGCATTTGCACCGGGGCATTTTTATTGGCTTCAACAGGCTTGCTTAATGGCAAATCCTGCTCAACACACTGGTCAGTTGCAAATGATTTCAGGAATACATTTCCTGACGTGCGCCTGCAACCCGACAGGCTTATTACTGATGAAAACGGCATATACACCAATGGCGGGGCTTACTCATTTCTCAACCTCATTATCTATCTTATTGAGAAATATTATGGCAGGCAAACGGCCATCTTCTGCTCAAAAGTTTTTCAAATTGAGATGGACAGGCAAAGCCAATCGTCTTTTATCATTTTCAAAGGGCAGAAGCAACATAGCGACGATATAGTGAAGGAAGCCCAGGATTACATTGAGCATAACGCAAGCGAAAAAATATCTGTCGAGCACCTTTCTGCAAAATTCGCGGTGGGCAGGCGCAATTTTGACCGCCGGTTTATAAAAGCCACCGGCAATACACCAATTGAATACCTTCAACGGGTAAAAATTGAAAATGCCAAACGGGCATTTGAAACAACCCGCAAAACCATTAATGAAGTGATGTACGAGGTTGGCTATGCTGACGTAAAAGCATTTCGCGAAGTTTTTAGAAGAATAACCGGCATGTCGCCGCTTGAATACAGGAACCGGTACAATAAAGATGCAGCGTAAGTTTGTTTGGATTTAATAAAGCCGCCGGGGTAACACGGGGTTTGCTGTAATTTCCCGGTATTGATTTAGGCTTATCTATTGTTTTTCCAAGTAATAAAAATGGGTAATGAGGTAAATAAAATAAATATTTATTGTTTTTCGATAAATATTTATTTATATTTGCATCGTCAAATTTAAAACTCAAAAAATTATGGAAATTACAACCAAACAAATTCTTAAAATACTATATGTTCTTTCGTGGATCATATTTGTAGGCGTATGTGTTGAAGCCGGCGGCTTTATATTCAATACCTTTTTTACCCTGGTCATAAACAATGTTGATGCTAAACATTTTTGGCCGGGCATTGATTTCTCAAGTCTTTACCGGTATGATCCGGGGTACTTTTTTGCCGAGACATTATCGATGATCATTGTTGCAGTTATGAGGGCATTGATATTTTACCTGATCATAAAAGTGCTGCACGATAAAAAACTAAATATGGCCCAACCTTTTAATAGCGAAGTGGGCCGTTTTATTTTTGCATTATCATACCTGTCTTTAGGTACCGGCTTGTTCTCCTGGTGGGGTGTTAAATATGCCGGCTGGCTTAGTACGAAAGGGGTTACAATGCCAGATATACAAAATATGCGCCTGGGCGGGGCCGATGTTTGGCTGTTTATGGGTGTTGTACTTTTTGTGATTGCACAAATTTTTAAGAGAGGGATCGAAATTCAAAGAGAAAACGAGTTAACTATCTAATTATGCCGATCGTAGTAAACCTTGATGTGATGATGGCCAAACGAAAAATGTCGTTAAATGAACTTTCAGAAAAGGTGGACCTGACATTGGCCAACCTTTCTATACTCAAAACCGGGAAGGCAAAAGCAATCCGTTTTAGTACACTCGAAGCTATTTGCACAGCGCTAAACTGCCAGCCCGGAGATTTGCTGGAGTATTCAAAGCATGATTCATCAAATAACGATATAGAGCTTTAAACGACCTGGTCTGCAGAATGAAAAAGCCACCTTTTTGGTGGCTTTTAACGTGACCCCCCTGGGGCTCGAACCCAGGACCTACTGATTAAGAGTCAGTAGCTCTAACCAACTGAGCTAGGGAGTCATTATATGGCTTAAATGCCAAATAACGGGGTGCAAAAATAAGGGAAACTGCGGTATGTAATGCACATTTTTACAGTTAGCATATATTTGCCGCCTATGAGCCAAAAGCCAGTACTGCATACCCTGCTCTCGCCACGTTTGATAGACTTGTATGATGCTGCCAACAGCATCGTGGTTATTATTGATGTTTTTCGCGCTACGTCAACCATTACAACGGCCTTATACAACGGTGCACAAAAGGTTATACCAGTAGCCAGCGTTGACGATTGTATAAGTATCGGTAAAAGCCTGCAGGCCATAACAGCGGGCGAGCGCGACGGCAAGATTATACCTGGGCTGCAATATGGCAATTCGCCGGCAGAATACCCCCGGAGTTTTATTGAAGGTAAAACGCTGGTTTTAACCACAACCAACGGCACCAGGCTCCTGCATATGGCCCTTGATAACGGAGCAGATGAAGTTATAACTGGTTCATTCCCTAATCTTTCCGCCGTGTGTAATCATCTTATACAAAAAGGCAAAAATGTTATATTGGGTTGCTCTGCCTGGAAAGACCGGTTTAATCTTGAAGACACTTTATTTGCCGGAGCAGTAATAAACCATATTAAAGACCATTTTACCATTCACTGCGACAGCAGCCTTATGGCAGAAGATATGTATGTGCTGCATAAAAATGATATGTACAGCTTTATACAAAAGACCACCCACTGGCACAGGCTTGCGGCATATGGTTTAGAAAAAGACCTGCAATATTGCGTAACGCCCGATGTTGCGAATGTACTACCTCTTTATAAAGAGGGTGCATTGATACGAGGGTAAAGTATATATTTTGCATTACGCTATTTTACTTCAAACCGCACTGTAAGCATTTCCTCAATTTTATATTGTGCCTGCAATGTGTTGGGCAAGATGGTTGTATGCCAACCGGGTACAACAGAAGTAACCCAATCTTCGCTGCTTAAGGGCGGATATGCTGTCCAGCCTCTTTCTTCATTTTTGGCAGTTTCTTTTACTTGTGTAACATTGCCCAATTGCAGCCCTCCTAAAACCGCAAGCGCATTGGCTTTTTGTTTTGCCACCTGCATAATACGCTGCCACAGTTTTTGCATATAAACATCTTCCCCGGCCGCTTTGCGCGATACAACATAGCCATACCATGTTGCGTTATTCTTAATAAGGCTGTACAATATTGCAAGTGAATCCTGTGATGAAACGTTCACCTGCAGATAGTAGGGTGTTGTTTCATCAATTTTATTATAGCTGACTTCATTATTCTCTCCGTATATGGCAAACCCTTTTTGGCTAAGTATATTTCTCAGGGAATCTATCCGTTGTTTCTGTTTACCAGATTCTTTTGCCTTAATCTTTTCATAATCAAGACTGCCCATTTTTTTACTTTCAAAATCAAAATTGTTTTCCTGTGGCTTGGCTACAATACCATAAATAAACCTATCAGGCGTTATCATCATTGTATCACTTACGATCACTTCTACAAATTTTTCCTGGCAATTTGCTGTGATGGATGCCAGCAGACATAACACTGGTAAAATAAATTTGAGTTTCACGACAAAGGGTTTTATTATTCAATTTGCTCTTTTCTTAAGCTGTAATTTACCAAATACACGCCGATTAGTGTAATAACAGAACCAATGAGCAAATTGATTGTAAGGGCCTCATGCAGCAACTCGGCACCTGCAAGCATAGCCACTATAGGATTTATATAAGCGTAAATTGATGCCACAGCAGCAGGCAGGTGCTTTAGAGTATATATAAACGCCATCATAGTTAATATAGAACCTATAACAGAAAGAAAGCTCAAATCTTCCCATACGGTAAACGGTATTTTGGCAAATGATTCTGTGTTGCCGGTAGCCAGCGCTAAAATAAATATCATTATGCTGCCTAAAAACATTTGCCAGCCTACGGCATAGTAAGGGTCCATAGCAAATTTATTGCGCGCTACCAGCAGGCTGCCAAGGCTCCAGCCCAACACGCCTATAAAACAAATAACTACGCCAAACATGTATCCGTCCGGGTGCGGGCCAAAGGCATTTTCGTATAGCACAAACACAACACCCACAATACCCACCAGCAACCCTATAAAAGTAAGCCTGTTTCCGTCTGACTTTTTATATAGCAGAAAATCGAGCAGCACCATACAGATGGGGTACAGCGCAGTAATAAGTGCACCAAGCCCGCTTGATATATAATGCACACTCCATGTGCCCATGCCGTTATTTAGAAAAAACATAAAAAAGGCTACCATCAGCAACCATTTAAACTGTTGCCAGGTAGGCATTTTGGCACCCTTTATAAAATAAAAACCCAGTACCAGGCTGCCCGCCATAAACTGGCGCAGGTACGATACCTGGAGTCCCGGTATGCGCTGCGCGCCGTAGCGGCTGCCTACCCAGGTAGTACCCCATACTATGCAGGTTACGGCAAGGCACAGGTAAGCAATTTTTTTACTTCGTTTGATAGACGATGGTTTTATTTTTAGGTATTTCGAAATGCCATGAAGGGATATGTGAAGGAACTATTCTTGTTGCAACAAAAAACATTGAAAGCTTATTACTATACTGCAATTTCAAACCTGTTGTGAGATATGGCGATTTTGAAAATATCTCTTCAACACTCTCGTGCACAAAACGTTTGTATGTTAGCGGGTCAACGGGGTAGCGCGGATCGTTAAAGTACGAGGCGTAAACAAACCCGGTATCATTTTTAACATGCGGCTCAATCATTTTTGCGTGCAGTTCATCAACGTGATGGCTTAGTATTTTCAGGGAATTACTTTTATTGATGCCCTCAAAAATAAAATCTGGTGTTGGGCGCGTAACATCGAAGCAACTAATGGTATTACCTGAAGCAAGGCTTTCGTAAAACCGAAGGGAATCCGGCCTGTAGATTTCCCTCAACGTAACAATATTATTAGCATCAATGTATTCCCTGCTAAAAAATCCATTTTTGCCCAAATAAGTTATAGCCTTTGTCCCATATACCTTCCTCATATTGTTAATGTACTTCGGGTCGGCGGCGTTGTAGCTAAGAGAAAACTCCACAAAACCTTCAAAATACTTGCTCTTATTTTCCTGCTTTCTCAGAGGCGATTTGCAGGAAAAAATAATTACAATGCCTGATATAAGTAACAAATATTTCACCACATGTTAGTGCTTAAAATGGCGCAGGCCTGTTATTACCATTGCAAGGTTGTGCTGCACGCAATACTCAATGCTGTCTTTATCACGTATGCTGCCGCCGGGTTGAATGATAGCCGCAATACCTTCAGCATGTACCATTTGCACACTGTCGCTAAACGGAAAAAAAGCATCACTGGCCATTACAGCGCCATGCAGATCCACATTAAACTGTTTTGCTTTATCAATACTTTGGCGTACGCTGTCAATACGGCTTGTTTGGCCGCAGCCTTTACCAACCAGTTGCCTGTTTTTTACCAGCACAATTGCATTGCTCTTTAAGTGCTTGCAAACAATATTGGCAAAAATCAGATCGGCTTTTTCGGCAGTAGTTGTTTCGCGGCCGCCAACTTCCTTCCATTCACTGTAATTACCCGCGTCAACATCTTGAACCAGCGTACCGTTTAGCACCGACTTAAACTGGTGCTTTTGCTTTGCGCCCTGTGGCCTTAATTCTAAAAGTATCCTGTTCCTCCTGCTTTTTAAAACAGTCATAGCATCTTCATTAAATGCAGGTGCTATCAGCACTTCAAAGAATATTTCAGATATTGCCCCGGCTGTGGCCTTATCTATAGGGGCATTACAAACAAGTACGCCACCAAAAGCGCTCTCGGGGTCGCCGGCAAGACCTGCGTCCCAACATTCTTTTACAGTAGGCCGGCTGGCGATACCGCAAACATTGGTGTGTTTAATTACTGCAAAAGTTGCATCGCTATCAGCAGCAGAAAATTCGTTTATCAACTGTATTGCTGCATCAACATCTACCAGGTTATTATAGCTCAACTCCTTACCATGCAACTGAACAAAAACGTCTTTCAAGTCACCATAAAAAACCGCATGCTGGTGCGGGTTTTCGCCGTAACGCAGGCTTTGCTGTGTGTTAAGCGGGTGTATTATGGTGCCATTAAAATAATTATTAATCGCAATATCATAATTCATTACAACCTCGAATGCTTTTGCGGCATATTCCTTACGCTGCTCAATAGTTGTATGGCCGCTTTGTGACTGGAGTAATTCCACCAGTCCTGCATAACTGTGTTTAGCAGCAATAACTACCAGGTCTCTAAAATTCTTGGCGGCCGCGCGTATCATGCTCGGTCCACCTATATCAATCTTCTCAATAATCAGTTTTTCATCGCTGGTGCTTTTAAGGGTTTCCTCAAAAGGGTACAGGTCAACAATCACCAGGTCAATCTCTGGAATATTGTACTGCCTCATCTCGTCCAGGTCCTGCTCATTATCCCTGCGGCCAAGTATACCGCCGAACACTGAAGGATGTAAAGTTTTTACACGGCCCCCTAAAATAGAAGGGTATGTGGTAAGGCTTTCAACCGGAACACAATTAATACCCAGATCTTCAATAAATTTTTGTGTGCCACCGGTTGAATATATGGTAACACCCAGTTTATCAAGCTCAGTTACAACAGGCTCCAGTCCATCTTTGTAGAAAACAGAGATAAGTGCAGATTGAATTTTTTTTTGCATGAGATAGTGCGGCTTTAATCTATAAATTCAGTTCGAAAGCGCCTTGTTCGGGCACTGAATGAAAGCGCAAATGTAGGCTGTAGCAGTCTTTTTTCCATCTGCGTATTTTCCACATAGGGTTGCTGCTGTCAAAAACAAGCAGTTTAAAGGTAAAAGCACGCTGAATGTCCAGTATGGAATATTTGGGGTTTTTAGACAGGATGATAACGTCCGCATATATCTTAGCGGTTGTATCATTGAACCTGAAGTTGTTATCAAGCATTGCTATTTTTTTGCGGTTAACAGCAAAACAGGTATTCTGAAAATTGAGATGAAATGAACTGTCATTTGTTTTTGAAACACCGTTAATGATACGCGAAGGCTTAAGGTTGTACTTTACCAAAGGGCCGTCATTTAATAAAATACTATCGCCGATAAACCTGTAGCTGCTGCCCTGCATAATGTCAATGGCTGTTTGATGCGGCACATTGTATACAATTAGTTTTTGCGTATTGCTAATTATTAAATGCCGAACACCTGAATAAATAATAAGGCAGGCAAAGAAGGCAATAGTAATTATAAAGCCTTTTGCTGGTTTGCGCAGCAGCCACCAGCAAAGCGCCAATATGAAGCCATATAACAAGAGTGTTTGCGGTATATCAGCATAAATATTATCCCATAATGCAAATGGGAGTCTACTGATGTGCTGAACAAAACCATCAAACATTATAATTAAATACCAAACTGTAATACCAAGCCATTTTGCGATAACGGGGATGAATGAAAACACCAACAATACCATCTCGCCATACAGTATTACTTCCGACAACGGTACAGCAATAAGGTTTGCAACCGGGAACATGAGCGGAAACTGGTGAAAATACAACAGTATTACCGGCAGCGTTAGTACTTGTGTGGAGATGGTTACCGCGGTTGCCTTCCAAACATAATCAAGCAGCCGGTTTTTTACATAAAACCAATTATATACCGGTTTAAAAAATGCAACAATGCTTAGTACTGCCGAATACGACAGCATAAAGCCGGCATCCCATAAATAGAATGGGTTATAAACAAGCAGTATAAAAGCAGACGCGGCGAGTGTATTGTATGTTTTGCCGTTTTTATCAAGCATATTACCAATAACTATAACGGAAAACATAACAGCGGCGCGGGTAATAGACGGCACCGCACCTGCCAGCAGGCTAAACACCCATAAAACAAGCAGTATAACAATGCCCTGTATTATGCGGCTTGTTTTAGTGGATTTGAAAAATCCGAATATAAATAACAGCAATACATATATCATACCCAGGTGCATACCGCTGATGGCGATAATGTGTATCACCCCGGCATTGGTAAAGGCTTGTACAATATCGGGATCAAGCCTGTCGCGGTAGCCTATCAATAATGCTTCAGCTACCGCCTGTTCTTTTTCGCCAGGTATGGTTTTTTGCAAAAGGCTTATGGTAGTATCCCTTACCTTATATAAGACCCGTTGCATACTGTTGCCACCATCCTTCCATAGCATGGTGTATTGGCCAGGGTAAACAAAAGCCTGGTAGCTGATATCGTGAAAAAGGCAATACTGCTTATAATCAAATGCACCGGGGTTGCCACTGTTTGTTATAGGCTGCAGCGTTGCATGCAATATTATTTGCGAGCCATAATGCAGGCGTGGCTTTACTTTGCCTTTGTAAAAATACAGCAGCACATCGCCTTTTACTTTTCTCCATGTTGCGCCCTCCTGAATTGCAGTAACCGTTGCCTGAACCTTGTACGAATTTGGTTTTTCGACTAGCGGCTCGTCAATAGTAAGCAGTACGTTTTGTTTGGGTTGATAATAGGTGCCAAGCCATTGCGGGTTATGCCTTATATCTTTTACATAAACCGCAATGCCGCCCGCAACTCCAAACAGCAATAATATAATTACACCACGCAGCCATTGTATGCTAAATATTGTTGCAGCTGAAAAAAAAGAAAACACCGTTAGTGTAATAACAAAGCAGCAAAATGCTGCAAGTAGCACCGTTAACGAAAGCTGTATATACCACTGCAATAAAATACCCGCAATAAAACATGCAACCAGCCTTACAAAAGGGTATTGTTTTAAATTAATGGCATTGCTGGCTGGCATACCTACGCAGCGTAGTTTTGGTTTACGTTATACTAAAATACCAATAACCTGTAAAAGCAAAGTAAATTAAATTGTTATTGTAAATGGGGCACTAATGCCTACTCAACACACTCAACAACTGTAAAACGAATTGCTGGCTTTATATACAAGCCGCGGCCACGGCTATTATACTTTATTATTGGCAGGTTATTAACCAGGTAAAACCCGGCCTCGTCGCTGTATTTTGTTGCCTGTATGCCTACTGACCATCGGTTGGTCATATCCATCAACCATTTTGCTTTTTCATCATCGGTGCGCAGCATGTTGTATTGCTGCATATATTCTACCGGGTAAATAAATTCAAGCCCAATAACAATGCTGCTATGGTCAAAATAAATGCTGTTATATGGCAGTGCAAATTTGTTCCATCGTTTTCTATAAGGGTAAACAATAATATTGCCCGTTGTTAATTCTTTGCCGGGTATATTTTTTACGCTATCCCATTCGTACCAGTGAACCCTAACCGGCACATGCACAGCCTCGTTAAACCTGCCTGCATAAATCTCAAGTGTTTTTATATATCCGTTTAAGCTATTTTGCCTGTCGCTGTATCGCCCAATAATTATAAATTTTGTTTCCGGACCGGGGCCAAAATACTCGCTTATTCTGCCCACTTTGTTATTTACATCAACTTCTTCAAACTTCCTGCAGTTGGCAACGGTTACGGGTGCAAGTTCCTGCGATTGTGGGCTAAGCCTGAAAAAATTATCCGCGCTAAGCTTTTCAACTGCAACAGGTAGCATTTTATACCCTAAATAGTCAATATAAATGCTATCATTTTTTGGAAATGAGTCCTTGGGTAATGAGAACCTCCCGACTGAATCCGTGTAGCCCAGGCTTTTTTGGTGATTGAAGACGATAGTTGCGTACCCTAAGGGCTTGCCGGTTAGGGCATCCACCACTTTGCCGGTTATTTGCTGCGCATGGGCATGAACAACAATAAGCATTAATAACAATCCTAACAGCTTGTTCATGGCATGCAAAGGTACTGCATTTATATAATGCGGGTTATTGGTTACCTGCTGGAAACCGCTATTTATATAACTCTGTTTACATTTGCGGCGTATGGCGCAGAAAAAACTGGTTCGTTTTGCCGAGATAGAAACTTTCCCTAATGTGTTGCAGTATCCTAAAGATATAAAAGGCAACTGGGCAACATTTTTCAAAAATAACAATCCCATTACTTTAGAACTTGCCTGTGGCAAAGGCGAGTACGCCGTTGGGCTTGGGCGTTTATACCCGCGGTGCAACTTTATTGGTGTTGATGTAAAAGGTAACCGCATATGGAAAGGTGCAAAAACAGCTTTACAGGAAGGGCTGAATAATGTGGCTTTCCTCCGCACACAGATGGACAGGATCACCGACTATTTTGCAAAAGACGAGGTTCAGGAAATATGGATAACTTTTCCAGACCCGCAGTTGCGATTATCCAAAATAAAGAAGCGGCTCACGCACCCAAAATTCCTGCGGCTTTATAAACAGTTTTTACAAACTGATGGTGTAATACATTTAAAAACAGACAGCCCCAATCTTTACGGCTTTACCAAAACGGCGACAGAGTTATACAGTCTGGAGTTGCTGAAGGATATAGACAATGTGCATAATTCATCGTTCATTGCAAAGGAACTGCAAATAAAAACACATTACGAGCAGCTTGATATTGCGGGCAGCAATAAAGTGCATTACCTGTGCTTTAAACTGAATAATAACCTTGATACAGATAAAGACGACATTTTAAAAGACATGTTTCGTGAGCAAGACGCTGGTTGAAAATATTGACTACTATTTTAATGCCGACGGACTAATGGTGTTAACCGAGAAATACCTCCGTGACCGTGGCTATTGCTGTGGTAATGGCTGCAGGCATTGCCCATACGAATACGAGGCTGTTCCCGAGCCGCGAAGGGGTGAATTATTGATAAGGAGATTGAATATTTCACCCTAATGAGCCGCGTTTTTTGTATATTTGATTGTGAAAAAAAGAGCTAATTCCTACATTGGGATTGATATTGACAAGTTAACCAACAGCATTGTCAATACAGTTTCAGGAGATAGCTTCGCGACCGATATTTTAGAGGTTACAAAAGTAGATCTTAAAAAGATTACAAAGAAAAATGGATGGCTATTTTCGTGGAATAACGAATTTAAGTTTGCCGACAGGAAAATATATAAATTAACTATTAGTAGCAATCCAACCATAATTCAAGGTCTGATAAGCATTGGTGATTATGGTGATCACTTTTACCTTCACTTAATAGAAAGTGCACCATTTAATGTTGGAAAAAGAAAGGTGTATGAGGGTGTTCCGGGTAACTTATTTGCTTTTGCGTGTAAATGTTCATGGGATAAAGGTTACCAGGGGTTTTTGGCATTTATTTCAAAAACAAGGCTCATTGGTCACTACGAAAAAATGCTGTCTGCTACTCAAGTCGGTGTCAAAGAATGGTTATCTTCCCTAACGCCGCACTTAAACTGATTAAAACATATTTTCAAACCTGATTATATGGCACATATTAAAGAACCATACGGAATTGATTTTGTTGTTGAAAACCGCGGGGTTACACAAGCAGATAAAGAAATAATTAGTGACATTATTTCGCACTATAAAAAAACAGGTCACGTAAAAAAGGCAGCCGCAGATAGTGCAATAAAGAGTGGGCGGCGCTCAAGTAAACGGAAAGCAAAAGGCCAAACTGTTTAATAGCCCACATGAAAAAAGCCGCTTCACCCAAAAAAGAAAAAGAGCACCTTAAAGACAACATCAATAAACACAATTTTTTTGATGATGTGTGGGATGTTGCCCGGCAAATACCAAAGGGCAGGGTAACATCTTATGGAGCTATAGCAAATTATGTAGGCACCAAACTCTCTGCACGTATGGTTGGTTGGGCAATGAATGGCGCTGGCAGTGTAAAACCAAAAGTGCCCGCGCACCGGGTAGTTAACCGCAACGGTATGCTAACCGGCAAGCACCATTTTAACCCGCCGGAGCTAATGCAGCAATTGCTGGAAAAGGAAAAAATAAAAGTGGTGAATGATACCATAGTAGATTTTGACAAACTCTTTTGGGACCCTGCAAAAGAGCTGGGTATTTAGCAACAACCAAAATTTAAAGATTAAAAATAAAGGTGTAATTTTATAAGGCAGTTTACTGCATTAAGTAAATTTAGTTTTATGCCTTTACAATACATATCAGACAATGAAGGTAACCATACAGCGGTGCTTATACCTATAAATGAATGGCAGCTTATTGTTCAAAAACATGAGGATTTAAAGATGCTCGAATCTGGCAATTCAAAAAGCCAAAAAATCAAAGCCTCTGATTATGCAGGATCAATGCCTGCAGATATTGCCAGCGAGTTTCACAAATACATTGAAAAAGGCCGAGAAGAATGGAATTAACAACAAATGACCTACCTATTTGACTCAAATACGGTAATTGACTATTTAGCCGGCAATATGCCTGCACAGGCAATGGCAGCAATGCACAATATAGTAAACCAGGGTTTTTGTATATCCGTAATTACAAATATTGAAACATTAAGTTTTGAATCGGGTAATCCCACCATTGATGCAAATACAATTGCCTTTGTACAAATGGCAATTATGTTTGATTTAACTAACGATATTGTTAAAGAAACTATTTTATTAAGAAAGCTGAAAAAGAAACTAAAAACACCCGATGCAATTATTGCAGCTACCGCGATAGCATATAACCTTACCTTGTTAACGCGCAATGTAAGTGATTTTGCTAATCTTCCAGGATTGTCAATTATTAATCCTCATACATTGTAAGCCCCTTCAACACAATTCGCTTTATTACTGTCTAATCTTACTTCATTAATCTTTATTATATTTACTGCCAATCTTATGTCACATGAGGGCATCATTAATTATACTATTGCTGGTAATTACAACCGGTCTGTCAGCACAACGCGCTTCCAATCCTGATATAAAAGCTAACTACACCAAAATTGAACGCATGATACCCATGCGCGATGGCATTAAACTCTTTACCGCGATCTATATACCAAAAGACAGCTCTCAAAAATATCCCATTCTTATGGAACGTACGCCTTATTCGTGTGCGCCATACGGAGAAGATAAATACCCCGGTAGACTTGGGCCAAACAGGTTATTCCCTGCTGAAAAGTACATTTTTGTTTACCAGGATGTTCGCGGCAGGCACATGAGCGAAGGCCAGTTCCAGGAGATGACACCTGCAATTGACCATAAAAAGTCTAATAAAGATGTTGACGAAAGCAGCGATACCTATGATGCCATTGAATGGCTGCTGAAGAACATTTCCAATAACAATGGCAGTGTTGGCATTTATGGTATTTCTTATCCCGGTTTTTATGCCTCTGCCTCTTTGCCTGATGCACACCCTGCTATAAAGGCTGTCTCACCGCAAGCGCCGGTAACTGACGAGTTTGAAGGCGATGATGCTTACCACCGCGGTGCTTTTTATGTAATGGACAATTTCTCTTTCGACAATTTTTTTGATGCACCGCGTACCGGACCACGTCAACAAGACCCGCCCCTTAGCGCTGCTGTGGATATAAAAGATGTTAACGAATTTTACGCAGCCCATGAACCCATTAGTACGCTTGACAGCGAATATTTTCATGGAAAAGGCAAAATTTGGAATGAGTACCTTCAGCACGATACCAAAGATTATTATTGGCAGGCACGCAACATTCGCCCGCACCTGAAAAATATCAAACCAGCGGTATTGGTTGTAGGCGGTTGGTTTGATGCAGAGGATATGTTTGGCTCTTTAAAAACCTATGAGGCTATTGAAAAGCAAACACCCAACAACAATAACCGCCTGGTAATGGGCCCCTGGACACACGGTGGATGGGAAAGCTCCAATTGGTCAAAATTTGTTGGCTACACATTTGGCAGCAATACCAGCGATTACCTGCAGCAAATGGAATTCAACTTTTTCAATTTTTACCTAAAGGGCAAAGGCAACTTTAATGCAGGTGAAGCCACAGTGTTTGTTACCGGCAGCAACCAATGGAAAAGTTTTACCAAATGGCCGCCGCAGGAAGCCGTTTCAACAACCTGGTGGCTAAACAACAATCATTCACTATTGCTAAACAAGGGAGCCGTAGCAGGTGCAGATGAATATGTTTCTGACCCAGCCAACCCGGTACCTTATCTTAATAAAAAAGCTGGCGACCGCCTTAGTGAATACCTCGCTGCTGACCAAACCTTTGCATCCCAGCGCCCCGATGTATTGTATTATACCAGCGATGTGCTTACCGACGATATAACCATTGCCGGGCCAATTACTGCCAAACTGTTTGTAAGTATGACTGGTACCGATGCCGACTTTATTGTAAAGGTTATTGACGTACTGCCTGATGGCACCCAAACCCAGCAACTTGTAAGGGCTGAAGTGTTGCGCGGCAAATTCAGGAACAGTTTTGAAAAGCCAGAACCGTTTAAGCCGGGCGAGATAACGCCCGTTACATTTGAGCTAAACTCAACTGCGCATACATTTTTAAAAGGGCACAAAATAATGGTGCAAATACAAAGCTCGTGGTTTCCGCTTACTGATCTTAACCCACAAAAGTTTACTGATATACCCACAGCTAAAGCAAGCGATTTTCAAAAAGCAACGATCCATATTTACCATGATGCACAACACCCTTCTGCAATACAGGCAGGTGTAATAAAATAGCTCGTCAATTTTCCGCCAAAAAGAAGGAAAAAGTATCCTAAAAAGTTAACTGTGCATTTTGCATAATTAGTTACCTGTGTAATTTTTGAGACCATTTTACGTAAATTCATTTTGTGTATTCATTTCAGCATACGCCCAGCATCCATGCAGATACAGCTTTCCGGAGCAACAGCAAGAGGCAGCTTGCCAGGGGTAAGACTGTGCTACAAAGCTTTTGCCCCGAAGGGGCATATTGTAATAAATTATTTAAAGCTTGTCCCCATTGGCTGCCTTAGCTTTTAGCTGGGTAAACCATTGCTTTGTTGCGTCTGCAAAAAAGGGCAACAGGTCTTCCGGGTATTTTCTTTCAACTGTTTCTATCAACTGCCGGGCATCATCTGTAAGCCCGTTTCGTGAAGTGTTGATGGCGGCAGTAGTATAGGCAAAACGGTAGTTGTTAAGCACCTGTATATTATCGCGGTTATTCAAATAGCCAGTACCTTCCGAAGACAGCACCGGCAGGCGTTTAAGTCTTGATTCCAGTTCAACATCACTTGTTGCATCCTTTACCGGCGAAAGGCGGTAAGTAAGCCCCTTGCACTGCATATAATCATCTAAAAAAAGCTTCATATTGGCTGGCACATCACCCGAAAAATATACTGGCTTTGTAAATGCTACGTTTTGTAAAATATCAAGCAGCAATTGGTCTGACCGCAGCAAAAAATTATTCTGAGAAGGTTTTAGCTTCCAGTATATAGCTGTATCACCATAGACAGGGTTCCTGTTGGGAATAGTTGCGCTTGTTGCCTCCCAACGAATGGCTTTTATTTTAGCCAGTTCCTCATCGGAATAATTAAAAACTACACCGTTTTTGTCCCGCAACCATTGCGGGTACCAGGTTGTGTTAAGCAAGTTAAGGTCAATGCAGGTAACATCAGGCCTGTAACGTTCCACCAACTGCAGGTACAGCAGGTAATAGGTATACATATCCCCAGTGGTAAACAGGTAACCGCCGCGCCCGCTTTCATCCAGCACCTGCCTGAAATAATTTGCAACCGTGCGGTTAATGCCACCCCTTTGCACTGCCTGTTTTAAACACCACTCGGCTGAATCGCGGTTATTATTGTATACATAATACAATGCCTGTGCACCCCAGGCCGCAAGCAGCTTTGTATGAGGATCAAGCAGGAGTATATCGCCAGTGTATTTATCATTGCTTAAGCGAAGACAGTTTTCAAACGCAAGGCTTGTATTTTCTGTTAAGCCCTCCTGCGAGTTAATTATAGTTTCCCCGTCTTTGTGATTATACCTGTCAATAGCGCAGCCATAATAATACCAGGCTTCTGCGTTAGCCGGCTGGCTTTTTACCACATCTTCCAGCATCTTCCCGGCAGCTATATAATCAGGTTGTTCACCTGTGCGTATTTTCTTCATCTCGTCTTTAGCCTTAGCAAGCAGTTTTGCAGTGTCTGCCTGCGCCAATAAACATGCCGGCGTTAAAAGTAAAATGGCTATGGTAACGAAACGCATCATACGGTAATATAGTACAAAATTTATTTGCAGGCAAATATGAAGCGGTTAGATGATACGCAGTTATTGTTGTGCAAACTCATATCCAATGTCGTTGCGGTAGTACATTCCGCTGAACGATATATTTTCGAGAACGGCTTTTGAGCGTTCGGTAGCCTCGGTAATATTGCTGCCATACGACGACACTGCCAAAACCCTGCCACCATTGGTTAACACGTCTTCTTCAACCTGTTTTGTACCCGCGTGAAAGATAATAGTATTCTCATTATCCGGGCTGTTATTTAACCCTGTAATAACAAAGCCCTTTTCGTAATCGCCGGGGTAGCCGCCGCTAACTGCTACTATTGTTACGCAGGCACTTTCATCAAATGAGATGTCAATATTGTTCAGCGTGCTTTCATACACGGCAACAAATAATTCTACAATATCATTGGCCAACCGCGGCAGTACAACCTCTGTTTCAGGGTCGCCCATACGGCAGTTATATTCAATAACCATTGGCTGGCCGGTTACATTTATCAACCCGAAAAATACAAACCCATTATAGACGATATTTTCTGCTGCAAGGCCGCTTATCGTTGGTTTTATAATACTTTCCTCTGCTATTTGCATAAAGGCCGCATCTGCAAAGGGCACAGGGCTAACACAACCCATACCGCCGGTGTTGAGGCCGGTGTCACCAACGCCTATGCGTTTATAATCTTTAGCGTGGCCTATTATTTTATAATCTTTGCCGTCTGTTAATACAAACACGCTTATCTCAATCCCGTCTAAAAACTGTTCAATCACCACCCTTGACGATGCATCGCCAAACTGGCGGTTTACAATCATCTCTTCAAATACCTGCAAAGCTTCTTCGTGCGTACTGGCAATTACTACACCCTTGCCAGCAGCAAGCCCATCAGCTTTTAACACAATGGGTAAGCTGTGTTGGGCAATGTATTTTTTCCCTTCTTCAAAATTTGTCTCATCAAATTCGGCATACGCTGCAGTAGGTATATTATGCCTTTGCATAAATTTTTTAGAGAAGGCCTTGCTGCCCTCCAGTTGTGCGCCATTGGCGGATGGCCCGATCACCTTTATGTGCTGCAAAGCGCTATCATTTGCATAAAAATCAAATACTCCTTTTACCAACGGCTCTTCAGGGCCTACTACCACCATATCTATATTATTTGCAACGCAAAATGTTTTTTGGGCAGCAAAATCGTTAACGCCAAACGCCACGTTAGTACCAAATTGCGCGGTACCGGCGTTACCAGGGGCAATAAATAAAGCATCACAAAGGGG